>Ga0105104_10002335_pt1 | contig 13945 bp, 9 predicted proteins | sample PPLLaktember2015_3_FD_87034 | JGI IMG/M metagenome (GOLD analysis project Ga0105104, IMG submission 87034) | Freshwater sediment microbial communities from Prairie Pothole Lake near Jamestown, North Dakota, USA - PPLs Lake P7 Core (6) Depth... | ecosystem: Environmental > Aquatic > Freshwater >... | reverse complement strand
TGCGCAGCGCCTCCTCCACATCGTGGGTCACCAGGAGCACCGTGGTGCGTGCCCGGCTCGCCACCTCGAGGAGCAGGTTCTGGAGCCCGGCCCGGGTGAGCGCGTCCACCGCGCCGAAAGGCTCGTCCAGGAGCAGAACCTCGGGCGCCCGGGCCAGCGCGCGCGCGAGCGCGACCCGCTGCGCCATCCCGCCCGACAGCTGGTGGGGGAGGAGCGAGCCCGCCTCGGGAAGGCCCACCGCGGAGAGCAGCTCGCGCACCCGCCGGTCCCCGTCCGCGGTCCCACGGACGCCGTCGCTCAACCCGAAGGCGACGTTCGCCCAGGCGTCGAGCCAGGGGAGCAGGCGCGGCTCCTGGAACATCAGCCCGACCCGATCGAGCGGCCCGCTCACGGCACGGTGGCCCACCCGGACCACGCCGGCATCCGGACGCTCCAGCCCGGCGACGAGCCGGACCAGGGTCGACTTGCCGCACCCGCTCGCCCCGAGGAGGGCCACGACCTCCCCGGCCTGCACCTCGAGGTCGAGACCGCCGAAGACGGGCCGCGCCGCGGGGTACGCCTTGCGCACCCGCTCGAGCCGGACCGGCTGCCCCCCGCTCCAGGGGGACGCCTGCGGAGCCTGCGCCCGGGCGCCGGAGTCGTTCGGGCTCAGGCTCATGCGCGGAAGCCGTCGCTCCAGGAGAGGAGCCGGCGCTCGACGCCCCGCACGGCCTGGTCCGCCATCTTCCCGAGCAGCGCGAGGAGGGCGATGGACACGACCATCAGGTCGGCCCGCGCGCTGTTCTGACCGTCGATCAGCAGGAAGCCGAGCCCGCGCGAGGCGGCGATGAGCTCGGCGGCGACCAGGAAGAGCCATGCCTGTCCCAGCCCGAGCCGCAGCCCGGTGAGCAGCGCCGGTGCCGCCGCGGGGAGCACGATGCGCCGGGCGAGCCGTGCTCCGCCCAGCCCGTGCAGCCGTCCCACCTCCAGCAGCCGCCGGTCCACGTTCCGGATCCCCGCGGCCCCGTTCACGTACACCGGGAAGAACGCGCCGATGGCCACCAGGACCAGCTTCGGCAGCTCGCCGATGCCGAGCCAGAGGAGCAGGAAGGGCACCCAGGCCAGCGAGGGAATGGCCCGGAGCGCCTGCAGGGTCGGGTCGAGGAGCCGCGCCGCCGTCCGGCTCAGCCCCACCAGCGTGGCCAGCCCGGTCCCCGCCACCGCCCCGGCGGTGAAGCCGACGACGATGCGCCCCACGCTCGCCGCCAGGTGGGGCTCGAGCTCGCGAGACACCACCAGCTCACGCAGCGTCACCAGCACCTGCGCCGGGCTGGGGAGCTGGCTGGGCCCGAACCAGTTCAGGACCGAGGTGGTCAGCGCCCACAGCGCGAGGAGGAGGGAGGGCAGGAGCCAGGGCTCGGCCCAGCGGAGCGAGGGAAGTCGGCCCTCCCCGGTCCTCCATCCGACGGCGGAGCCGGCCGCGTCCGTCGCTCCGGCGCTCACCGCCGCGCCTCCTGCGCCGGGCCGGGCGCGAGGAGCTCGGAGAGCGCCTTCTCCGGATCGGCGCCGGGCGCCACCAGCTTCTCGGAGCGGAGGATGGGCACCACCGCGGCCAGCGCCGCCCGAAGCTTCTCTCCGGGCACGCCCACGTCACGGTCCAGGACGGTGCGCTCGGTGAGCTGCTTGCGCGCCACCTCCGGGGAGAGCTTCGCGGCCTCGGCGAGGATCTGCACCGCCTCGCCGGGGTGAGCGAGGATCCACGCCCGGGCCCGCTCGTACTGTGCCAGCACGGTGCGGACCACCTCCGGATGCGCCCGGAGGAACTCCTCCCGGGCGTTCAGCGTGCCGAAGGTGTTGAAGTCGATGTTCCGCGATAGCAGTCGCGAGCCCGCCTGGAGCTCGGACGCCGCCAGGTGCGGGTCGAGCCCGGCCCAGGCGTCCACCTGTCCCCTCTCCAGCGCGGTGCGTCCGTCCGCATGCTGGAGATTCACCAGCTCGACGTCGATCTGCCTCAGGCCGTTGGCCTGGAGCGTCCGGAGGAGGAAGAAGAACGGGTCCGTCCCGCGGGTGGCGGCGATCTTCTTCCCCTTGAGCTCGGCCACGCTCTTCACCGGCGAGTCCTTCGGGACCACCAGCGCGGCCCACTCGGGCTTGCTGTAGACGTAGACGACCTTGAGCGGCACGCCGTTGGTGCGCGCCAGGAGCGCCGCAGCGCCGGCGGTCGAGGCCAGGTCCGCGCTGCCGCTGGAGAGGAGCTCGTTGGCCTTGTTGCTCCCGGCGCTGAACAGCCAGGTGACCTTCGTCCCCTCCCGGGACAGCGCCTCCTCGACCCAGCCGAACTTCTTCAGCACCAGGCTGCTCGGGTTGTAGGTGGCGTGGTCGAGCCGAAGCTCCTTCAGCGGCTCGGCGAGACCGAGGGACGACAGCAGCAGCGAGACGATGGCGATGCGGAGAGACACCGTGGACCTCCAGTCGGAGAGGGAGAGGGGGCTATCTGCGCCCCCGGACGTTCTGGGTGAGGCGGAGCACGTCGGCGAGCACGCCTGCGGCGGTGACGTCGCCGCCGGCGCCGGCGCCTCGGACGATGAGGGGGTAGTCGCGGTAGCGGGCGGTCGTGAAGGCGACCAGCGCCTCCGCGCCGCGCAGGGGAACCGCCGGATGCCCGGCCTCCACCGCGACCGGACCGACGCGGACCCTGCGGCCCTCGGCGCCGGGGACGATCTGCACCAGGTAGCGCAGCGTCCGTCCCGCGGCGAGGTAGCGCGCAACTCGAAGCCCGAAGGCCTCGTCGTTCGACGAGAGCTGCGCGAGGAAGCGGTCGGGATCGTCCTCGGCCAGGAGCGCCGCGTCGACGAACGGCTCGACCGCCACCTCCTCCAGCTCGAGCTGGAGCCCGAGCTCGCGGGCGAGGATCAGCGCCTTCCGGGCCACGTCGAGGCCGGAGAGGTCGTCGCGCGGGTGAGGCTCGGTGTATCCGCGGTCGCGCGCGGTGCGCACCGCGACCGACAGCGGCGTGCCGCCCATCACCTCCTGGCAGAGGAAGCCCAGCGTCCCGGAGAGGCTGCCGTCGATGCGCTCGACCACGTCCCCGGTGGCCACGAGGTTCTTCAGCGTTTCGATGACCGGCAGGCCTGCCCCCACCGTCGTCTCGTAGTGCCAGGCCCGGAAGTGGCGGCGGGCGACGTCGAACACCGCCGAGCGGCGCTCCATCGGGAGCGCCAGCGGCTTCTTGTTCGCCGCCACCACGTGGATGCCCCGGCGGAAGGCCTCGAGGTACAGCCCCTCCATCCCGTCCGCGGCCGTGCAGTCCACCAGCACCGGCACCGGCCGGCGCGAGAGCTGATCCAGGAGCCGGATCAGGTCCGGTGGCGGTCCGGCCGGCGCCGTGGAGCGGGGCGGGAGGGCGGCGAGGCCGAGGCCGCGCGGGTCGACGTGCGCCCCGTGCCGGTCCACGACCCCGAACAGCCGGGCGTCGACGCCCTGGCGCGCCCGCAGCGACTCGCGGGTGTGCTCCAGCTGGGCCAGGAGGCGTCCGCCGACCGTGCCCCGGCCGAGCAGGAGCACGTTCACCTCGGTCTCGGCGAGGTTGAAGGCGGCGTGCACCGTGCGCACCGCCTCGGCGGTGTCGGCCGCGGAGACCACGCAGCTGATGCTCCGCGAGCTCGCGCCCTGGGCGATGGCCAGGACGTTGATGCCCACGTTCCCCAGTGCGGCGAAGAAGCGGCCGGCGACGTTGGGCCACTGTCCCATCGCCTCGGCGACGAGGCTCACCAGGGTCACCGGTCCGCGGCTGGGGGGAAGTTCCACCTCCCGGGCGTCGAGGAGATCGCCCAGAGCGTTCTCCAGCACCCCCCGGGCACGCTCCGCGGCGACGGCATCCACCACGAAGGCCAGGCTCTGCCCGTGGCCGGACTGGGTCACGGTCCAGATGCGGAGCTCCGCCTCTTCCAGCGCCGAGAGCACCCGGAGCGCGAGCGAGGTCTCCGGCGCCGGCCGTCGCGACTCGACGGAGAGGAGGGCCAGGTTCTCCAGGCTGGTGACGCAGGTGGGCCGGTGCGGATCGGGGTTGCCCTGTGCGTCGATGACCGTCCCCTCGCCGGTCTCGACCGTGCTGCGGATGCGCAGGCTGCCTCCGCTCTGCTCCAGCGGCAGCACCGTGCGCCGGTGGAACATCCGGAGCCCGAAGTGGGCGAGCTCCTGCGCCTCGTGCCAGGTGAGCCGCGGGACCGGATACGCCTCCTCCACGAGGTCCGGATCGGCGGTCATCACCCCGCCGACGTCGGTCCAGATGGTCACCTCGGAGCCTCCGAGCAGGGCGGCGAGGGTGGTCGCGGCGTAGTCCGAGCCGTTCCTGCCCAGGGTGGTGGTCGAGCCGTCGGGGGCCCGGCCGATGAAGCCGGTCACCACCGGGAGGTGACGCTCCCAGTCGGCGCGCCTCTCCTGCACCGGCCCCAGGCTCGCGCCCAGGTCCACCGTGGCGTCTCCGTGCCGATCGTCGGTGCGGAACACGTCGCGCGCGTCCACCGCGATGCCGGGCACGCCCCGCGCGCGGAGCGCGGCCGCCACCAGCTGCGAGGAGACTCGCTCGCCCACCGAGAGCAGGAGGTCGAGCGCCGCGGGCAGCAGGGACCGGGCGGAGGCGAGGGTGGACAGGGTCCGGCCGGCGTCCTCCAGGATGGGCGCCCAGGCCCGTTCCAGCTCCACCCGGTCCTCCGTACCGAGCACCTCGGCGGCGCGTGCGCGGGCGAGGCCGAGCGCCCGCTCCAGGGTGGCGCGCGCCTGCGTCTCGTCCCCGGCGGCGGCGGCCCGCCCGGCCTCCAGCAGCCACTCGGTGGTGTCGCCCAGCGCGCTCACCACCAGCGCCAGCGGGCGCCGGGCCTCGGCCACGCGCCGGAGCACCACCGGGAGCCGCCCCTCCGCGCCGAGCGACGAGCCGCCGAACTTGTAGACCTGCCAGGAGCTCATCGGACGCTCCCCACGGTCAGGCGGACCAGCGGGTCCAGCGTGTCCCACTCGATGAGGAAGGCGTCGTGTCCGTGGGGGCTGCGCACAGTGGCCCGGCGGGCCTCGACGCCATGGGCGGTCAGCCAGTCGGCTAAGAGATCTAGCTGGGCCGGGGTGAAGAGCTGGTCGGTGTCGATGTCCACGCAGAGCGCGAAGCCTCCCAGGGGCCGGCTCCCCGGTGCCCGGGCGTCCAGGTCATGGGTGTCCATCGCCTCGAGCTGGAGTAGGTAGGGCCGGGCATCGAAGCGGCGCCGCAGCTTCTTGCCCTGGTACTCGAGGTAGCTCTGGATGGGGAGCGTCCACGGCGGGTCGGCGCGTCCGTCACTCCGGTGGTGGCGCGCGTCGAGCGAGGGCTCCGCGCGGTAGGTGAGCATCGCCAGCTGGCGCGCGAGCTCGAGGCCGCGTCCCACGTCCGATGGCCAGCCCGGGTCGAGCCGGAGGACCTGCCGGGCGACGTGGTTCCATCCGGTCACCCAGGCGCTCGAGGCGGCCGAGGTGCCGATGGGGAGGAGCCGCTCCACGCCTCCCGGGCGGAGCACCGCCAGGCAGAGGGCGATCATCCCGCCCAGGGAGGCACCGGTGGCGAACCGGAGCCGCTCGATGCCCAGGACGTCGAGCAGCGTCCACAGCGCGCTCGCCTGGTCCCAGGGAGTGAAGCGCCGCACGCTCTCCGGCCAGCCCACGTCGAGCGGTCCGGAGCTCCCGTAGCAGCTGCCCAGGTTGTTCGCGCAGAGGACGCGCACCTGCGCCGGGTCCAGCGCGCGGCCGGGGCCGATGAGCGGTCCCCACCAGCCGTCCGGGCCGGCCGCCCGGGCATCCCCGGTGAGCGCATGCACCACCAGCACCGTGGGCACCGAGGGGTCGAGACCGGGGCCGGTGCCCGCCCGCAGCGGCGCGGAACGGAGCACCGGCCCCGCGGCCTCCGGGCTTACCTGCGTTCCCAGGCGCTCCAGGACCGGAAGGTCCGTCGCCGGCCCCCACCACTGCACCCGCGCGTGGTGAGGGTCCACCGTGGCCCCGTCGAGCAGGGTCAGCGGCGGGAGCCGCAGGTCGAAGAGCCGCGGGGACGCCGCGGCGCTGGAGCGGGCACCGGCCATCTCGTCACCGGCGAGCGCCGAGGGCCTGGTCGAGATCGGCGAGGATGTCGTCCGGGTGCTCGAGCCCGACCGAGAGCCGCACCAGGTCCTCGGTCGTGCCGGTGGCGCTCTGCTCCTCCGGGGTGAGCTGCTGGTGGGTGGTGGACGCCGGGTGGATGATGAGCGAGCGCGCGTCGCCGATGTTGGCGAGCAGGCTGAACAGCTTCACCCGGTTGATGAGCGCCTTGCCCTCGGCGAAGCCGCCCTGTACCCCGAACGAGACCAGCCCGCCGAAGCCGCCCTCGAGGTACTTCTTCGCCAGCGGGAAGGCCGGGTCCTCCTCGAGACCGGGGTAGCGAACCCAGGCGACCCGGGGATCCTTCTGGAGCCAGCGGGCCACCTTGAGCGCGTTCTCCGAGTGGCGTCGCACGCGGAGGTGCAGCGTCTCCAGCCCGTTGATGAATGCGTGAGCGTTGAAGGGGCTCAACGACGGGCCGATGTCACGGAGCAGCTCGACGCGGGCCTTGAGGATGAAGGAGATGGCCCCGAACGTCTCCCACAGCTTCACCCCGTGGTAACCGGGGTTCGGGTCGGTGAACTCGGGGAACTTTCCGTTGTTCCAGGGAAAGTTGCCCGCGTCGACGATGAGCCCGCCGATCGCCTGCCCGTGCCCGCCGATGTACTTGGTGGCCGAGTGGACGACGATGTTCGCTCCGTGCTCGATGGGGCGGAGCAGCACCGGCGTGGTGGCGGTGTTGTCCACGATGAAGGGGATGCCCGCCTCCTTGGCGATCTTCCCCAGCTCCTCGAGGTGGATGACGTCCAGCCGCGGGTTGCCCAGCGTCTCGGCGTAGAGCGCGCGGGTCTTCGGGCCAATCGCCGCGCGGAGGGCCGCGAAGTCGGAGGCCTCGACGAACTTCGTCCGGATACCGAGCCGGGGAAGGGTGACCTTGAAGAGGTTGTAGGTGCCCCCGTAGAGGCTGGAGGTGCTGACCAGATCCTCGCCGGACTTGAGGATGGTGAGCAGGGCCAGCGTCTCGGCCGCCTGGCCCGAGGCCACCGCCAGCGCCGCCACGCCACCCTCCAGCGCCGCGATGCGCTGCTCGAGGACGTCGTTGGTGGGGTTCATGATCCGTGTGTAGATGTTCCCGAACTCCTTCAGCGCGAAGAGCCGGGCGGCGTGGTCCGCGTCGCGGAAGCAGTAGCTGGTGGTCTGGTAGATGGGGACCGCCCGTGACCCGGTGGTGGGGTCGGGGGTGTAGCCGGCGTGCAGCGCCAGGGTCTCCGGTCTGTAGTTGGGCTTCGGTTGCTCGCTCACGGTTCGTCGCTCCTTCTTCGGTTGGGTGTTGCCTCTGGGACCTGCGGGGACTCGGGTGGGGACCCGGGCCGACCTGGCGGTCACTCGGCGGCAGAAGAAGGGAACGTCAGCGAGTCGTCGTTGCAGGACTCAGGGACGTGCTTCGACCCCGGGCGAGGAGACCACCGTCTCCTGTCGGCCCCGGGCGTACGGCCCTGATCGTTCGGGAGAGAGGTCGGTCAGCAGCACCGACGACAACACTCCCCGGCGACGGGACGCCCGCCCGGGCCACGCATGTGCATGGCCTCCAGGCGCATCGACCGCCGCATCTGGGAAGTGAACTTCCTCATTCGCGTGCGGGACGGTAATGACCGCCCGCGTCGGCTGTCAAGCGCGGCTCCGCTTACCTCGCGATTTCCACACCTTCGCCATCCAGGCTTCGACGTCCGACGCCTCGCTGGGGAAATCGGCGGACAGATTCCGCATCCCGCGAGGAGTGACCAGGACGTCGTCCTCGATGCGCACGCCGATGCCACGGAATCGCGTGGGGACGGTGAGGTCGTCGGTCTGGAAGTAGAGGCCCGGCTCGACGGTGAGCACCATCCCCGGCTTGAGCTGGCCGAACTTGTAGGTCTCGGCGCGCGCCTGTGCGCAGTCGTGCACGTCGAGCCCGAGCATGTGGCTGACGTTGTGGAGTGAGTAGCGCTTGTAGAACTGGTTCTGGTCGGCGAGGGCCTTGGCCGCGTCGTCGAGGATGCCGAGGCGCTCCAGCCCCTCGGCGAGGACCTTCATCGCCGCACGGTTGGGGTCGAGGAAGTCACGGCCCGGCCGCACCTGCTCGAACGCAGCGGCCTGCGCGGCGTGGACCAGCTCGTAGATCTGCCGCTGCTCGCGGCTGAAGCGGCCGGATACCGGGAGGGTGCGGGTGATGTCCGCGGTGTAGAGCGTGTGGGCCTCGACGCCGGCGTCGAGCAGCAGCAGCGTGCCCGGCCTCACGTCGCCCTCGTTCTTGACCCAGTGGAGGATGCAGGCGTGCTCGCCCGCGGCGGCGATGGTGTTGTAGCCGATGTCGTTTCCCTCGACGCGCGCGCGGAGGTTGAAGATGCCCTCCACCTCGCGCTCGTGCCGCGCGGTGCGCAGCCCGGCGATGACGTCCTCGAAGCCGCGCTTCGTCGAGGCGATGGCCGCCGACAGCTCGCGGACCTCCTGCGCGTCCTTGATGAGCCGCATCTCGGAGAGCGCGGTCGCCAGCTCCTTGTCCCGCGGGGTCTCCTCGAGCGCCGAATCCACCGCGGGGCTCATCCCCCGGAGGACGCGCACCGCGCGCGTGGCCGGTCCCTTCAGCCCGGCCAGAGTGCGGGGCAGCTCGGAGAGCGGGCGCGCCTCGTGCACGTCGAAGCGGGCCTGGCTCTGGGGAACGCCCAGGCGGGGGCCCACCCAAAGCTCGCCCTTGTTCCGGTCGGTGAAGAAGGTGGAGTCGGTCTTGCCGGGGTTGGGCTCGACGAAGAGCACGTCGCGATGGCCGCCCCCGGCCTCGGGCACCATGAGCAGCACGCAGTCGGGCTCGAGGTTCCCGGTGAGGTAGTAGAAGTCGGTTCCCGGACGGAAGCGGTGGTAGGTGTCGTTGGCCCGAACCTTCTCGTGCCCCGTGGGGACGACCAGCGTCTCGCCGGGGAAGAGCTTGCTCAGCACGCGCCGGCGGGCGGCGAAGGCGTCGGCGTGGCGGATCTTCGGCGGCAGGCGGGTGCTGGCCGGCTTCCACTGCCGGACCATGAAGTCGAGGAGCGCGGGCGGCGGCGCGGTGTCGTGGGTGGCCGGCTTAGCCTGGGGCTCGGAGGTCACCGGCTCCGCGGGCTCCGAGCGCGCAGCATCGGTGGGTGTGGTCGGGGGGTGAGCCATGTCGAGCGAGCCTCCGTTCGGGGCCGCCGAAGCTACCGCCGGCCCGCGCCGAGGTACAGGCGGTCCGCTGCCCGCCGTCGCCCGGTGGCCCAACCCAGCGCGTACGGGACGATCGTCTCCGTGCGGAGCGTGCGCGGGCCGAAGCCGAGCGGGCGGAAGTTCCGCGACTGGAGCAGGTCGCGCTCGAAAGGAACCCAGCCGCCCTCCGGGCCGACGGCGAGCGCGAGCCGTCCCTCGTCCGAGGGCGTCCGCGGCCCCTCGTCGCCCGGATGCAGGAGCCAGCGCTCGCCGGGACCGAGCAGCGCGTCCATCCGGTCCTCCACGAAGGGGCGGAAACGCGGCTCGAGGTGCACCTCGGGCAGCACGGTGTCCTGGGCCTGCTCCAGGCCGTCGAGCAGGTGCTTGCGGATGCGCTCCGGCTGGAGCACGGGGGAAGCGAAGTAGCTCTTCTCCACCCGAGCCGCGGCGAGGAGCACCAGCCGGTCCACGCCCATCGAGGCGGAGGCGGCGAGGATGCGGCGAAGCGCCTTGGGGCGGGGCATCGCCAGCACGAGGTCCACGCCGGGCCGCGGCGGCGGGGAGCGGTCGAGCGTCAGACGGAGCACGGCCTCGGCCTCGCCCAGCGCAAGGACCTCGGCGGTCCCGGTCCGGCCCCCCAGCACGCCGGCGCGCAGGGTGCTGCCGGGGCCGGAGCGGAGCACCTCGCGCAGGTGCTGCAGGCGCGCAGCGCCCAGCCGGGCGGTCCCGTCCGGGCGAACTTCCTCTTGCTCGAGCAGAACGAGGTTCATCGTCGCCAGGCGGGGTCGCGCCGATTCGTCGACCAGCATCTGACCACACCGACAGGCGCACCGAGAGGGCGCGCACCGCCGGCCCGGGAAAGGCCGAGCGCCACCGCCTGCCGGCCCCAGCGCCGGACCGCGTCCGCGTTCGATCTGCCCCTCCCGGACGACCGCCCGGAAGCTCATCCGCCATGCTTCGGAACGACCGAGGGCCGCATCGGTGCGACCGTGGCGGGGGTTCTCTCGTGCCACCCCCGGCGCCATCTCACCTTCCAGAGTCAGACAACTGGTCGAGGAGGGTGCGCCATGCAGGAGCCGAGGACCATCCGCGTCGGGATGTCAGTGCAGAGCGCCGACGGCGAGCAGCTGGGAACCGTGGTCGAAGTGACCGACGACGGGCTCCGGATCGCGAAGGGACTGTTCTTCCCTCAGGAGTACCAGGCGCTGCGGACCGACGTGCAGACCGTTGCCGCGGACACGGTGACGCTCCGGCAGACGGCCGAGGAGCTCGCCCGGGCCGGCCGCAAGCTCGAGGGCGAGGAGGTCCTGCGGGGCACGTACGCGACGTGCTCCGGGCAGCCACGAGCCCCCATGACCTGGCCGAGGAGGAGGACGCGCTACGGCGGGAGGGCGGTCGGAACCCGCCCTCGGGCGGAACGGAACCCCGTCACCCCTGAGGCCGCCGCCCGCCAGCAAAGGCCGCTCGGACGGATGAACGTGCTCCATCCGCAGCATCCGGGAGAAGCTCGGGACCGTGAACCGGAGCTCCGGTCCTCCCCGCGTCTTCGAGCGCCTCGCCGACGACTACCGCGCTCGTCCTCCGTACCCCGAGGCGCTGGTCGCGCGGCTCTCGGAGCTCGCGGGCGAGGGCCGCCCCGTGGTGGACCTGGGCGCCGGTACCGGCCTTCTTGCCGCTCCCCTGGCCCGGGCCGGCCATCCGGTGCTCGCGGTCGAGCCGGCGCGGGCGATGCTCGCCGCCTGTGCCGAGGCGTGTGCCGGACTCCCCGTCCTCCCGGTGCTCGCGCCCGCCGAGTCGACGGGGCTCGGCGCCGTCGGCGCGGGGCTGGTGCTGCTCGCCGACGCCGTCCACTGGGTCCGTCCCGACGCCGCGGGCGGCGAGGCACGCGGGCTGCTCGCGTCCGACGGGGTCGCGGCGGTGGTCGCTCCGGAGCCGATGGACACTCGCTTCATGCGCGGGCTGCGCGCGCTCCTGGTCTCCGCCAACCCGAAGGCCCGGAGTCTCTCCCCCCCCGCACGGACCCGGCAATTCCTGGTGCTCGCCGCCGGTCCCGGCCGTCCCCGGGAGGAGTTCTGGGAGCAGCGGGTCCTCCTCGATCCGGAGGCGCTCCGACGGGTGGTCCGCTCGCTGTCCTACGGTGGACCCGCCCTCGGCCCCGCGCGGCTGGGGCGGCTGCTGGCCGAGGTGGACGCGCTCGGCGAGCGCGAGGGAAGGGAGTGGGCGCGGGTGCTGCGGCTCTCCTGGCTCAGGCGCGGGCGGCGTTCACGCCCGACTCGAACGCGTCCACCGCGGCCGTGACCGGCGCGGCCGGCCCGGCGAGAGCCGGATCGTCGAACGGAGCCCGGCCGATCTGGTGCGTTCCCAGCGAGGGGAAGAGCGGCGCGAGGAGGTAGTTCCGGAGGCAGAACCACCAGAAGCTCTTCTCGTTCAGGCGCGGATCGATGTCCGGCGCCAGCTTCCGGTGCAGCTCGGGCAACGTGCTCCAGTGCGCCCCGGCCAGCTCGTGGTGCGCCGAGTGGTACCCGTTGTTGAAGAGCAGGAAGTTCAGGACCGGTGAGACCCAGCTCCGGGAGTGGTTGTGCTCGCTCCACGGGTCGGTATGGACGTGCTGGATGTAGTTGAAGAACATGATGGTCCACAGCGCGAACAGCGCCGGCACCAGGAACATCAGGCCCCACACCCGGAATCCGGTCTTCCAGCCGTGGAGGGCGATGGCGAGCGCGAGCAGCGCCAGGTGCGTTCCGACGAAGAAGACGTACTGCCCGATGATCGTCCGGTACAGCTGGGGGTTCTTCTCCTTCGCCTTCTGGATGTAGTCCTTGATCGGCTCCGCCTGGTAGTAGCTGGAGACGAAGAAGTAGGTCCCGGCCACCAGCGCGTTGTGCTTGTTGGTGAAGCGCCAGGTGATGGTGGCATCCCCGGCCTTGTTCACGAACTTGTGGTGGTTGAGGTTGTGCGTCGGGACCCAGGCGTAGGTCGGGTAGCCGTAGAAGATGCTCAGCCAGTTCCCGAAGATGGCGTTCAGCTTTCGCCCGCGAAACGTGGGCGTGTGGTTGTGGTTGTGCGCCATCACCCCGGCGGACAGCGCCAGGTAGCAGCTGAGCGGCCACAGCCAGACCGCCAGCTCGGGTCGGACGTAGGGGAGGAGCGCGACGACCGGCATGGCGAGAGCCCACACCAGCGTCCGCCGGTCAGATGTATACCGAAGAAGCATGTTCGTCCGAGTGTGACATGGCCAGGTGTTTCCAGCCATGTGAGAACTTCTTACAGCATCCCGATGGTCAGCGCGATGCCGCCTGCTGCTGCTGCAGCTGAGCAGGGAAGCGACCAGAGGCGGCCAGCAGGTCGATGTACGCCTGGCGCTGGTTGTCTTCGGCGATGTTGGCCAGGGTCTCTGCGTCCCGGGCGCGCCGCTGCGCGTCGATGAGCTCGAGGTTGGTGCTCGCCCCGGCGCGGTAAGCGATGTCGGCGAGGCGCATCGCGTCTTCCGCCAGCTTCGCCGAGTTCCGCTGTCGCTCGACCGCGGCAGTCGTCCGCTCGACGTTGTCCAGGGCGGCGCGCACGTCGGAGTTGGACTGGCGCAGGGTGAGGTCGAGCTGGATGCGGGACTGCTCGAGGAGCGCCTCCCGCTCGTGCGTGCGGCCGTACCGCGCGCCGCCGTCGTAGATGAACCAGGTGAGAACCGCCTGGATCTGCCATCCGGTCTTGAGCGCCGAGAGGGACGACGAGGGCTCGTTGAAGAACGGCCCGCCGGAGACGGTGATGTTGGGCAGGTACTCCGTCCAGCTCATGTTGAGCGAGCGGTCCGCGGCCGTCTCCTGCTGGCGGAAGAGCAGGATGTCGGCGCGTCCCTGGGACTCCTCCAGGGCCTGCTCCAGCGTGGGCATCCCGGGAATCTGCGGCACATCCTCCACGTCCACCGGCTCGTCCTCGCCGAGGAGGATCCCCAGCGCCTCCTGGCTCCGGTACAGGTTGGCGTAGCTGCTCTGGAGCAGCGCCTCGTTCTGCTCCAGATCCTGGCCGGCGCGGGCCCAGTCGACCCGGTTGCCGATCCCGCCGCGGAGCCGGGCATCGGCGTATTGCATGTGGGCCAACGCGTTGTCCCGTGCCTGGCGGTTCACCTCCACCTGGCGCTTCTGGGCGAAGACGGTCAGGTAGGAGCGCGCGGTGGCGATGCCCACGGTCCGCTGCACGTCGCGCTGGGACAGCTTCGAGCTGTCCAGCTGATCGGCGGCCCGCTTCCAGTCGGCCCAGGCCTGGGGGGCGAGGATCGGGATGGAAAGCGTCCCGTCGAGTCTGAGCGTGTCCTTTGGGCTGACCACCACGCTCGCGGTGCCGAAGGACGCTGTCAGTTCCTTGTTCAGGTGGGTGTAGGTCCCGCTCACGCCGAGCGTCGGGAGTGACGCAGCCCGGATCTGCTCCATCAGGCCTCCCACCCGGCGGATGTCCGCCGCGGCCACCCGGGCGCTGGCGCTGCGCTCGAGGGCCTGGGCGACGGCGTCGCGGAGGGTGATCGTCCTGGCCACCGGGCGGACCGCGTCCGGGGACGGGGACGTCGCCGCGCTGAAGCCTGCGTCGACGCTGATCAGCGGGGTGGTGGACCGATCCTGGCCGGTGGCCGACGCGGCGACGATCAGCGCCAGCATCAGGGGAAGCCGCGGCGTGGCGCGGC
>Ga0105104_10002334_pt1 | contig 13947 bp, 12 predicted proteins | sample PPLLaktember2015_3_FD_87034 | JGI IMG/M metagenome (GOLD analysis project Ga0105104, IMG submission 87034) | Freshwater sediment microbial communities from Prairie Pothole Lake near Jamestown, North Dakota, USA - PPLs Lake P7 Core (6) Depth... | ecosystem: Environmental > Aquatic > Freshwater >... | reverse complement strand
GGTCGGGAGCAATCTGGCTTCGATAGGCGTGAGAGGCGTAGGGAAACCGCACCGCCCAGGGCAGTTCGCAGGGACTGCCGAAGCAGCAGCCGATGAGAAAACAGCCGATTCGACCGAAAACAAGCGCCGCCATCAGGCCTATCGCGAGGATATCGAGGTACTGGCGCAGGGGAAGCTTGTGATAGTAAATATAAAGGATAATGACGGCGATAGCTGCGATGACGCCCCCCAAAAGTTCGAGGCCCCCTTCCCAAATCGCGAAAACGCTCAATGGCTCATCTTTGAAAGTGTCAAAATAATGAATGACGTAAAATAAACGCGCGCCAATAACTCCCGCGACAAGGGCATACAAGGAGCAATTTGTAATCATCTGGGGATCGGGTGTAATATTTCGGCTAAGCCGCCTGATGATATAGACCGCAACCAGAAAGCCGATGACCATCATCAGGCCATAGCTTTTCACCGTCAGCGACGTGAAAGGTATTGTGAAAAGTTCAGGATGCATCCAGCGATTTTCTATTTATTATTTTTTATTTATGATTTTATTGTTCTTGTCGAGAATGATAACCTTTGGTTTGAGTTTCTTTGCTTCTGCGTTGGTGCAGTAGCAGAAACTGAAAATAATTATGATATCGTTTTTCTTTACACGTTTCGCTGCCGCGCCAAGAACGATTATCTGTCCCGAATTAGCTGGTGCTGGAACAGCGTATGTCTCGACACGGTTACCGTTATTGAGGTCGGCTATCAAGACACCCTCGTATGGCAGTATGCCTGCGGCTTTCATTAAAGCGGAATCAATGAGGATAGAGCCGGGATAGTTAAGCCGCGTCTCGGTTACACGAGCGTGGTGAAGCTTCGATTTTAACATCTTTATCAGCATTGTTGGTCTTACCTTTTCAAATCAATAAACGGGGCATTATACATCATCGTTTCCCTGAGTCCACCAGTATATTATCAATCAGCCGGGTAGAGCCAAAGCGCGCCGCGACGGCTATAAGCACCTTGGCCTTGATTCGATTGATACCCTGAAGATTCCGGCTATCGACTATGCTTATATAGTCGATTCCTGTCAGTGATTCCGCTTTACCTATAATTTTACGCATTTTGCCTATAATTGTTTTCGGATTCGTAACCCCTGCTTCTATCATTTCGCGGGCAGTCATTAACGAGCGATATATGCAAAGCGCGTCACTTCTCTGGGCTGGCGAAAGGTATTTGTTTCTGCTGCTAAGCGCAAGGCCGTCATTGGCCCGAATAGTCGGGCAAACCATGATTTTGAGCGGGAAATCGAGGTCAGCGACCATTTTTTTGATAATCGCCGCCTGTTGGGCGTCTTTTTGGCCAAAATACGCTACATCTGGAGTTACTATATTAAATAGCTTCGCGCAAACAGTCGCCACCCCGCGAAAATGTCCCGGCCTGAGTTGACCGCATAACGGTTCTGCCAATTTTTCGACGTTAATCCAGGTCAGGTTTTCCTGCGGATACATTTCCTGAACACTCGGAAGAAAAACTGCGTCAACACCGCGTTCCCGGCAGATGCGTAAATCCTCTCGCAGCGTTCTCGGATATTTGCCGAAATCCTCCTTCGGCCCGAACTGGGTGGGATTTACAAAGATACTGACTACGATAAAATCACCGTGTCTGCCTGCCCGGTCGATTAAGGAAATATGCCCCTCGTGCAGGGCGCCCATTGTCGGGACTAAGCCGATTGTCCGGGCAGCGTCGCGGGCTTCACTGACCACCGCTCTCAACGATTTAATGGTTTTTACAACTCTCATAAGTGCTTTGCGGGTAAATGTAATATTTTATCTTATGGGCGAGGTCTTCGACAGCATTTTGATTGAGGCAATTGAAATCAGTAAGTGTAATAACCGGCGACACCTTCCAGCCGGCAATAAGCTTTTTGTAGCCGGCGTCAATCGCTTCTAAAAAGCTCATCTTGATTTTCTGCTCGTAAGGACGATTGCGGCTATGGATTCTTTCAAGACACTCCTGCGTCGAATCGGCTAAATAAATCGCCAAAGCCGGCTCGATAACGCTTCCAGCCAGCCGGTCGTGAATTTCGAGATATAGATCAAGCTGTTCTCTGGATAGCAGCAGGTTAGCGTAAATTATCTCTTTTTGGAAAATGTAATCGGTAACAACAGGCCGGTCTATTTCTAATCCGGCCGGATTCAACTGCTCGAGCCGGCTGGTGAGAAAATATAATTGGCTGTCGAGGGCTAAATCATGGTTACCCGCATAGACCTTCGGCAAAAAGGGATTAGTATCGTATTGCTCTAATATAATTTTACAGGAAAAGATATATGCCAGCTTCTTTGCCAGTGTGGTTTTCCCCGCCCCGATATTTCCCGCGATACTAATAAGCAATGGCTGACCAGTTTTTGGCGCAAAATCAGCGCCATTAAGCCGGTTAGTTAAGGTCTCGACGGTTTCGTTTAAGACCGGATGTATCAGATTGAGATTAAGCTGACACAAACCCTTCAAAACGAAGGTTCGCAGGTGCATTTGCGGATGCGGGACAATTAAGGTATCAGTTTCGATAACTTCGTCGCCAAACAAAAGCAAATCGAGGTCGATGGTCCTTGGCCCCCATTTTTCCATTCTTTGGCGGCCAAGGGCGTTTTCGATTTCATTAAGCCGATGAAGAAGGTTTTCCGCTGACAGGGTAGTTTTGATTCCCGCGACGGAATTGAGAAAAAGCGGATTAGCGGGACCTGCAAGCGGCTCTGTTTCAATCGGTTCAGTCGAACAAACGTCTTCGATACCAGGCGATTCACGAAGTAATCGCAGGGCATCATCGATAAAGCGTTTGCGGTCGCCTAAATTGGAGCCAAGCCCGATATATGCGGTTACCCGGCCCATTTTATATGCGTGAAATCCTTTCGAGGGCTTCTTTGACGTCGGCTGGATTGCCAAAGGCGGTAAGACGCACATAACCCTCGCCTGCGGGTCCGAAACCAACGCCCGGCGTCGTTACAACATTAGCTTTATTAAGCAGCAGGTCGAAAAATTCCCACGAGCCGATGCCTTCGGGGGTTTTGAGCCAGATATAAGGGGCATTGACGCCGCCGTAAACTTTATAGCCCAGTTTGCCAAGCGATTCGAGAATTTGCCTGGCGTTATTCATATAAAGTTCGATGGTCTGGCGGACTTGTTTTTTACCTTCAGGGCTATATGTCGCCGCGGCTCCGGCCTGGGTTATATATGATACGCCGTTGAATTTTGTGCATAGGCGCCTGTTCCAAAGCGGGGCAAGGGCGACGGTTTGTCCTGCTTTTGTATATGCCCTTAGTTGCTGCGGCACGATTGTAAAAGCGCAGCGAACGCCCGTGAAGCCGGCGGTCTTGGAGAAGCTGCGAAACTCAATCGCCACGTCTTTCGCCCCCTCGATTTCATATATCGAGTGCGGAATCTCCGGCTGGCTGATATACGCCTCGTACGCGGCGTCGAAAAGTATTACGGCCTTGCTGTCGCGGGCGTAATCGACCCATTTTTTAAGCTGCTCTTTAGTCGCAACCATTCCCGTGGGATTATTTGGAAAGCAAAGGTAAATCATATCAACTTTCGCTTTCGGCGGTTCCGGCACGAAGCCATTTTCGACGGTCGCGGGCATATAGACAATTTTTTCATAAGTGCCCTGCCCGGCCGCAAGACCCGTTCTTCCCGCCATAACATTAGTATCGACATAGACGGGATAAACCGGGTCTGCCACGGCTATCGCGTTATCAAGCCCGAAAAGCTCCTGTATATTGGCGGTATCGGATTTTGCGCCGTCGCTGACGAATATCTCGTTTACATCGATATCGACGCCCCTCGCTTTGAAATCGTTTTTGCTTATGGCCTCCCGTAAAAAAGGATAACCGATGCCGGCGTCGTCGTAGCCGTGAACGGTCTCGATTTTACCCATCTCATCGACGGCCCCGTGCATCGCCTCGATTACCGCAGGCGCCAGCGGCTGGGTAATATCGCCGATTCCCATACTAATGATTTTGGCGTCAGGGTGGGTCGCCGCGAATGCGCGTTTGCGCTTGCCTATTTCGGGAAAAAGGTATCCCGCCTGCAATTTCAAAAAATTTTCATTTACCGTCGCCATCGTATCTTCCCAAATTACAAAAAGGGGCCAGGAGCATTTTCCGGAACACAGGGATTTTAGGGATTAAGCAATCACCCGTCAACAACTTCACACAATCAAGACGCTTGCAAAAGAAACGCTTGTGAGGATAATAACAGTTATGAAGATTGCTTATTTCGATTGTTTTTCAGGAGCGGCCGGCGATATGATTGTCGCGGCGATGCTCGACGCCGGGCTGGATTTCGAGTTCCTCAAAAGTCAAATCGCCACTTTGGGATTAAAAGACGTTGAGCTTACCGCCTTTGAGACAAAACGCGCCGGCATGCGCGCGATTCAGTTTGTGCCTATTATCGCCGAAGGTCATCACCATCGTCATCTCGACGATATAATCGGAATCATCAACGCGGGTAAAATCGGGACCAAACCCAAACAAACCGCAATCGCGATTTTTGAACGTCTGGCAAAAGCCGAGGCGGCCGTACACGGACAGGACCCTAAAGAAGTCCATTTTCACGAAGTCGGCGCCCTCGATTCGATTGTCGATATCGTTTCCGCGGCTATCGGATTCGATGCCCTCGGTATCGAAAAGGTCTATTGCTCGCCTTTGGCCGTAGGCGGAGGCCTGGTAAAAATGGCGCACGGCCAATTTCCCGTGCCCGCCCCCGCTACTGCGGAATTGCTAAAAGGCGTGCCGGCTTTCGGAGGCCCGATAGAAAAAGAGCTTTTAACCCCCACCGGCGCGGCGATTTTGACGACTGTCGCTGAAAGTTTCGGCTCGCTTCCTGAAATGAAGATTGAAAAGGCAGGTTACGGCGCAGGAACTATGGATTGCGAACAACTGCCCAACGTTGTACGACTGATTCTCGGTCAGACATCCGACGAATCAGCAGCGACATCCGACAGCGTTTGCCTGCTTGAAACCAATATCGACGACGTCAGCGGAGAGGTTATCGCCTGCGCGATGGATAACCTGCTTGGCCAAGGCGCCCTCGACGTATTTACGACGCCGATTATTATGAAGCATTCCCGGCCCGCTGTGAAATTTTCGGCAATATGCAACGTCGAGGATATAGGTAAAATTGAAACCTTGATTTTCAACGCCGGCCTTACATTCGGCATCAGGAAACAAATCATCCGGAGAAGTAAATTAGCCAGAGAATTCGTAACGGTAAAAACCCGCTTCGGCGATATAAAAATCAAGATTGGCAAATGGGAAGGTAAAATCGTAAACGCAAAACCCGAGTTTGCCGATTGCGCCGACGCCGCCAAAAAACATGACGTTCCCGTCCAGCTTGTCCGCGATACCGCCCTTAAGACATATTCTGAAAACTATCTTTCCGCTACAAAAGTATAAATTACAGGAAAGCGTGAATGTTATCTATTGAAAGGGCTTAATTATGCAAGCTGCGGCAATAAAAAGACCTTCACGGCCTCAACAAATGAGCTGGCTAACGCCCGCTTTAACAGTGCGAAACGTCACAGAGGCGATGGACTTCTACGAGAAGGCATTCGGCTTTGAAAAAGGCGAAGCCGTGCCCGGCCCCGACGGCTCAATTATCCACGGCGCAATGAAATATCAGGGTTCAGTTGTCGTTATGTTAGGGCCTGAGAACACACCGGGCGGCAAATGCAAATCGCCGGCAACCTTAAAAATAGATTGCCCGTTTTGTCTATATGTTTATTGCGATGACGTCGATGCGCTCTATCGACGCGCTGAACGGGCAGGAACCAAAGTCGTTTCACAGCCCGCGGACATGTTCTGGGGCGACCGGACTGCCTCGTTCGACGACCCTGACGGCTATCACTGGACTTTCGCAACCAACGTCGCCGACTTCGACGCATCCAAAGTCCCGAAATGACTTTGTTCTTTAAGATTGAGGCGGCAAGTTTTTTGAATCAATAAAGGCCTGCAGGATTTCCGCCGCGGCCAATGCGTCAATTCTGTTGCGCTTCTTTTTGCGGGTTAATTCCCTTGGTATAAGTTTTTCTTCGGCTGCGTAAGTCGTAAGGCGCTCATCCTGAAAAAATATCGGGATTTCGAGCTTCTTTTTAAGTCCATCGGCGAAATCATTGACAATTTTCGCCTGGCCCCCCTGGGTGCCGTCCATATTCAAAGGCAATCCCACAACAATCGCCTCGACATTTTCACTACTTACGACTTCGACGATTTTTTCGATTAGTTTTTTGTCTGTAGGAAAGGCCGACAAAGGCGAGACGATTGTTTCCGAGGGGTCGCATAAGGCCAGGCCGGTAATTTTTGTTCCGTAATCAATCGCGAGGTATCGCATTTTTATCGGATTACAAGAACTTCTCGCCTGTGCGTTTTTCGATGAGTTCGAGCAGGTCTTTGAGACGATGCGCCTGGCTCATTGGGCATACAAGGGTCGCGTCGGGACTGTGGGCGACAATCATATTATCCAGGCCTATCGCGGCTATCAAATGATCGGGGTCCTCGGTAACGAGGATGCTGGATTTGCAGTCAAGGACCTCGCTTTGGCCGGCGACGACGATATTGTTGTTTTTATCCGACTTGATAATATCGGCTAGCGCCGCGAATGAGCCGAGGTCGAGCCAGCGGCAGTCGAGCTTTATGGCGTGAACGCCGGGGGCTTTTTCCATAACCGCAAAATCGATACTTATTTTAGGAAGCTTGGAAAAGTAGTCATCGAGGGTTTCTTTCTGGTTGGGACCGTCCCATTCGGCGGCTATTTTTTTCAACGGCTCCGTTGCCTCGGGCAGGAATTTGCTGAGATGCGCCAGAACGGTTTTTGCCTTCCAGACAAACATCCCGGAATTCCAGAAGTATCGACCATCGTCGATATATCGCCGGGCGGTCTTTTCATCGGGCTTTTCCTTGAAGCTTTCAACCTTATAAATCTCGTTTTTGCAGCGCGGCAATTTTACCGGCTCGGAGCATTTTATATATCCCAGTTGAGTGCTGGGATAAGTGGGTTTTATACCGAATGTAATCATCCGGTCCGGGTTGGCATTTACAAAAGCGAGAGCGTCTTTAATGGCATGCTGGAAGGTTTCAGCCGGCTCGATTAGCTGGTCGGCGGTAACCACCGCCATTGTCGCGTCGTGATCATATTTAAAAAGGATAGAAGCCGCCAGACCTATCGCGCCCGCCGTATCACGGACGACCGGCTCAGCCAAAACATTGTTATAAGGCAACCCCGCTACTGACTCGCGGACTATATCGGCATAGCCGGCGTTTGTCAGGACGATTATATTGCGGGCATCGAAAATGGGCGAAAGACGCTCGAAGCAAAGACGCAGAAGGGTATGACCCTGAAAAAGCTTGAGGACCTGTTTGGGCCTTGTTTTTCTGCTCAAAGGCCAAAGGCGCTTGCCCGTACCCCCCGCCATAATCACCGCGTAATTCATCTTCAAGGCCTCTCAAAAAAATCTCACAGCAGTTTATCAAACTATAAAATCAGGGTCAACGCCGGTTTTCGAGCGAATTTCCAGAGCTAAATCAGCGTATGATTTTCCCTCGAATTCGCCGGACTTACCCATAAGAGCGAAGGTCGCCTGCTTGCCTAATTCGACTGCCGGCTGGTCATAGGTGTTGATGCCGAAAAGGGCGCCGGCAAACGAAGTGGTCGCTTCAAACAGTAAAATAAACTGGCCTACGGTAAATGCCTCGACTTTCGGGAAAAGGACCGTCAGGCAGGGACGATTGCTCGCGCACAGGGCGTATTCAGTGGCCTTTTTCTCGGCGTTGAGCAATTCGCCCATATCCTTTTTGGCAAGGTAGGCAAGCTCAGGCGCCGATTTGGGCTGAGCGGGAATTTTGACCTTCTTACCGTGGTTTTCGACCTCGATGAGCGTGAAGACCTTGTCGTTGGGGCCTTCGCGGTAAAGCTGTACCTGGCTGTGCTGGTCGGTTGCCCCCAGGGCTTTAACAGGGGTGGGGCCGGCGAATACTTCCCGGCCGTCTAAAGCGAATTTCTTGCCCAGCGATTCGGCCCAAAGCTGACGATACCAGTCGGCGAAATTATAAAGGGCGTAACTATAGGGCATCATCACGGAGATTTTTTTGCCGCGATTGTAAAAATGATACTGTATAGCAGCGTTTATCGCAGCCGGATTTTTGAAAAAGTCAGGATTAGTAACGCGGGCGTGCATATCGCGTGCGCCTGCCAGGAGCTGGTCGATATTTATGCCGCACATTGCCGCGCTGAAAAGACCCACCGCTGAAAGAACGCTGAATCGCCCCCCTACCACGTCCGGAACTTCAAGAGTGGGTAACCCTATTTCGTTAGCAATTTTACGAAGCGTGCCTTTTTGGGCGTCGGTTGTGGCGACGATGTGGTCTTTGAGACGGGCCGAGCCGAATTTGGCTTCGAGCAGCTTCTGTACAATCATAAGCTGCGATGCGGTTTCGGCGGTCTGGCCTGATTTGCTGACAACGTTAAAAATGGTCTTTCCCAAGCGGGGCGATATGAAGTCGAGAAATGAGCCAAACTGCGCCGGGTCAACGTTGTCAAAAACGAAAAGACGCGGGCCTTTCCGCTGGTTGTTGTCGAGGTTGTACATAAAGGGATTGAGGGCCGACTGAAGAGCTATATTTCCCAGAGCGGAACCCCCGATTCCGAGAACGACAAGGTTTTCGCACCGGGGCTTGAATTGCTTGACTAACTTCTTAACGGCCTTTGGGATTTGCGGGTCGTTATGAAGCAGGCCATACCGGGTCTTGTCGCCTGTGCCTATGATTTCATCTTTGATTTTTGGAATAAGCTGCGAGGTTTGCTTTGCAAGTCCGTCGAGCTGTTCTTTTGTTATGCCGTGTTCCGGGCCGATTGCCTCTGCCAGGACGTTTTTATAATAGAGCCGTATTTGTTTATCTGCCATACATTATCCTTTCGCTTTCAATCACTAAAAGGGACAAGTTTAGAGGATTATTTAAAAATATTCAATAAAAATCTGTGTATTGCCGTCTCAATAACAGGTATAATCGTTTTTTATCTTACAAATAGTGAAAGTAAACATAGGCAGGGACAATTTATGAAATACACTGAATTAAACAAACCGATTTCTTTGAAACGTAACGTAATATTGATAACTGCAATGGTCATTGTGCTGCCGATTATTGCCTCAGCAAAATCCAAAGTCCCGTTATCAGGCGATATGCCTGATTTGCAGACGAGCATAAAAACGCCAAACGGCTTAATCTATAAACGCGGAGAAAGTATTCCTTTTGTCATAGAAATTCATAACCGGGGTAAAGTTCCGGTTCCATTTCAGAAAATTAACGGCCTGAATTCAATTAAAATCACCGCCCAAAACGGCAAAAGCATAGGTGAAGGAAATTTGAGCAACTATATATCTCCATGGGAATATACAGACGGCGTTTTACCGCCCGGTCAAATGATTAGTGACACGTTTTTCCTTGAAAGAATGATATTTAAGCCGTCGCGGCCGCTGCCTTCTGTTTTTAATATTCAATTTGCACTGCCGATTCAGGAACACGTCGCTAAATACTCTGATCCAATCACAATCGAACTCAAAGATTCACCGTTCGAACATCTTTTGACATCCGCTGATTTGCCCGAGCAATGGACCGACGATATGGATTTTTTTTATGATTTGGGAGGAGGATATGCTTTCAGATATTACGCGATTCATATCAACGGCAAGGGACAATTAACTACCATCGGCATGAGCCAAAATCCTCTATATTCCCCGATAAAAAACGGCCGGCATGAATATACGATGGAGCCCAATAAGCTCGATGAGCTTGTCCAGTACTTGCGGGAGTTTAAAATAGAAAAATTGAATGAGTTTGACACCGATAAAGTCGGCCCTGATATGGTTTACACTTCTTTAACAATAGCCAAAGGTGGTAAAGTATTTTACGGACGCTTCGGGCCTGACAAACCGGCTTTAGATTTCGAGAGGTTAATTCTGAATGAAATATCAGACGGACAATATCCGCCTGAAACACCTCCTCGCGGGAGCCCCCGTTAAAATATTGCCGACCTTCAGCCCGTATAATATTTCAACAGAGAACTTTACAGCTTCGGCCAATCCAGCCGATGCTTAAACGATGTTTTTCAGACGCCGCTGTAAATATTAATGCCGATGGCGTTCAGGCACTACTATGACTTTCTCGCGCGCCCGCGGGACTACGACCTTCTTTTCTTCTTTTTCGATATGAATGCAGCCGCAAACCGTGAAGATTGAAAGCACAAACACGACCAGTAAAAATATTCTTGCCATAATTTGCTCCTTATAAGTTTAGAACTTATTTTTTTGTTTAAATAGTACCTGAAAGAAACAAACGGGCAATAAGGAAAATCCTTATATTTTAGCTAAACGCGCGTATTTGGTCATAAGCGTTCTGGTCTGGCCGGAATTGAAGGCGACGACGACGACGGAATTATCGCCCATGTCTGTATATTCCCTGACCGTGCCGATTCCGAATTTCTGGTGAACGACAATGTCGCCCCGTTGAAACGGGGACGACAATTTATGATTGATGATTGATGATTGATGATTTGAAATTTCATATTGCTGATTTTCACCCGCCTTCGTTGAAACTTCGTCGGGTAAAATTTCAAAACGAGGGGCGGATTCGGAGAAATTCAAACCAAGCTCGAAGAGAAATTGCGATGGAACCGTGCGCAGGGTCTGGCCCCTGATTTGACGGTATCTTGCGAAGCTTATTCGCAGGTTGGTCTTGGCGCGGGTGATACCGACGAAGAAAAGCCGGCGTTCCTCTTCGATTTCGGTTTCGTTATCCGCACTTCTTTCGTGAGGCAGCAGGCCCTCTTCGACGCCGACGATAAAAACATTATCGAATTCAAGACCCTTGGCAGCATGCATAGTCATCATTGCGACACGTTCGGAAGCAGCATCATAAGCGTCCGCGTCGCTGAATAACGCGATTTGCTGGAGATAATCGACAAGCGATGGGGTTTCTGCCTGTTTATCGTAAACGGCTGCTGCACTGATCAGCTCGCCTGCGTTTTCGAGGGCGTCTTTGCCTTCGACGCCTTCGGAAATGAGCATTTTTTCCAGGCCGGACTCTGTAAATACCCGCTCGACTAACGGCTCCACGGGGCCGTTGGCATCTTGTTTGAAGCCCTCCATCAATTTAACAAACTGGCTGATTTTTGTTTTCGTGGACTCTGGAAGCGTGCCAATCTCGCTGACCTTTAGAAGCGATTGGTACAGCGTCAAATTGGCGCGTCCGGCGTAATCGAGAATCTTGTCAATTGTAGTTTTGCCTATACCCCTCGCGGGGGTATTGATAACTCGCAAAAGCGCTACCTGGTCCGAGGGATTAACGATGACCTTGAGATACGCTAAAACGTCACGGATTTCCTTTCGATTGTAAAACTCGACGCCCCGAACAATTTGATACGGTATTTTATTTCTTATGAACTGCTCTTCCATCGCCCTGCTTTGCGCGTTGACGCGATAAAACACGCCGATATGATTCAAAGAAACGCCCTGGTCCGTCAGCCGCCTTATATTTTCCGCCACGCCCAGTGCTTCGGATTGCTCATCCTCATACGGCTCAATGGCGACATCACCGGCGGCAGGTCTTGTGGCGAGCAGCCGTTTTTCTTTTCGGCTCTGATTATTTGCGATAAGCCGGTCGGCCGCTTCGAGTATCGCCGGGGTCGAGCGAAAATTTTCCTCAAGACGGACGATTACCGCGTCGGGCCAGTCGCGCTCGAAATCAAGGATATTGCGAATATCAGCCCCCCGCCAGCGATAAATCGACTGGTCAGGGTCGCCCGTGGCGCAGATATTTTTGTGCGTCGAGGCCAGCGCCTTTGCGATTCGGTACTGTGCGTGGTTTGTGTCCTGGTACTCGTCGATTAAAAGAAATTTGAAACGGTTGCCGAGGTCGGTTCGGACATCAGCATTTATTTCAAGCAGAAACGCCGCCTTCATAAGCAAATCGTCGAAATCGAGGGCGTTGAGGTTGGTGAGGATTTGCTGATAGCGGCTATAGATTTTTGAAAGCGTTTTCGAGAAAAAGTCGTCTGCCTGTGTTAAGAAGGTCTCGGCGTCGATGAGCTTGTTTTTCAGCGTCGAAATGGCATCGAGAGTTTTTGCGGGAGAAAAATTGCTCGTATCGAGGCCGCAATCGGCGATGGCCTGCTTTACGCATTTTGTCTGGTCTGAATCGTCGTAAATGCTGAAATTAGGGTCGATTTGCGCAACTGAGGCGTATCTGCGAAGTATGCGGACGCAAAGCGAATGAAATGTGCTGATATGAGCGCCTGCCGATGCGCCCAGCACGAATGCCCGCTGGCGCATTTCCTCGGCGGCCTTATTGGTAAAGGTGATAGCACAGATATTCTGGGCAGGGACTCCCGCCTCGACAAGCGCGGCAATTCGGTAAGTTATGACGCGGGTTTTACCGCTGCCGGGTCCGGCGATGACAAGCAACGGGCCTTCACGATGAAAGACGGCCTTTTGCTGGGAGGCGGTAAGTTTTCCAGTGGCCGGGATATCGTGCTCATCGGGTGATTGAGGCGTCATTGCGTCGGCTGCGATTCGTTTTGCAGTTGCTCCGCAATCCGGGCAAATTGCTCGGCAAGGTCCGGCCGTTCGATTTTAATCCTGGCGATAAGGTTTTGCCGAAGAGCAAGCGGGTATTGCTGGTCGTTGAAGAAATCCATAATCGCGTTGAATCGCATTATCTTGAAATCAGGCAGGGTCGTCCTTGCTTCGTCGCCATACTGGGCGTTATAAGTCCGCCAGACGTCTTCTGCCATTTGCTCTCTGGCGTACGACTCGTCGTCATTTCGCAGGGCATACATAAAATACGCCTCGCGGAGCATCAGCAATACCGCTTCGTTGGCGTTATTGATGGTCATATTCTTAAGCTCTTCCTTGAGATAAATCCTGACGTAGTTTTCGACGGAAGGGTCTTTGAAATCCTCGCGAGGATAAAGCTTTCGCACCATATCGTAAATTTTCTGTGCCTGCTGCTTGTGGCCCGCCTGGTAAAACGAGAACAGGGCGTTGGTCAGCATATTACGGTGCTGGACCTGGAACGAACTCTGGTCGTCGGTTCCCGGCTCCGTGTATTTTGTAATAATCTGGTTTATCGACTCGCTATATGGACTGAACATTCTCAGGTCAGGCCTCAGAAATATCTCCTTTGTCGGCCTGGGCGCTTCCTGTTTTTCGGGTATTTGGGGCTGCTCCGGCTGTTGAGGTATATTGACATCGTAAATGAAAATCTTGCCGTAACGGAACAGGTTCTGCAAGCTGTGCGAAACAATACGGTCGGTATTAATTTCGTCGATTGAGTATTCCTTTTTGCCGGCCTTTGTTACGCCCTTTTTGCCCGCCGCCCGCAAACCCTTAACCGCCCAGTAAATCGCGTGTGTATCGGGATGACGCCAGTCGAGGGGGTAATGCTTATTGGGTTCAGTCAAATCTGCCGGGCCGTAGGTCTGGTTCAGCTCCTGCATAAGCTCCGGCTCGAGTTTCCAGACGTTTCTAAGCTGCGACGCCTTGGCAAAGACGTCAAAATCATTCAGGGCTTTTGTTCCCCTGAAGCGGTCTATTACGTTAAAGGCATCCGGGTTAAACCGGGCGGGATTCTGTCTGAGAGAAAGATAATTGCCGACAAACAGCGAATCGTCCTCGAAACTCTTGTCCGCGGCCTTAAGCGCTTTGATAAAAGGCGCGATATTGGCGTCGGCCGCTATCGTGCTCCAGTCAGCCGGGGCTTGCACAAGGGCGTCAAACCAGGCATCATCGGCAGGCCCCAATAACGGCTCCATACCGAGGGCTAATTGAAGCTTATAATATTTGTGGGCATCGTCCATAATGCCGCCGATTTTGTGCTGAAAGATTCTGCCTAATTCGCGATAAAGCAAAATGGATTTTGG
>Ga0105104_10002333_pt1 | contig 13948 bp, 9 predicted proteins | sample PPLLaktember2015_3_FD_87034 | JGI IMG/M metagenome (GOLD analysis project Ga0105104, IMG submission 87034) | Freshwater sediment microbial communities from Prairie Pothole Lake near Jamestown, North Dakota, USA - PPLs Lake P7 Core (6) Depth... | ecosystem: Environmental > Aquatic > Freshwater >... | reverse complement strand
ACTTTGAAACAAAGCTCAATTTTATCAATTGTCTTGCCTTCAGAGAGAGATATCGTACAACGCGTGTCATCATAACAAAACTGACTCTGGAGACTCTCTGGGCAATGAAACTGGACCTTGCTTTGCGCTTTTGGCAAAATTTCGGTCATAAATTCGACAATTTTGCGATCGTTTTTGGCGACAAAGCTGCCCGTTTTTTCGTCTTTGATAAAACCCTGGAAAAGATCTCGGATGAGACTGTTTTCAGCCGTAAGATTTCGGGCCATAATACCATCAGGGGTCACAAAACTCTGCATGTGAGAGCGGGTAATTTCGGTCGGCGAATCGGGAATTTTCATGTCCCCATAGAGATAGTACATCTTCGCTTCGAGCTCGCCATTGGCATAGGAGAGAGCGCATTCACCACGAAGTTCATCGGACATCGGATAGGTGACAATATCCTCGAGCACTTCAGGATTTGTAATTTTGGCAAAACGGGAAAGCTCTGGCAAAGCATGCTCGACAAAGGTGCCAAAAAGCTCTTGAGGAATCGACATTTTATGGATCGCTTCGAGGTCGTGAATGTGCTCACGCTTAATTGCAGGGGCAAAACGGTAATAGGTGCCATCCATGAGAGCACCGGGGCGTGAGCATTCGAACACCCAGGCATTTTTCAGCTCGATGCGTTTTTTCTCGCCTAAATTGAGAGAGGGATTCAAAAAGAGCTGCTGGCGAGGCTCCGTGAAAAAATCGCAAGCAAATGAAAATTCGGCATGTGTTTCGGCAAACATGAGCGGATTTTCACTCGACGACCAGTAGAGCGATGGCAAGAAAAAGGTGGCCGTCTCTTTTCCTTTTTTCGTGTCCTGATGTTTTTCGGCAAAATCGTAGGCGGTAGCAAGCACCTCTCCAAGACCTTCTCGATCGAGATCGGCACATTTCGTCACCCCTTTTTCGGTTTTGGAGTCTGAGAAATGCAGATGGATGCGCATTACCTTAATAAGGGCTTCGCAAAAGGGACCAAAGGAATCGATGCCAAAAACGAGACGGCGGCCGGCTAAGAAAATGGGCTCTTGCGCCTGAATAGAAAAGAAAAATTGCTTTGGCTGCTGGATATAAAATGGCTTCGTTCGAAATGGCAGGCGGAGGACCAGCTGCACGTCGGCAGCCTTTGCAGGGTTCTGTGTGGGCACGAGAATAAACGCAAGCTCTCCAACATCTTTATTGAGCTCTTGAGCCGGAACGAAGAAGGCCGAGCTGCCGAGAAGCTCGGAGGAGGTCATATACTCCTCGTGAACCAGCTTTTCCTGCTCTTTGGCCGCTTTGGCTTGGACTTTTTTCTCAATTTCTTTGACAACGCGGTCGACATCTTTATGCACCGGCACATCTCGGGCCTGAGAATAGCCGACAACCATTTTTTCAAGTTCTTCTTCGAGGTGGAAAATAAGGCAAGCAAGATGCTGGCAATCACATGGCTGTGAGCAGTCGCAGGAGGAGTCGAGAATTTGGGAGAGCATCCGATCGATTTCAATCTCGCAGGTGTAGGCATTGGAATAGGCACCCATCACCTGGCCTTGCACTTTGATCACCTTCGGGCCGAATTCGATCACCTTCGCGGCACGCACCACACCCTTGGTGTAGAGATTTTTCCCCTCACGAAGTGCACCCGAGGCAAAATCTTGTCGAAGCTTTCGAAAATTGACTATCTGGGTCGCTCGTTCGATATCTACCGTCATGCTCCCTTCCTTTATTCAAAAAGAATGAAACGCTTTATTGTGAAAAGAAGAAATTTTAGCAAGTAAAAATTTTCAGACGTGGGGTCAGGCGTGCATTCGTGCATTGCTGACCTAGAGTTTGTGTTTCTAGGTATACAGATGCACGAATGCACGCCTGACCCCAATGAACAGCTGGAATAGTACTTGAAGAAAATCTTTTTGAGGCCGTAGAATTTTTAGGTGCAGATTGCCAGATTGCGGATGCACGAGTGCAACGCGGATGTAGCTCAGTTGGTAGAGCGTCAGCTTCCCAAGCTGAATGTCGCGAGTTCGAACCTCGTCATCCGCTCAAAAAGTATGCGGGCGTAGCTCAGCGGTAGAGCATCACGTTGCCAACGTGAGGGTCGTGGGTTCAAATCCCATCGCCCGCTTCCTTTCCATGAAAAATTCGTAGAGGTATATGGTACAAGATCAACCCAAAGAACCAAATTTTGAAAGTCGTGAAAACGACGACGTCATCGTTCGCTTTGCACGCGAAGCAGGCTGTCGTGTACTCCTCGAAGTGCAAGTAAAGCCCGCGCTCGTCTCCCATTCATACGAGAAAGCTGTGAAAAACATCAGAAAAGAGGTGTCGATTCCAGGGTTTCGTAAAGGGAAAGCTCCCGATGAAGTGATCTTTAAAAATTTCGCCCCTCAGATCGACCGTGAATGGAAAGATCTCGTGACACGCACGGCTTTTGATAAAAGTATACCTCTCATCAATATGCCTCCACTTTCGGCTTCCAGTATCAAGCGCGTACAAGTGAAGAAATGTGTGAAAGATGAAGCGGCAGAAGTGCATTTTGAATATGAGGCCAGTCCCGAAATCCCCACCATCGATATTGCAAATCTCGAAACGAAAGCCATCACACCTCGCACCATTAGCGACGACGACGTGGCCTTTGAGCTTAAAAAACAGCTCGTCCGTCATGCCACCTTCGAAGACCTCACTGACCATCCCGTCGCAGATAATGATTTCGTCGAACTGTCTGTCGACATTATTGAAAACCCCGCTCAAAATGTGTTCACGAACCGTTTGTTCGAAGTGGGCCGTGCTGAAATGCCGGAATGGGTCTATAATCTTGTCGTCGGCATGAATGTCGGAGAGAGTCGTGAAGGGCAGGCCGATTTTGCCGCCGTCCCTGGTCATGTCCATACCGCAGAATGCCACCACGAGGCACCAAAGCAATGTCGTGTGACCGTCACAGCGATTAAGCGTGCCACACTCCCCGCCGCAGATGATGAATTTGCCAAAAAATATGGCATCGCCACGATTGCCGATTTCCGAGAGCGCATTCGTGCAGTACTCGAGCGCGATTCGAAATCAATGGCAGCAGAAATCGTTCGTTCCAATTTAGCCAATGAACTCCTCCAAAAATATCCGATCGAGCTTCCCCTTTCTCTCCTCTCGCAAGAAGCATCCATGCGTTTTCACTACTGCACTGACATGCTCAAAAAAGAAAAAGGCGCACTTCCCGAAGGCGGACAAGAGGAAGAGCGCATTCGGTATGAAACTTTTGCAGGAGCAAAGAATTTCCTCTCCCTCATGTACCTCACGAACCAGATTGCCAAAACCCAAAATTTTGCCACCTCAGAATATGAACTCGTTCAAGAGATCAATTTTGAGAGTACTCAAGTGCCGCCAGCGCATCGTGTGATTTTCCCGAATATGGAACCACAAGATGCCAAGAACAGGCTCTTTATGCGCATTATGATGCGAAAAGCTCTTGACTGGATTATGGAACAAAAGCAAAAAGGGTAGAAAACAAAGGAACTCTCGTATGACCAATGCCTCTCTAAAATCTGAGAATTCTATTCTTCGTCCAAAAGCCACCACCCCTTATGTCATCGAAGACACAGGGCGCGGCGAGCGTGTTCTCGATATCTATTCGCGTCTTTTAAAAGATCGTATTATCTTCATCGGCACCGAGATTGACGACCATATTGCCAACGTCGTCGTCGCCCAATTGCTCTACCTCAAAATGGAAGACCCCAAAAAGGATATTCACCTCTACATCAACTCTCCAGGGGGAATTATCAGCGCCGGTCTTGCTATTTATGACACGATGCAATATCTCGGCTGCAACATCAACACCTACTGCATTGGCCAGGCCGCATCGATGGGAGCTCTCCTTCTTGCCGCTGGAACCCATGGACGCCGGTTTGCTCTGCCGAACTCTCGTGTGATGATTCACCAGCCTACTGGCGGCATTGCTGGCACCTCGGCTGATATCGCTCTCCAAGCCAAAGAGATCATCTATTTAAAAAATCGCCTCGCGGAAATCTTGGCAAAATGCTGCAACCAACCTCTTACAAAGATCAAAGAAGACTCTGAGCGTGACTACTTCATGAGTGCTGAAGAAGCGGTCGCATACGGTATTGTCGATGAAGTTGTGGTTCCGAAACCGAAAGTCGCGCAGCCTGCATAATAACCTTTCTATGGTGGTATTTTTGTGACAAAAGAAAGTCCAACTTGTTCATTTTGTGGAAGAACCGAAGATCTTGTCGACAAGCTCATAGCAGGTCCTGAAGTCTATATTTGCGATAAATGCGTCACACTCTGTAGCGGCATTATCGAAAAAAAACCACAAAAAGAATTTAAGATTAACGTTCTGAAACCACGAGAGATCAAAGCACGTCTCGATGAATATATCATCGGGCAAGAAAGCACCAAAAAAGTGATCTCTGTTGCTGTCTACAACCATTACAAGCGGGTTATATCACAAGGAAAGACTGGCGACATCGAATTCAACAAATCCAATGTGCTGCTTTTCGGCCCGACAGGATCTGGTAAGACACTTATTGCAAGGACACTGGCCCATATTCTCGATGTGCCGTTTGCCATTGCCGATGCCACGACACTCACAGAAGCCGGCTATGTTGGCGAGGATGTCGAAAATATCATTCTCCGCCTTCTACAGAATGCCGATTATGATGTCGAACGCGCTGAGAAAGGCATTATTTACATCGATGAAATCGATAAAATCCATCGCACGACCTCCAATGTATCGATTACTCGTGATGTCTCGGGCGAAGGTGTGCAGCAAGCACTCCTAAAAATCGTCGAAGGCACGCAATGTAATGTTCCTCCCAAAGGCGGGCGCAAACATCCGAACCAAGAATATATTCGCATCAATACCGACAATATCCTCTTCATTGCTGGAGGCGCTTTCGTAGGCCTAGAAAAGATTATCTCAAAAAGGCTCGGTAAGGCAACCATTGGCTTTGTGACCGAAGAAAAGGAGGATTTCGACCATACAGCCCGTAATATGCTGTTTCCGAAAGTCGAACCTGAAGATTTCATCCAATTTGGCATGATTCCTGAATTTATTGGCCGTTTTAACTCCATTGCCAACTGTAACGAGCTCTCCGAGCAGGATCTTGTCGAAATCCTTGTAAAACCCAAAAATGCCATTGTAAAACAATTCAAAGCCCTTTTCTCTCTGGAAGGGGTAGATCTTGCTTTCACAGAGGCTTCCCTCACGGCTATGGCCAAAAAGGCCCATTTGGCTGGCACTGGCGCTCGCGCACTGCGAATGATTCTCGAAAACACCATGCGGGATCTGATGTTTGACGTGCCGACCGATAGCACGATTACTCATATTATCATCGATAAAGAGACCATCGATGACGGGGTTCCTCCTGCCATCGAACGGCGGCCCGGCCTTCGCGCTTCGGCTTCGTAGTTATCCAATCCAGATTTGCACGAATGCACGCCTGACCCCAAATGCACGAATGCACGCCTGACCCCAAATGCACGAATGCACGCCTGACCCCCAATCTTTTGCAGCCTTTCATTGTATTAAATTAAATTTTTTATTATAATAAAGATAGGGGAAAAGATAAGAGACTCATCTCACTGCTGAAAGAATTTCGTACATTGTTCTGGAGGCGTTTTTCACCTTCAGGTCAGTGTGCTCATACTTTTCCCAAAACGGAAAAGAAGGAGAATAAAAATGACGCAATCAGCTGTTAATTTTACGGTAGATCAGTGGAATTCGGCCGGTGTTCTTGTTGATCAAACATATGATACACGTGTCTTTGACTTTGAAGTCACACGAGTCGGTGCAACCTATTATGCAGCCCGCATTCAAAAACTTATTGATGTTTTTGAAAGTGGTAGTTTTTCAACCTCAGATTTGCAGGCCTTTAAGGATAATTTATATGCCCTCAATGCCTGGTCAAAATTCAAAGACGCAAAATATTATGACAGCATCAACCAGTCGATGATCCCGCAAGGGACCGACAAAAGCAGTTCCACTGCAGCTTATAACGACCTCATGGATCCATACCACGCCCTTGAGGATCTCGGCTATACTCCAGCGGACACTTCAACGAAAGCACTTCTAGCCTACACCATGAGCCAGGAAATGGCCACCCAACTCGAACGACTCAATCGCCTGTTAACTGCAGTCGGCTATAATGTTGGCGATCCAACTGCTTCAAATGCCTCACTCGGCAAACTCGCCACGGCACTCAGCACGCTCAAAACCTTTACCGCACAGGTAAAAGTTCAAAGCGCCACCGACCCAACTATTTATACCACCGAAACAAAATCACAATTTTATTTAGCCCTGACAAATGCTCTTGGTTCTATTTCAACGGCACGGATCTATGGTGATGTGCTTACGGGTGCTGTCTCGCTCCAAGAAGTCCTTATGACAGACTATATCTCTCGTGGAAACGAGCTTATCTTCAATGAAATGAGGGGGCTTCGCGACGCAATCAACCAAAACCAAATGGCTCTAGCATACTTGAACTCACTACAAGACCTCATGAACCAAAAAGATCCTGAAAAATTTGTTTTAAACTTAGCGGCCCTGTCGACAAATGACCCACAAACACTAGTTGGGAACCAAACTACGTCAGGTCCATATGACACCTATGAATCTGGGAACTTCCAACCAGATCTCAAAGCAGTTGCCTATTTTCAGACGAACACAGATGTTGAAGCATTTTGTAAAAATCCCGATGGCACATTCAAGAAAGAGCTTTTCGTCCAGGCCTTTAGCGACAAACTCAGCGGGGGCGATCCGGTTTCATATACCTTTTCTATCACGCAAATTATAACGAATTTGACGAATCTCATCACGAGTCTTAAAACCGCAACTGCTAGCAAACTGGATGAGTCTTCGAACCTGGTTCAATCCCTCCAAAAAATCGCCGATGACATGAAGAGTATCTCAACAACTACGTCGACAGATGTGGCAACATGGGTTCAAGATATGACCGAGAACTCCGATTTCCAGACCCACCTTAATAACGCAATTACCTCTTCTCAATCCTTTAACGACACCCAGCGAGAAAATTTACGCAGTGTGATGTTTGTGTTTGAGGAATTTTATAAATCAGCGACATCGCTGCTCTCACGCATCACACAACTCATAGAAAAAATGGCATCATTAATTGGTAAATAAGGAGAAAACCTATGTCTTCTATGGCAATTCCTCCTGCGTCCGGCGCCTTTGGAAATGTCTTTGGGGCATTTTTTGGCGCTTACACGGACGAGGAGAAGAAACAAATTTGGCAAAATTATCTCACCACGTATGGGTACTACACGCCTCCAGCCTCCCCTCCCTCTCCCAATGATCCTGCTTATGGAGAATATGTCGCTCGATTAAATGAGCTTGCAAACTATGCCCAAACTGTATTCGTTCGCGATCAAGGCATGTACAACCTCTCGCCTGAAGAAGTAGCAAAACGAAACATTATGTTTCTGATTTGGGATCTATCGTTTCTCATGCTCAAAACGGTTCAAAACTCTCTTGCAGTATCCTCGCAATCGGTCATCTATAATAGCAAATTGCAAGAAATGTATACCCGAATACTCACGAGGATACCTATCTATACATCAGCCAGCGACCAGGGCACAGTCAGCAACATCGCCTCCGCTTTCAAACTCGGCTACGACAACCTCTCTCTCGAAGATGTGGCCAATTATATGACCGCAAGCGCGGTGGGAACAACATTTCAGCTTTCTGGAGAACACGATGCAGCAATCCTGCAACAAGCCGATATAACAAAATATGGTTCGAGCAGGGACATATCCACAGGAGCCGGTATAACAACTGGTACCTTCGGAGGTAACAGCGGAGGCCTTGTTTGGGGCAATAGCCCGTATGAGTTCTATGTAGAGGCGGAATATGCGCGCTCAGGCCCCACAAATTATCGAGATTTTGGCGCCTACCGAGGGTGGGTCGCCCCTATTCTTACTTTGAATAATAGTAGCGACGGGAAAACCTATATATCCATCCAATTTCAAATACAAAGAAATGGTTACTACAACGGGTCGGTGTATCACGAAGCAACTCCTATAAACCTAAAGCCCACCATTATTACTGATCTATCGGGTTCTAGGCTGGAGTGGGTTCCTACTACAAGCAATACCGCATTTACCATCGCTCTTGGTAGTGTAACAACAGTTGACCCGAAGTTATCAGCAGACCAAAATGCAAAAGCTTTATCAGATGAGATCATTAAGGGTCTTACAACCGTTATTCCAACAGGATCTACCGAACCCCTTATGGAGAAGAATGCCACGACTGGAGCCTGGGAACTTACACCGACCGCTACAGTCCACATGGCGAATGATGGTAGCGGGTTTCCTCCATGGGTGGCCGACGACTCTGATGCTGAAAGTGATTGGACTCTCATGCTTCAAGCCAAAGAGCAGTCTAAACTCGTGCAATGCTCTCCTTTTAGCATCCAGCAGTTCTACCAAGAAGCGTATCCAAATCCAAGAAATGACTTTGGTACCGACAGAATCACTGGTGCCACCAAAGCTAACACTGCAGCACAAACAGCCCGCGGTGAAGTGAACGCCAAATTGCAACAATATATGGAAAATATCCGATCGAAACGGACCGTGCTGTCGAACCAAGCCCAAACGCTGCAGACAAACTTGAGCCAAACGCAACAAGCTGTCACACAGCAGTCCGACCTGCTCACTTCGATCCTCGAAAGCATGAAAAGTATCATACAATCTATCTTTAGATAAAGGAGGTATCCTATGTCCATGTCACTTCCACCAGTAGATTCTACCTACTCACAGATTCTCAATAGCTTCTTTGGCTATGTATCGGAAGAAGATAAAGCAGCTTTTTGGAATCGCTTCCTTGTAGCCAAAGGAGCAAAGGCTTCTCCAAACGACTTTCTCGAATATGTTCAGACGGCCTATGAATGCCTCTCTATGCTGAATCTCTCCCCAGAAGAAATTGCAAGGCGTCACGTTCTTTTTAATATTTTCGATATCATCATTCTGCTCATGCGGACCATTCAAGATACCGTTGGATCAGAAGCTGATCACTCGCTCTTCCTTACCAAGATGCAAAAACAATATACTGAGGCCATGTCACGAGTGCCAATCTATATTAGTGGAGTAAAGGGAGAGATGAAAGTCAGCCGAGACACGCTTGGTGCTATCAATGATATTACCTTTGGCTATGATCAGGTTTCGCTCACAGATATTGCCACCTATCTCACACAAGTCGTACCGGGAAAATATGATCCAGCAAAACCGCAAAACAGCACCTTCATGCTTGGCTGCACAACCCAACAAGATAGTGTCTCATCATTCACTGTTTATACGAAGCCGTATCTGAAATTCATTCCTACCTTAACCGAAACCCCAGCCGGATCTGGCACCTACACGAACACAGGAGGGACAATAGAATTGTACGTCGATGCATATTATACTGCGCCTCTCAATAGCACACATCAAGGACAACGTACAGATAAAATAACTTCAATAACGGTCACAAATCCTGAAGATTTAGAAAGTTGGAAGCAAGCTTCACAAACTCTCCTCACTCCCTACCTTGGGCAAACTACCGACTCGAATGGTATCACGCATGACGTTTTGCACGTGGCGTATACCTATGGGCCGAATCCGATCGACATCAAGCAGCCCCTTGTCGTCTACTGGCAATTTAGCGACACTCGGGCGTCGAACCCTGGCATCTCCGCAGAAAGCCTTGACCAAATCACCAAAAACCGTGGGGCACGAAACAAACGCAGCCAACAATACATCGGAGCTATTAAAACCAAATCATCTCTTGTGAGCGAAGCTCTGTCAACTATCCAAAGTGATTTGAAGAACTCCATAAACGCAAGAAAAAGCTTTACCTCTATTCTCACCTCTTCGCTTCAACAGCTGCGTAATATCCTCGACGGCATTTTCTCTAAATAATAAAAATATTTCTTGAAAAATATTATTTAAAATTTTAAGAAGAGGGAAAATGCTTAAGGTCAAGGAGGAATCATGACTGCAAATATGCCCACAACCGCTGAACTTGAAAAGATGAGTCTTTCCCAGCTTCAGGATTTACTTGCCACAATGAAGCCAGACGCGGAGAAAGATGCTGCAAAAAACTTTTCAATGGTGATGGAATACGTCCTCAAAAAAGGAACTATTCCCAAAGCAGCGTTGAAAATTTCTGATAATACAATGGAGGCCGTCTACGCACAGGCTTATAACCTCTATAATCAAGGCAAATACAAAGAAGCCTCATATCTCTTTCGTTTTCTCATGCTGCTCGACATGACAACAGCAAAACATGTCATGGGCCTGGCAGCCTGTCTTCATCGGATGAAAGAGTTTCAAAATGCTGCCAATCTCTATTTTCTTGCAGGTGCTCTGGATGCAAAAAATCCCCTTCCACATTACCATGCGACCGATTGCTACCTCCAAATGAACATGACAGCCCTCGCCATTCTGACACTACAAATGGCTATTAACGCAGCAGGCAATCAAGAGGCTCATAAAGTGATTAAAGAACGCGCACAATTGCTCAAAGCAAGCCTTGTCAAACAATACGAAGTTGAAATTGAAGCAAAAAAACAGGCCCCAAAATAGCCCTTAGGCTGTTTTTTAAAGAAACCATGTACTAGAAGGAACAAATGTATGGCTGACATTGAAAGGACTCTTCCTCTCGACGACCAACAGCGGGCAATGCTTCTTGCAAATATGCAAAAACTTCAAGAGGATCAATGCACCGTGACTGTCGGCGGAGAGACGATAACGATCAAGTACGACCAGTTGATACGCGACCTGATCGGCGGCACTCCAGGAGTCAACACTCCCCTATCCGCAGAGATCTCGTCTGTTCTTCTATCCAAGGCAAACCTTGAGACTCCCCAACGCGACGCACATCTCTCTTCACGTGAGATGATCGATGCTCTGGGGCCTCTTGCTCTGTTGTTTACCTCTGCCGAAGAGGCCAGTTTTGAACCACTCGTCACAACACGCCCGCCCCCTCCCCCGCCCACTACGGTAGCAGCGGGAGGAGCCGCTGTAGCCGCAGTCTCAGCTGGCCCAGTTCTTTCCCTCGATCAACAGAACTTCCTCACCGCGCTCACGACAAAAGATCGGGCTACAATTCTCGAAGAGCTGAAAAAGATGCTCCCCGCCTGGGCACAAAACCCCCAGCTCGAGGCTCTCGCCACAGCCCTTGCAAATAATAATGCCCCAGGAGGCATTTCTGGGATCGATTCTGACCAAAAAAGCGACGTGCTCACACTCCTCTCGACTCTGTGCCCGACTCTCGATGCTGGCATGGCTGATGCCATTGCGACGAGTGTGGCCGAAGCAAATACACAACGTGTCGCCGACCTCAATTCGATCGATGACACTGCGGTCTTGAATGCTTTAATGATAACTCTCAAACAATCCCTTGCTCAAACCCAAACCGCTCCCGAAGTTCAAGAGATACTCTTAGACGGCCTGAAAGCCATGTGTAAAGCCCTTGTGTGGCTCAATCGTCTTCGTATGAATACAACCCAGCTTGAGGCAGAATTTTCAAAAATCCAAAAATCTGCCCAAACCGCCATATCAAAAGATATGGCTGCCATGGCCATGGAATCATACACAAAGTCCATTGAAGACTTCCAAAAAGAATATGATCAGAAAATGGAGCAGAAAAAAGCTCAAGAAAAGGCCAAGCTGTGGAAGATTTTAGGGCCCGTTATCAGCGGTCTCATGGCTTTCGTTTCGATCGTGGTCACCTGCCTCACTTTTGGAACCGCGGCTCCTGCCTTGCTCGCAGCTATGATCGTCGCGCAAGCGGCTATTTCTGCCATGATGATTGCCGACCAAGTGAATGGGTGGATGGATAAATCCCTCGAAAATGCGGGGGTGAACACACAGGCTCTGCGAGCACTCATTAAATTTGCGGTCATGCTCACAATTGTCGTTGCAAGTGGCGGCATTGGCTATGCAGCAACTTCAGCGGCTCAAATTGCAGGTATGACTGCAGCAATGACGACACAGATGACCACCGCTTTTGTCATGATGGCCGTATCCACACTCATGAGCTCGGGGCTCCTTATGATCGGGCTCGTAGCTATGTTCAAAGCAATGGGTATGGATGAAAAGGATTCTACCATCTTTGCGATGGTAATCATGATCCTCATGATGATAGTCGCCATGGTCGTCGCAGGCGGTGGTATCTCAGCAATAAAAGACATGCTAGCTCGCCTTTTTTCTTCTGGCGCTCAAGTTGCCGCTCAAGCTGCGACCCAAACAGCGGCTGAAGCCATTAAAGAGACATTAAAAGAAGTTGCAGCCTTTGTGAAAAACCTCCTCACCAATCTCATGAAGTCGCTCACGGGTATGTTCTCATCAGCAGTCCAGTTTACCAGCACAATCTCGAAACTCCTCGAAATAACATCAGCCGTGCTTCATGGAGTTGCTGCAGCCGAAGAAGCAGAGTCTTCTGAAGCAATGGCAGGAATTTCTGAACAAATGGGAGTGCTGAAACAAGCACTTGCCGATCTCAACGCTGCCCTAGAAACAGCAAAAGCCTCTCAACATCTTTTAAGTATCTCATCAGAAAAATCGGTCGAATTTATCAAATCTGTGCAGCAGGCAGTTCAAGAATTTATTGAAGTATTTGCAACCATTGTAGAGGGACTCTCAAAAAATGTCTCTCAGGCTGCAACCCAAACCATATAAAGTGATGTAAGGAGAACATATTTATGAACATCCCAGACGACTACCTTAAATTTAAAATTGAAGGAGGCGGCTCGCTTGCCCAGCCTCTTGAAAATCTAGAGGAAGTTTCTAAAATATTTGAAAAAGATCACGTCCTCACAGAGGCTGAAAAAGAAATCCTTCTCGCGCTTGGAAAAGCGATCCAGCAACAAGCCCAATTGGGTGCGGTCCAACTCGATCCTGCCAATCAAAAAGCGCTAGCAGATTGGATTCAAAACCTCGAAAACACACCTGCCGCACAAGGGTTTGAAGGCATCCTGAAGTATAATGACTCTGCAAGCTGGGTCCTTTTCACACAAGCATTACGCCTCATAGCCAAATACTTTGCCGAACAGATCCGAGCCAACCAAGAACTGAGTAACCTACTCACTCAAGGGATCTGGTCTTCTGCAAAAGCAATGGCCGACTGTCTTGTGGCGATGGGCGAAGAAATGAAAAACCAATTCCAAGCCGATGCCGCAGCATATGCAACGTCAGCCACTATGAGCTGGATCCAATGTGGAACATATGCCATGCAAGCCGCAAACTCAGTATATTCAATGTCTAAACTGGGTGGAGAAGGCGCTCAGCAAGCCGGTCAAAAGGCGTCCGATGACTGGGTCAAATCTCCAGAAGGGCAGGAGTGGGCCAAAAATTATGCGGACGTGCATCCACAGTATGCGATACCACCCCCTGGAGCGTTGAAACTCGAGGAACAACCTGCGCCAACCATCCCCAACAATGTCCTTTTATCGAAAGATATCAACAGTGGAGCAATCCCCGCAAAAGAAATGCCATCCTCATGGAAGTACGCCGTTGAGACTGCAAAAACACAATATGTTCTCAACGATTCAAAATTGAGATCAGAATTTGTAACAGCCGCTGTAGGGGCTATCACTTCAGGCACTCAAGCCGCCACAGCCACGGCACAAGCCGCGGCTGCCACAACAAAAGCGCAGTCAAAATACGTCGAGCAGATAACAGCATCTATGAAAGAAATGTATCAAGCTATGAAAGAGAGCCTCGACAAAATCTTCGGCGAAACATCAAAACTTCCAGATGAACTCAAGCAAGCCTTGCAACAATGGGTGGAAGCAATAAAATCCATAAAAGTTCATGGCCAATCCTCAGTGTAACTAGGAAAGAAGTGAATGCTCGAAGAAATAATGGCAAAACTGCAAAAGGAACTTGAGCTTACAGGTCCTCTCGGAGGAGAAGGGCAGTATGCCCTCATGCTCGATGATGT
>Ga0105104_10002332_pt1 | contig 13952 bp, 9 predicted proteins | sample PPLLaktember2015_3_FD_87034 | JGI IMG/M metagenome (GOLD analysis project Ga0105104, IMG submission 87034) | Freshwater sediment microbial communities from Prairie Pothole Lake near Jamestown, North Dakota, USA - PPLs Lake P7 Core (6) Depth... | ecosystem: Environmental > Aquatic > Freshwater >... | reverse complement strand
TACTGATATCCAATTAAACCTGTTTCATCATTTGCCCTTATTGTAAATAAATGTGTATTATTTCCCCATTCATCGTCACCCCAGTTAATATTGGTTCCGTCTAAATCTGTATCAGGCGCTGAAGCATTTAATGCAGCGCTGAATGTCCAAACTTTTTTATTTCCTTCCATAGTATATGAACCAGGAAGAGTGATATTTCTTGTTTGATTAGCAGAGTTTTCATCAATATATGATAAAGTAAAACTTGATATATTATTTTCGTCTTTTACGGTACCTGATATTGTTATTGTATCTGTCTGGTAACTGTTGCTGACCGGTGATGTTAAAGTGATAATCGGTGTGTTCCTGTCAACAATGAAATTTCTTGCAACTTCTGTTGCTGTTTTTCCATGCCAGTCTGTTCCGTTTAATCTGATAGTGTAACTTCTTCCTTCAATATAATCTGGCGTGGTTGTGTCTATTATCATAGATAGATTCGGGAAACCGCTGATAGTTTTATCAAAATTTTTATTTTCTACTACATCGGAACTTACATCGTCATATACCGTAATATTTGCTGTCATGTCCCTTGAAGGATAATCATCATCGTCCATTGTTGCAAGTATAGATAAATTACCTGATATTTTTTGTCCGCTTGATGAAGGAGTCAGTAATGTTACTCTAGGAATATCCTGACCCGGATCTATGATGAGATTAATATTTTGTATAGTTACATTATTTGCTTTATCTGTTACTCTTGCTCTGAACTGCTGAGTTGATGTTGCAGGAGGTATTACATTGAATAATGTTTCAATCTCATTGCCTGCTGTATCTGTGCTTATGGTATATGACCAGAGGTTTGAAGCTACTGCAACATCAACCCAGTCATTAATTGACGGCAGCGGATTAAAAATTTCAACATTATTATTCAATAATCCTATTCTGTCGAAAGTCGACCCGGTTAATATTACACCGCCGTTGACATGCTGATTATCTACATGAGAGATTATCGTAACTGTCGGAGCAGTTGTATCTATATTAAATATTCTTGATGTTTCTGTGTATTTTGCATCCTTAGTGGCTCTCAGTTTAACAATTATCGCTCCGTCCGAGAAACTGTATGTAGTTTTTAAAGATGATATATCAATTATTTTTGTAAAAATATCCACATTTTTAGTCATAGCTCCCCATGGATTCCAGCCTGTATCTAAGGCAGCCTGAAGCACTTTATACTCAACTGTTGCATCACTTATGGAGCTTTGAACTTCAACAGTAAAATCATCCTTGTGATATGATGAGATTGCAGGAGTACTTCCTGACGGTGTAGTTGTAGAATCAAGAAAGGTTAGTGTTGGCATGGTTGCGTCAATTTGGAAATGAGTTGTTTTTATATCACTTGTTTTAGGAGTAGGAGAATAATTATCCACTGCCCAAACTTCAATTGAATAAATATCTGTATTTAAGCCCAGTGTATTTACATCAAGCATTTCGGAATATTCAAAAAAATCCCTGTTTGTCGGTTTTGTATTTGTTAATACAACATCCGATAAAACAAGAGTGCCATTAGATCTTTTCAGATTATAATGTACCGAAGCAACTTCATCATTGTCATATGAATATCCCATGATGTTTAGATATCTTCCGATTGTAATAATCGGATCTGCGTCAGGATCAGGACTTGTAATAACAATGTTAGGTTCTTCCTGTTCCGGTGATAATATGATATTTTTTTCCAATATGCCTACATTTCCTCCGGGTGCATTATCCTGAAATGTAATTCTTAATTTAGCAATACCTTGATATGATAAACTGTTTGTATTAAGTGCAGTTTGAGTTTTCCAGATATTGTCATTTGAAGCATCAATCTGGACCAGAGTTTCTGGTGATGGCGGAAAAACAATATTGGAAGGAATATTAGGATCATTATTTATATAAATTATTAATTTATTTTCTGTTGATAACTTATTTATCCCGTGCAAATCTGTAGCGCTTATGTTAAAAATTATATTCGGTCCTACTAAACTGTCAGTAGTGGTATCGCTTAAAACTGGATTTAATAACTGAATATCCGGTCCGGTTTTGTCTATTGTAACATTTAAATATTTTTTTGATTTTTTGCCTGATTCATCCGACAGAGTAACGGTAAATTTATAATCTCCGTCTGACAGATTATCGTCGCTTGCATCTATGGCAACCGACCAGCTGCTTTTAGCATTAATGGTCTTTGAATATCCTGTAGTTTCAATTTTAATTTTATCAATTTCTCCGTCATCATCAGCTTTACCCTGTATGGTAAAGTTTCTTCCCAAAAGATCGGAATTATGAGGAGAAGTGATCTGCAACAGCGGGGGATCAACGTCCTGATCTCCTCCGCCACCATACATGACATTATAAGAACATGTAAATAGTATGGCTGTTAAAAAAATTAAAAAAATAACTGGAAATATGAAGTTTCTTTTCATATTAACACTCCAAATTAATGAGTTATATAAATTTTAACACAAACTTATAGTATTTTCAAATTAAACATTAATAAATAGGAAAAATTATAAAAATTAATAGAAAAACAAATACTTTTCAATTAATTTTAGCACATAAATATTTTATTAACTAAATATTTACAATAATAAATTATATATAAATTATAATTTCTCTAATTATCGATAAGATAAGTTATTAAATTAAAAAGTTTTTGAAATTTATATAAAATATTGTTTTAATTTATACAAAAATTTAAGATTTTTTTAAAAAAAAAAGAATTATATAGTTTTTAAAGGTATTTAATAAAAATTTTATTTTTTAACTGATATAAAAGAATTAAAATGCCAATGATAAATAACGGTAAAATTCCAATAACTCCAAATCTGATATTTTTGTAGTATGATATGATTCCGACTATAAATGGACCAAGTATTGCGGCAAATTTCCCGAAAATATTATAAAAACCGAAGAACTCGGCTGATTTTTCTTTAGGAATTATCAAACTGTAATAAGATCGTGACAATGACTGTACAGCTCCCTGTGATACAGCAACCATTAATGATAATATCCAGAAATGAGCTATCGATTTTATATAAAAAGCAAAGATAACAATAAAAATATAGATAAAAATTGAGAAAATTAATATAAATATTATTTTATCAGGATACTTCTTTGCAAAATACCCGAAAATAACAGCAAATGGAAATGCAACCAGTTGTATGACCAGTAAAATCAATAACAGATCATTGACGGTTAAATTTATTTTTAAATCAAGAGCATATGGCACTGCCATTTTTATTATTGTGTCGACACCGTCTATATATAAAAAGTAAGATAAAAGAAAAAAGATAACGAATTTATAATTTTTTATTTCTTTTAAAGTGCTGTAGAGCCTTAAAAATGAATCTTTAACCGTATTAGGAGTTTTTTCGATAAAATATTTTTGTTTAACATTTTTTAAAATAGGTATGGAAAAAATAAACCACCAGAGCGCAGTAATTAAAAATGAGATCCTGATTGAAGTTTCAATAAATTTATCGCCGAAAAATTTTGGGAGGAATTTTATAGCAATTATTGATATTATATACGGAATACAGCTTCCTAAATATCCGAAAGCAAAGCCAAGAGAAGAGACCCAATGAACTTTTTTATCATCTGTTACATCTGTAATGAAAGAATCATAAAAAATGTTTGCTCCGGCAAATCCGATCGAAGAGAACATAAATACAGTCAGGCAGAGATAAATATTGTTTTTTTGTACAATTGTCAATAAAAGTGTGAATAAAATGCCAAAAATCAAGAAAAAGCTTAAGAATCTCTTCTTATACCCTTTATAATCTGCAATTGTTCCTAAAATCGGCGCTATCATGGCTATTATAAAAGCATATAGTGTACTGGCATAACCTATATATGCACTTGAAATATTGTCGGAAAAACTGCCGGCTATGATTTTTTTAAAAAAAATCGGGAAAATTGCAGTTACAACTATTAGGATATATGATGAATTTGCCCAGTCATAAAAGATCCAGCTTATTTCCTCTTTAGTTAGACTATGACTGCCGGGTATGCCGGTTTTTGTTTTTTTATACATTTTTATTATCTTTTTTCAGAATATTCCTGAACAAAAACATTATTATATCTGCCGGATTCTTTTCCGTCGCTTATTTGCACATAATCAATGTTTTCATATTGAAATTTGATATATTCATAAAGATCAATAAGATCGCTGTATGTAGGCACAATCAGATATTTATAATAACATTCTCTATCCTGTATAATTTCAAAAACTTCCTTTTCCACATGCGCAGTAGGATCGCAAAGTGATTTTATATCATACCTCAGACTGCCTACCCATGAGTAGCCTAAAAAAAAGGGCATTAATTTTTTTCGCTTATTAAGATAAAAAATTAAATAAATACCCGGTAATTCGGGAAGTTTTTTTAAAATCTCATATTTTTCATATTTGCAATATTGCGACCATCTTATGGTATAATATGCGTCATTTAAATAAATTTCTTTATGATAAGTTGTAAAATCTATTTTTTTCATAAAAAATATATTAATTTATAAAAAAAAATAAGTCAAGGAATAAGTTTTAAAGATGGGGAAAATTAAAATTACTTCACTTTTTTTGTGCGACGAGTCAATCCGGAACCATACCTGATATCAAGTTGAACCTTCAAAAGCAATATAAATAAAACAGGTATGTTTAAATAAAAATGTAGAGACGGGTTTAAAACCCGTCTTTAATACATTAAAAAAAAAATATTTTATATTTATGATACATAAACAGATGTTCTGTTTCTCATACAGCCGGGGGACAGTCACTGCGGATGTAATCCATTGCGGTGAATAATATTTTTCTTCAGGTCAACCAAGTAAATTGAAAACAAGTCGTTTCCCGACAGAATTCGCGCACAAAAAAAACGATGTATTAATTTGACCTTATCGGAAGCTGTATTATGTATTTTACAAGTCAGCAAGCTATAAACCCAAAGTAAGAGTTTTAGCTTCTATTTCTTTCAATATTTTTGCAACGGCTTCATTGATTTTATAAGTTTTTTGTTCCTGGTTGTCCCTGTTTTTTATGCTTATTGATTTTTCTTCTATTTCCTTGTCTCCGACTATTGCGATATACGGCACTCTTCGTAATCTGGCATCCCGGAGCTTTTTGCCGAAAGTATCATCCTTGTAATTCACATCAATCCTTAATCCTTTTTGTCTGAATAATTTCGCTGTTTCTTCGACAAATTCATTATGAACCTGTGAAATCGGTATAAATTCGATCTGAACGGGCGACAGCCAGACAGGGAACTTCCCGTTGTAATGTTCAATTAATATACCTATAAACCTTTCGATAGAGCCGAATATAGCTCTGTGAAGCATTACCGGTCTGTGACTCTGTCCGTCCTGTCCCACATAAGTAATGTCAAATCTTTCAGGCATTGAAAAATCGCATTGTATAGTGCCGCACTGCCATGTTCTTCCTATTGCATCCTTAATGTGAAAATCAATTTTCGGACCGTAAAAAGCTCCGTCACCCGGATTTAATTTATAATAAATATTCAATTCATCCAATGAATCAGCCAGAGCCTGTTCTGCCGTTTTCCACATTTCTTCCGAACCTATTGATTTTGCAGGTCTTGTTGAAAGTTCAATATGCACATCTTTAAATCCGAAATCGCCGTAAATTTTCTGAGTGAGTTTTATTACTTTTATGACCTCTTCTTTTATCTGTTCAACAGTACAGTAAATATGAGCATCATCCTGAGTAAACTGTCTTACTCTGAACAGACCGTGTAAAACTCCGCTTTTTTCATGGCGGTGTACAAGGCCGAGTTCCGCAAGTTTTAAAGGAAATTCTTTATACGAGTGAATGCCGTCTTTAAATATCAATAAGCCTCCCGGGCAGTTCATGGGTTTAACTGCGTAAGCTGCTTCATCGATTACTGTAAAATACATGTTTTCTTTATAATTATCCCAGTGGCCTGACCTGTGCCAGAGCTCTTCATTCAGTATAATGGGTGTTTTAATTTCCTGATATCCGTGTTCTGTGTGAAGTTTTCTCCAGTATTCCAGAACAGAATTATAAAGGATCATTCCATTTGGTTTCCAGAAAGGAAAACCCGGTCCTTCAGCATAAAAGCCGAATAAGTTCATATCTTTGCCGATATTTCTGTGATCTCTTAAAATCGCTTCTTCGCGAAGTTTAATAAAATTATTGAGTTCTTCTTCTGTATTAAAACTGAGGCAGTATATCCTTGTAAGCATTTTATTCTTATCATCTCCGCGCCAATAAGCACCTGCAAGCTTATCAATTTTAAAAGCAGCGGGATTAAGATTTTTTGTGTTTTCTACATGGGGTCCTTTGCAAAGATCCAGCCACTCTCCTGTTTTATAAATGCTTACATTTTTTTCGCCCTTTGCTTTTAATTCTTCTATTAAATCGACTTTATATATTTCATTTTTCTCATTAAAGAGTTTAATCGCCTCATCCGTTGTCATGAATTCCTGATCAAATTTGAGATTTTGACTTAAGAGCCTTTTCATCTCCTTTGTAATCTTGTTGAAATTGTTTTCAGAGATTGGTTCTTTAAAATCAAAATCATAATAAAAACCGTTGTCAATGGCGGGACCGATTGCCACCTTAGTTTCAGGGAACAACTTCTGTACAGCCATTGCAAGTATATGCGACATGGAATGTCTTGCGGTTTCGAGTTTTTCATCGATTTTTTCTTCAATTTTTACTTGAGGCATAATATTCTCCTTGATTAATGCAAAAATATATTTTTTTATGGATAAATTGTCAAGTTATAAGTTAGACTATTTTTAAAAGATTTTAATATTTTTTCATTTTTATATTATAAAAATAGTTTATTGATTTTTTAAATAAATTTTTTTATAATAAAAAATAATAAAGTGAGGTAATTATAAATGAGAACATATACGCCATTTCTCGATGAGGCTTTAAAACGTGATTTTGGAACCGGAACCATAATATTTTATTTAGTATTTTTGGCAATTGTTTATATACCTTTGATTTTTTATGTATTAACATTAATTAAAAATTTAACATTGATTAATTTAAAAAACAGAACTATGGAGCCGAATCTTGCCTGGCTTGCATTGATTCCGTTATTTAATTTAGTCTGGAATTTTTATATCGTTGCCGCAGTCAGGAATTCAAATCAAAAAGAATTCCATGAGAGAAATATTCAATATACAGGTGATTTCGGGTACGGTATAGGATTGGCATATTGTATTTTATTCTGTATTAATTTTGTTCCTTGTTTTAATTTTTTATCTCCGATACCCAGTTTAATCTGCTGGATCATGTACTGGATAAAAGTTTCCGAATTAACAAGATTTATAATTGTCTCAGATTTAAATAAAACCGATAAGCAGCAAAATCCGTAACAATGGATTTGTATAAACTATTTTTTGAGGTGAATTATGTTAGAATATATTAAAAATATTAATCCGATTTTACTTGCATTATATGCAACCTTATTTACCTGGTTTGTCACTGCACTGGGATCAGCAGTTGTGTTCTTATTTAAAAATGTCAGCAGAAAAATCCTTGATGCAATGCTTGGATTTGCTTCGGGAGTAATGATTGCTGCCAGTTTCTGGTCACTGCTTGCACCTGCAATTGAAATGTCTGAAGCTGAAGGGAAATTACCGGCTTTTATACCTGCTGTCATAGGATTTTTGCTTGGCGGCATATTCTTAAGAGTTGTAGATAAATTTTTACCCCATCTTCATTTAGGTTTCGATAATAAAGAGGCTGAAGGTATTAAAACCCACTGGCAGAGAAGTGTTCTTCTTGTTCTTGCTATAACATTGCATAATATACCTGAAGGTCTTGCGGTTGGCGTTGCTTTTGGCGCTTTGTCTGCAGGTCTGCCTTCGGCAACCTTAGGAGGCGCTGTTGCATTGGCAATAGGCATAGGCATTCAGAATTTTCCTGAAGGCGCTGCTGTATCTATTCCTTTAAAAAGAGAAGGCGTCTCTTTATTAAAAAGTTTCTGGTACGGACAGTTGTCAGGGATTGTTGAGCCTATCGCAGGTGTTATAGGCGCAGCAGCCGTTATATTCATGAGACCTATTTTACCTTATGCTTTATCCTTTGCAGCAGGTGCCATGATATTTGTTGTTGTGGAAGAATTGATCCCTGAATCTCAAAGAGAAAAAAACACAGATATTGCAACCATGGGCGCAATGTTCGGTTTTGCGGTAATGATGCTTCTGGATGTTGCTCTGGGGTGACGGTGTATAATTTGAAGATTATGAAAAAAGATATATTATATAGAATATGAATTTTTTTTGATTCATTTTTTTTTAAGTATTTATTATAAATTTTTCTATCACTAAAACATGAAAAAGAAAAAAAGTACTTTTTTAAAAACCTCTCAGCTATTATTAAATAATTCAGAATTTAAAAAATATTTATTTATTGTTATATGGTCTTTATTACTTATTTTTATTATTTTAACTCAAAGCAAAACAACAGGATTCTCTAATGGACATCATGGATGGGTTACTTCACATAATTTATCTATAATTAAACGTGCAGCCATTTCAAACTATTTTGTTGGATATTCAGGTGATATTATAGAAGATAATAATAAAATAAATCATTTTTATTTCAACAGGGCGCCATTTATATTTTTAGCGATCTGTCATATCTTATTAAAACCATTTGATAATAATGATCATTTATATATCTATTTTGCGCATCAAATTATGAATATAATTTTTTTCTTAACAATATTATTTACATTTAAAATAGTAAACTTTTTATTAAAGGATAATATAAAAAGTTTTATTGCAGTTTTTTTTATTTTTTCCGGCTATTATTTTATATATTATAAAGATTTGGTAGAACAAAATAGACCAGGTGTACTGGCGATCATTCTGGGAACTTACGGGATATTAAAATACTGGAGACAAAATAATATAAAATTTTTATTTTTTTATATAACAATTGCCTGTTTTATGGGTGAAGGAACGCCCATTTTATTTGTCCTCATCATCTGGAATATTATAGAATTCATCGATTTCGTTATAATTCATAAAGAACATTTTATTCTGAAATTATTATTTTTTTTTAAAAAAATGTCAGTTATTACAATGTTATTTGCGGTAGTTTTAACATGCCTGATTATAGGTTATAATATTATAATCGAATCAAAAATTAATAAAATACCAATAAAAGAAACAAGCATTGTAAATTCTGCGATAAAAAGACTCGGCGGAGATGAACAATTTCAAAAAGATTATTCTGAGAAACTTATTTTTCCAAATTATGAGATAAGACAGTTTAAGCGTATCATAAAAGGAATTTTACCCTATTTTTTAACAAGAAAATCAGGTTTAAATGTCCTTCAATATCTTGTTTTATTTATAATGACAGCTTTCTTTTTATTTTATAAATTCTTTAAAGAAATCAATTGGCATAATTTAAAAATTGGAATACTGATTTTATTTCCATGTTTGATTTATATGATTATCATGAAAAATCTTGCAGCATTTCATGATTTCACAGCCACTTATTATATCGGTATTTCCATTTTTATCGCGATTTGTCTTGTAAAATACTTGCCAAAGCAGTCTTTAGCACCCATTCTCATCGGTTTGATCATTATTTTTTCAATTAATATTATTTTAGTAAATAATGATTTAACAAAAATGAGAAAACCATATAACATATTCAATCAAGAGTTTAGATCTATTAAAGAAATAGTAACAGAAAATAATAAAACTTTTTTTTTTGAAAATAAATTTGAACAGGTAATTAATGGCGTTCCGTTTGCTCCTTTTTTTTATTTATATAATCATAACATATCAGAAAACATTGATTATGCCGATTATGTGATTTCTAAAGAAAAGAGACAGTCTGCATTAACACCTCAAAATAAAATATTGTTTTTATATAAAAAATAACTTTTTTTCTCTATAAGTGAATATGACAAAATATATCAGGAATTACCCGGACAACTTTTTTTTATTTATCAATCTTCTTTGTAAATTTATAATGTGAATCAAAGTAACCGTTCTTTTTATAAAAATTATGTGCCCGTACCCTTTTCATATTTGATGCAAGCTCAATGGTATCGCATTTCTTCTCATTTGCGATTTTTTCAGCTTCATATAAAAGCATTAAGCCAATGTTTTTACTTCTGTATTGCGGATGAACTATAAGCTCCGCTATTTCTGCGACTTCTGCGCTGTGATGGAGAAATTTTTGTAAATGAAGACTGATAAAGCCCACGATCTTATTATCAATTTCCGCGACTCTATAAAATATATTTTTTTCATTTAAATTATATTTATATACTTCGATTAAATCTTTTTTATTAATGATTTGAGAATCAATTTCCAGTAAATATATAAGCTTATAAACATCTTCGGCATCATTTAATGCTGCATCGCGAATAGTTAGATTATCATTATTAATCATGTTTTTTATCCTTTTTTAATAATTTAAAAAATTTATCTTTAAATTATCCAAATAAAATTATATATAATAATTTAAATGAAATTAAAATATTTCTTGATATTTTTTTTGCTTTTTTTTATATACAGCAATTTTTATGGATTAGAATATCACACTGATGATTTTTCAAAAGGTCCTCTATACGGAAAGGACATGTTTCTGCCTTATATGATTTATCTTACTTTCCCCGGGGTCAGAGCAAAAACCGAAAGACAGTATCAGCTGCAGTATCATACTTCATTTTATTTTATAAATGATTTTTATATACCTTACAGCAAATTAACTTTTGACAGTGGAAAAAGTTATTATAAAAGCGTTAGAGCTTATGACTATGAGAGTTTGAACTTTGAATTCGGGATATCTTTTTCTGTTTTAAAAAACTTACAGGTAGGCATGCATACAAGAGTTGTAGGATATTACGGAGGTTTTTTAGATAATATAGTTCAGAATTTCCATGATCTTTTCGGCTTCCCCAATGCAGGACGCGATGAGTTTTCTCAGAATGAAACATTTATAGATTTAAAAAATGCAAGCGGAGTAGCTTTAAAATTAAAACATTATGCATTTTCATTCGGCGATATTGATACTTGGATTAAATATACATTTTTTCAAAATAAAAAGATAGCTCTTGCAGTAATAAACGGCTATAAAATACCCGCAGGTTCGGCTGAATATTTAAGCGGTTCCGGCTATCCGGATATCGGCGCAGGTTTATTGATGGATCTGATGCCGATCAGATTTATCTCACTTTATCTTCAGACCAATTTTATTTTACCGCTGGATTCGATTATTCCACAAGCTGTTTCAAAACCGTATCCGATGTTTCAGGGAATGCTGAATTTTTCCGTTAATCCCGTGAGATATTTATCTATTTTGGTTCAGCTTAATGTCAAGACTCCGGTGCTTAAAACAGAATATGATCTGCCTGATGATTTTCTCGGTAGTCATGATCTTTACTATCCGCAAACGGATATTCTGGTGGGATTTATAGTTGAGATCAGGAAAATCCGGTTCCAGTTTTATTTTGAGCAGAATCCGATTTATACCGCAGGCGCTGATATTGTTTTTAATTTTTTACTGGCGCATAAGATCAATATTAAAAAAAATGAATAATTAAATTTTAATTTCTTTGAGTTTTTTAATTCCCTCTTTGGTTATGCATACAACCGGATATTCACCGTTATCATAAGAAATAATTTTATTTTTTAATAATAAATTAAATTCCTTATCTATGTCGTTAAAGTCATATTTTTTTAATATACCGTAATCTTCCCATTTTATATATTTCGGTTCAATGTCATGACTGCCTTTTAAAATTTTCAAAGCCTTGACCTTGCCGATTTTATTGTTGTTCTGTAAAAAGAACAGTGCAATATTTTTCTGAACAGTGTTCCATACAATCTCATCAAATTCTTTATAGGTACCAAGGCAAATATCACAGCTTGCACAGTTCTTATCAGAGTATTCCTCATGAAAATAGTACAAAAGATACTTCCTTCTGCAGTAATTTATTTTTGTATAATCAGACATTCTTTCAAGCTGCATCTTATCGATTTTGATTTTATTTTTTAATTTTTTAATGTATTCATTCCTGAATTCAAAAGGTATTTTTTCTTTCTTTAAAACAAGGGTCTGTCCCTTTTGCGTTATTTCAAAATCAATTATCTTTTTGGTTTTAAAAAATTTTAGTTTTTCTTTTAATTCATTGTCGCTTATACCCATTCTGGCTGACAGATTTTTTAATTGAAAAGCAAAAGATCTTTTTTTATCAATTGATGATGAAAAAAGTTCGTTTAAATAATCTTTGGTGGATTGATCTACTTTTGCGTTTAAGATTTCGATTTCTATTATATCATCCTTTTTAAACTCATAGTCGATGCAATCTATGTTGATCAGTTGTTTCAATATTGTATTCAAACTGAAATTATTTATTTTGCTGTTTGTGATCAGTTCATCGGCATTTTTAGTGTAAATTGTTTTTTTGACGATTAATTTTTTAATTCTTTCAAAAACTGTTTCTATATCTTCATAGGAAGGATTCTTGGCTTTTATAAAAAAATCCTGTATCTTTGCATCTTCATCATAGACCAGGAGGAGGCATTTTGCCATCTTTCCGTCCCTTCCTGCTCTTCCTGTTTCCTGATAATAAGCTTCTATTGAACCGGGGATGGAGTAGTGTATTACAAATCTGATATTTGACTTATTAACGCCCATGCCGAATGCATTTGTTGCAACAAGTATGGGAATTCTATCATTCAGAAAATCTTCCTGCATTTTTTTCCTGACCTGAGCCGATAGGCTGCCGTGATAAATCCCTGTTTTGAATTTTGTATTTGTATTTAAAATATTATATACAAGCTCGGCATCCCTGATGCTTGAAGCATAAATAATGCCGGGCATTTCAGCTTCTTTTACAAAATCAATTATTGCCCTGTTTTTTGATTCTTTTGAATAATGGGTTTCACAGTAATAATGAAGGTTGGATCTGTTGAATCCGCTGACAAAAATATGAGGATTTTTCATTTTTAAAGATACTGCAATATCCTGTGAAACTTCTTTGGTGGCAGTTGCAGTTAAGGCTAATACTGGAGGCTTCCCGAGCTCATCTATAACATTGGAGAGTTTCCGGTATTCAGGTCTGAAATCATGTCCCCATTCCGAGATACAGTGAGCTTCATCAACTGTAAAGCATGATACTTTTATGTTTTTAAGCCATTGGACAAAGTTTTTGTTTTTAAATCTTTCAGGAGTCAGATATAATAATTTTACCCTGCCGTTCTCAACCATATTTTTTATTTCAATCTGCCTGTCATAGCTCACTGTGGAATTAAGCATTTCAGCGGGAAATTTTTTGGAATGAAGATAATCGATCTGATCTTTCATTAATGAGATCAGCGGAGATACGACAATTGTCAGACCTTTAAAAATAAGGGAAGGTATCTGGTAGCAAAGGCTTTTTCCGCCGCCGGTGGGCATGATCCCCAGAGTGTCATTATTATTTAAAATCGAAGTAATTATCTGTTCCTGGCCTTTTTTAAGCTCATTGTAATTGAATATTTCTGTTAGTATTTTCTTTATTTTATTGTTCATGGCGTTTTAATGAAATTATAAAAAAAATATGTATTTGTAAATAAAAATTAAGGATATTTTTTTTCTTTAAAACAGCGGTAAAATTTATGTAAAATAGTAGTTATTTCACAGAAATATACTAAAATAATCTTAGTATATTTTTTTTCATACATTAACTCCTTTTTATACGCAGGATTGCAAAATCCTGCGTTTTTTTTGGCGCAGGGACTGTGGGTAAAGCCTACTTATAGAAGGTTTTTTATCCAAAATATAATAATAAATATATAAATTTTAAAATAAATTAAATCATGTAGTTGATATACGTGGGGCTGTCTAAAATGTCAACCTAATCTAAAAAAAAGTGTTATTTTGTATAAAAAATACCTACGTATGGCCTTTATATGGAAACAAGGGGTTGCAACCC
>Ga0105104_10002331_pt1 | contig 13961 bp, 11 predicted proteins | sample PPLLaktember2015_3_FD_87034 | JGI IMG/M metagenome (GOLD analysis project Ga0105104, IMG submission 87034) | Freshwater sediment microbial communities from Prairie Pothole Lake near Jamestown, North Dakota, USA - PPLs Lake P7 Core (6) Depth... | ecosystem: Environmental > Aquatic > Freshwater >... | reverse complement strand
TGTCGCTGCTTCCTGGCCTGCCTGGCCCGTTCCGGGTGCGAGGGGTGCAGACCCACGGGCAGTCCATCCCCCGTGGCTCGGCGGGACAGCGCACCGCGGTCAACCTGCCCGGGGTGGCCACCCAGGACGTGCGGCGGGGGATGGTGCTGGTGCGCGCGGGCGAGCTCCCCGAGACGCGCTCCCTGGACGTGGAGCTCACCTTGCTTCCCGCCGCCGAGACGGCGCTCCCGCGCCGCCGGACGCTCCTGCTCCACCTCGGCACGGCGCAGGTGGAGGCGCGGCTCACCCTGCTCGACCTGCCCGAGCTTGCGCCGGGAGAGACGGGCCTGGCGCAGCTGCGGCTCCAGGGCCCGGTGGCCGCGCTCCCCGGTCAGCGCTTCATCCTCCGCGGGGCGCGACCGCTGCCCGGGCGTGGGGCCACGCTCGCCGGCGGCCGGGTGCTCACCATCGGGGCGCCGCGGCGGCGGCGGGGTGCGGCCGAGCTGCTCGCCCCGATGCGCGGGGAGGACCTGGACGCGCGGCTGGTGTGGCTGGCGCGGCAGTCCGGGTACCGCGGACTGACCTCGGGCGAGCTCGCGGTGCGCACCGCCAGCGCAGCGAAGACGGTCCAGCGCGCGCTCGAGGTGCTGAGCAGCAAGGGACAGGTGCTGCTGGTGGACCGGGACCGGCGGCTCTACGTCGCCGGGGAGACCTTCACCGCCCTCCAGTCGCGTGCGCTGGCGCTGTTCCAGGCGTTCCATGATCGGGCGCCGCTGGAAGACGCGCTGCACCGCGAGGAGCTGCGGCAGCGGCTCTCGCATGACCTGGACCCGCGGCTGCTGGGGCGGCTGGTGCAGGCGCTGGTGGAGCGTGGCACGGTGGAAAGTGTCGGCGAGGGGCTGCGGCTGAAGGGAAGGGGACGGAGCCTCTCCCTCGACGAGGAGGCGGCGCGGACGAAGGCCGTGGCGGCGATCTCCGCCGGCGCGCTGGCTCCGCCCACGCTCGCCGAGATCGGCCGGATGCTTTCGCTTCCGGTGGAGCGCGTGGCGGGGCTCCTTCAGGGCCCCATCGCCGACCACACGGTGGTGAAGGTGAGCGAGGAGCTGTGCTTCCACGCCTCGGCCATCACCGAGCTGAAGCAGCGGCTCATTGCCCACCTCACCGAGCACCGGGAGATCACCACCCAGCAGTTCAAGGAGCTGGTCGGCGGGAGCCGGAAGTTCGTCATCCCGCTGTCCGAGTACTTCGACCGGGAGAAGGTCACCCTCCGGGTCGGGGAGAAGCGGCTGCTCCGCCGCTCCTGACGCCCAGGGCCAGGCTCCGGAATTTCCGGATTGAAGGTGTCGGATTGAAGGTGTCAGACACCTTCGATTCCCCTGAAAATTCGGGCATCTGAAACGAGGATTGCGGCCGGCAGAAAAGTAACTTACCAGTCAGTTACCATGGAGCGGACGCAGATGCCCCGGCGCTGGGAGCGGCGGAAGGAGGCGCGGCCGGCGGAGATCGTCGCCGCCGCGCTGCAGCTCTTCTCCGACCGCGGCTTCGCCGCCACCCGCCTCGAGGACGTGGCGACCGTCGCCGGGGTGAGCAAGGGAACCGTCTACCTCTACTTCGAGAGCAAGGAGCAGCTCTTCGAGGCGGTGGTCCGGGAGGCGGTCGCCCCCAACATCGACCGCGCCGAGGCCCTGGTCGCCGCCTTCGAGGGCCCGACGCCCGACCTGCTGCGCGCGCTCTTCGCCTTCGTCGCCGAGGTGCTGGAGACGCCTCTCACCGGCGTGATGAAGCTCATCGTCTCCGAGTCGGGGAACTTCCCGCAGCTCGCTCGGCTGTACGCGGACCTCGTGCTCCGGCGCGCCTTCGCGCTGATGCGTCGCATCCTCGAGCGCGGCGTCGCCCGCGGCGAGTTCCGTCCCCTGGACACCGAGGCCACCGTCCCCCTGGTGGTCGCGCCGGTCGTGCTCCTGGGCGTGTGGAAGCACTCGTTCGGCGCCCACACCGACCTGGTGCTCGACCGCCGCCGGGTCCTCGAGGCGCATTGCGAGAACTTGATCCGTGGCCTGGCCGCGGACCCCGGAGGTCGCTCATGAAGCTGCCACTCACGGTCGCCGCCGTCGTCGCGCTCGCCGGGTGCAATCGCCCCGAGGGCGTCTTCCACGGCTGGGCCGAGGCCGACGAGACCCGCGTCGCGCCCCTGACCACCGGAACCCTCACCCGCCTCGCCGTCGAGCGCGGACAGACGGTGGATGCCGGCACGCTCCTCTTCACCCAGGATTGCGACGCCGAGCGCGCCGCCCGGGACCAGGCCGAGGCCCGGCTCGCCCAGTCCCAGGCCCAGCTCGCCAACCTCGAGGCGGGCGGCCGAGCCACGGAGATCGATTCCGCGCTGGCCCAGGTGCGCGAGGCGAGAAGCGCCTTCGAGCTGGCCCAGTCCGACCTCCGCCGCACCGAGCAGCTGGCCAGGGAAGGTGCCTCCACCCAGCAACGCCTCGATCTGGCCCGCTCCAACGCCGAGCAGACCGCGGCGCGGTTGCGCTCGGCCGAGGCCCGGCTCCGGACGCTGCAGATCCCGGTGGGGCGACTTCAGGAGATCGAGGCTCAGCGCGCGGCCACCGAGATGGCCCGGGCCGCGCTCGCCTCCGCCGAATGGAGGCTCCAGCAGCGCTCCGCGGTCGCCCCCGCATCCGGCCGCGTGGTGGACACCTATTACCGGAGCGGGGAGATGGTCCCTGCCGGCGCGGCGGTGCTCTCGCTGCTGCCCGACGGCGCGCTCCGCGTCCGCTTCTTCGTCCCCGAGCCGCAGCTCGCGTCGGTGCGGATCGGCGCCCCGGTCCGCGTCACCTGTGACGGCTGCCCGGCTCCGCTGGATGCGCAGGTGAGCTACGTCTCGCCCAAGCCCGAGTACACCCCGCCGGTCGTGTACGCCGGCGATGCCCGGAGCAAGCTGGTGTACCTGGTCGAGGCGCGCTCCTCTGCGCTCCAGGGGCTCCATCCCGGCCAGCCCCTCGACGTCCGGGTGGCGCGATGACCGCCGCCCCTCTGGCCATCGACGTGCGCGGGCTCCACAAGTCCTTCGGGCCGCGCGCGGTGGTGCAGGGCCTCGACCTGCGCGTCGCCCGGGGACAGATCTGCGGCTTCCTGGGCGCCAACGGCAGCGGCAAGACCACCACCCTGCGGATGCTCTGCGGCCTCCTGACCCCCGACGCCGGCGAGGGCACCTGCCTCGAGCTCGACATCCGCAAGGACGCGGCCCGCATCCGCCGCCGGGTGGGCTACATGACCCAGCGCTTCTCCTTCTACGAGGACCTCACCGTCCAGGAGAACCTCGACTTCGTCGCCCGCCTGTACGAGCTGCCCGACCGCGAGCGGCGCATCGACGCGGTCCTGCAGCGCGCGGGACTGACCGACCGGCGCACCCAGCTCGCGGGCGAGCTCTCCGGCGGCTGGAAGCAGCGGCTGGCCCTGGCCGCCTGCGTTCTCCATGAGCCGGAGCTCCTCCTGCTCGACGAGCCCACCGCCGGCGTTGACCCCAAGGCCCGCCGCGAGTTCTGGGACCTCATCCACGTTCTGGCCAGCGAGGGCATCACCGTCCTGGTGAGCACGCACTACATGGACGAGGCCGAGCGCTGTCATCGCATCGTCTATCTCGCCGGGGGCAAGGTGGTCGTGGAGGGCTCGGCGGAGGAGGTGGTCGCCCGCTCCGGGCTGGTCACCTTCGTCGGGACGGGGGAGCAGGAGGCCCTGTCGGAGGCCGCGGCCGCCCTCGAGCCCGCGCCGGGAGTCGAGTCGGTGGCGATGTTCGGGCAGACGCTCCGGGTGAGCGGGACCCATCGCCAGGCGCTGGAGAAGGCCCTCGCCCCGTGGCGGGCCCGGCAGGGGCTGACCTGGGTCGACGAGCCGCCCACCCTCGAGGACGTGTTCATCCATCTGCTGTCCGACCGGAGGTTCGCCGCATGAACCTCTCGGTCCATCGCTTCGTGGCGGTGCTGCAGAAGGAGCTCATCCAGGCGCGGCGAGACCGCTTCACCCTCGCCCTGATGATCGGCATGCCGCTGGTGCAGCTGTTCCTCTTCGGATTCGCCATCAACACCGACCCCAAGCACCTCCCGACGGCGCTGGTGATGGGTGACGACTCGCGTCCGGCGCGCTCGCTGGTCGAGTCGATGCGAGCCACCGAGTACTTCGACATCTCCCAGCCCACCTCTCCGGCCGAGGCTGAGCGGGCGATGGCCCGGGGCGACGTGCTCTTCGTCCTCGAGGTACCGGTGGACTTCGCCCGGCTGATGGAGCGGCAGGAACGTCCGGCGGTCCTCCTCGCCGCCGATGCCACCGACCCCACGGCGGTGAGCAGCGCCTTCGCCGCGGCCTCCGGCGTGGGCCAGGGGCTCCTGGCGCGCGATCTTCCCGGCGCGGCTCCCCCCGCAAGGCCCTTCGACTGGCGCGTCCACCGCCGCTACAACCCCGAGGGCATCACCGCCTACAACATCGTGCCCGGGCTCATCGGCACGCTCCTGACCTTCACCCTCGTGGTCATCACCGCCCTCGCGGTCACCCGCGAGCGCGAGCGGGGCACGATGGAGAACCTCCTCGCGATGCCGGTGCGCCCCCTGGAGGTGATGCTGGGGAAGATCGTCCCCTACATCTTCCTCGGCTACGTGCAGGTGGCGCTCATCCTCGGTGCGGCGGTGCTGGTGTTTCAGGTGCCGCTGCGCGGCTCGGTGCTCCTGCTCCTCGTGGGCCTCGGGCTGTTCATCGCCGCGAATCTCGCGGTGGGCTTCACCTTCTCCACCCTGGCCCGGAACCAGCTGCAGGCGATGCAGATGGCGGTGTTCTTCATCCTCCCCTCCATCCTGCTCTCCGGGTTCATGTTCCCCTTCGCCGGCATGCCCGGCTGGGCGCGGGTCCTCGGCGAGATGCTCCCGCTCACCCACGCGCTCCGGCTCATCCGCGGCATCCTCCTCAAGGGCAACGGCGCTCTCGACGTGCTGCCGCACCTCCTCCCCCTGATGCTGTTCTCGGTGGTGGTGGGCACCCTGGCGATTCGCGGCTACCGCCAGACGCTCGACTAGACTCCCCGGGGCAGGAGGGCGCCGCTGACCACCGCCGGCCCGGACGACACCTCTCTCGCTCGCCTCTCGGTCCTCGACTGGATCGGCGCGGCCCTGGTGACCGTGTCTGGCCTCGTGTCCCTGGCCTGCCGCTGGCCGTCGCGCCCATGTTCCGGCGGCTATCGGAGTCGATCGGCGCCGGCGCTCCGGGCGGGCTCGGCAGGGTGCTTCAGGGCTGGTTTCCGCTCGTGCTGGGTCTGGCCCCGCTCGCCGTCGTCGTTTATGCCCTGGCGGTCCGGCAGCCAGTCGCCCGACGGCGGCTGCTCCTCGTGCTCGCCTTCATACTGACCGTGCTGGCGGGCGGAGTGTTCCTGGTTGCACTGTACGGGACCCTCTTCAGCATGGCCGGCGGCGCGACGACCGGCTCGTGAGCGCCGCTCATCGGGGGTTTCGGGGGCCAACATCCGGTTGCCAGCGTCGATGGAAATTTCCGTCCACCAGTAGCACGAGGGCGCGTCACCCCGTTGTCAAAGGAGGGGGGATCCGTTATTTGCGCTGCCGGGTTCGCTTGGCTCTCTGAAGAGGTTCCCCCCCACCGCTTCAGACGAGAAAGAGCGAGCTCGTCGTAGAAGGCCTGTGGCCCGGCGTCCGTCGCGGATTGCCGGGCTGCTTCTTTTCCGGGTCCTTCCGGGGCTCAACCGCCGCTGCCGGACCGTCGCCGGGCGCGGAGCGCCTCCGCCAGCTCGTCGGCGGCCGAGCGCCGCGCGGGCGTGGGGGTCTCCGGCGGGTCGCTCACCAGGGGCGCCGGTCGCGGCGTCGGGGTGCGGGGCGTGGGCGCGGCGGCATCGCTCCCCGCGCTCGGGGTCGCCGCTGGCTGGATGCGGAAGCGGAGGCGGTACTGCCGTTCGCAGCGCGGGCCACAGAACCAGCCCGCTCCGGCGAGGAAGGTGCCGCCCGAGGCGCGGAGCTGGTCGTCCGTGGTGCCGGCGATGGTCGAGCGGCAGCCGGTGCAGTGCTGCCCGGCCGCCTCTTCCCGCTTCTCGGCTCGAGAGCGAATCCACTTCGCCAGCACGTGCGACTCCATCTCCCCGCTCCGCTGGAGAGAACGATGGAGGGATCCGGCGCGCCCGACAAGCGAGTCACCGCGCTCCCGGAGACTCGACCCCCCGGGGCGTTGACGACCTTGGTCATTGACCCAGGCTCCGTCAGTCCCGCCCCAGCCCTCGCGCGGCGGCTCGACGAACCTGGATGTCGGCGTCGCTGAGCGCGGCACGCAGGGCTGCGCGCGCCTCGGCCGACTCGAGGTGGACCAGCGACTCGGCGGCGGCCCTCCGGACATCGCGGTCCTCGTCACGGACCAGCACGGTGAGGCGCTTCGCCGCCGCCTCGTCCCGGGAGAACCCGCGGAGCGCCTCGGCGGCCGCGATCCGGACATCGGCCACGGCGTCGCGGGAGGCGTCCAGCAGCGCGGCCGGCGCCGTCCCGAGGCCCTCCAGCTCACCGAGAGCCTCGACCACGACCACCCGGACCTCGGGAACGGTGTCCTTCGCCGCCCGGGAGAGCGCGGGGGCCGCGCGCGGGTCCTCGAGCCGACCCAGCGCCCGCGCCGCATCGGCCCGGATCTCCGGAACGGCATCGGCGAGCGCCGAGGAGAGGGCAGGCAGGGTGCGGGCGTCCTCCATCGAGGCGAGCGTGTGCAGCGCCGCCAGCCGCACCTCGGGAACGGGATCTCCCAGCGCCTTCCTCGCGACCTCGAGCGCCGCGGCGTCCTCCATGCGGGCCAGAGCCTGGAGCGCCGCCTCACGCACCTCGGAGCTGCGGTCCGTGGCGAGCCCGAGGAGCGCCGGGACGGCCCGGCGGTCCTCGATGGCCCCGAGGGCCGAGGCCACCGCCTCGCGGACGGAGGCATCCGGGTCCTGGCGCCGTGCGAGGAGCGCATCGACCGCGGCGCCGTCCTCCGACTCCCCGAGCGCCTCGGCTGCGGCCCGCCGCACCCCGGGCTCCGGGTGTCCGAGGGCCGCCTTGAGGGCCGGGGTGTTCCGGGGGTCTTCCGAGCGGCCCAGCGCCCACGCCGCGGCGATGGCCACCGCCGGCGTCCCGTCGCGCAGGGCGGCCAGCAGCCCGTCGCGTCCCGCGCCGTCTCCATGCACTCCCAGCCCGTACGCCGCGGCCTCGCGGGTGGGCGCGGCGGCGGAGCGCAGGCCGGCCACGAGCTTGCTCAGGGCCTCGGGCGCAGGGCTGTCACCGAGCCACGTCGTCGCCGCGCGCCGGACACAGGGGCGGGGGTCGGCGAGCGCGTCGCCCAGGACGCCGATGACTGCCGGCGCCTTCACCGGACCCCACCCCAGCTCGGGAAGCGCCTCCTCCCCGGCGAGCCGCTGGCGCGACCAGCTCCACCCGCCCTGGTGGAGCCGGTCCGCGGCCAGGGTGCAGAGCCGGGCATCGCCGCTGCGGAGCGCCTCGAGCGCGGCGCGCATCTCGGCCTCGGTGGGACCGGGGTGAGAGAGAGCGTGGAACCCACGGCGCGGGTGGTGATCGTGGGAGCGAGCGCGCGCCGGTCCCGCGCCGGCCACCGCGGCCAGCATCAGCATCGCCATCCAGCGGCGCATCAGTCCCTCTGACCGAGCGCCTGGGCGGCGGCGCGCCGGACGGTGACGTCCTTGCTCTGCATCGCGGCGATGAGCGCCTGGAGCGCCGCGCCGTCGCGGATGTCGGAGAGCGCCTCCACGGCCGCGCCGCGCACGTCCGGGTCGGCGTCGTCGATCAGCGCCTTGAGCTGGGGCACCGCCTTGGGGTCGTGGATCTCCCCCAGGGACTCGGCCGCCTGCTGCCGGACCTCCGGGCTCGGGTCGCGCGTGGCGTCGAGCAGGCCCTGGGGAGCGTTCTTGAGCTCCAGGTGACCGAGCCCTGCCGCGGCGGCGGCACGGACGTCCGCGTTCTCGTCCTTCAGCGCGGTGATGAGGCCGTCCTGCGCCGCCGGTTCCTGGTAGCGAGCCAGAGCGTGTACCGCCCGGATGCGGACGTCGGCGCTCGGGTCCTTCACCAGCTTGGCCAGCGGGGCGAGCGCGCGCCGGTCACCCCGCTGCGAGAGCCCTTCCATCGCGGTGAGCCTGACGCGGAGGTCGGAATCTCCGAGCAGCTTGATCAGCGGCTCGCCGGCCGCCGGCTCGTCGAAGGAGAGGAGCGCCTCGGCGGCCTCGCGGCGCACGGCCGGGTTCGCATCGGCTGCGGCCCGGGTCAGGGCTGGAATGGCCTTCGGGTCCTCGAGACACCCCAGCGCCTCCACCGCCGACTTGCGAACCTCGACGTTCGCGTCGCCGAGGAGAGCGGACAGCGGCTCGAGCGCCCGCGAATCCCCGAGCCGGCCCAGCGACTCCGCGGCGGCCTGGCGCACGCCGGGGTCGCCGTCCTTGAGCGCTCCGATGAGCGCGTCGACGGTCTTGGGATCGGCCGCGGTGCGGCTCCCCCCGTGGCGGCCGCTCCGGGCGTGCGCCCGGCGAATGGCGTCGCGGGCCTGGCGCTGGGCGTCGCGGGCGATGCGCTGGGCGTCGCGATGCATGCGGTCCGCGTCCGGGGGGGACGGCGGGCTGGGAGGCTTCGGAGGTGCAGGCGCGCGGGGAGCGGGAGGGACGGGCCCGGCGAACGCGACCGGCGCGGTGGTCCAGGTCCGCGGCGTGGTCGCCACGACGGGCGTGGCCGCCACAGTGGGCACGGCCAGGGTGGGCGGCGTGGCGGCCTCCGCTGGCACGCGGTTGGCGAGCGCCAGTAGCGGCGTCCCCGACGTGGCGGGACCGAGGAGGTCCGCGCGCGGGCCGGGCTGCTCGGTGGCAGGCGGCCGGGGAGCGGGCTTGGAGTTTCGTTTCGAGGACGGCGGCGCCGCGTCGGGCGCAGGGGGCGGCGCGGTGCGCTTCGGCTCCGGCGCAAGCGGGGTCACGCTGGAGTCGGCCTCCGTCTCGCCGCTCCCACCTCCGGCCGAGTCCTGAAGGTCACCCTCGAGCACCTCCCGATCGAGCGACTGGACGGCGATCACCGCGCGGGATTGGTTCCGGAGCGCGCCGGTGTCCGCGGCCGGACCGGTGAGCGTCGATCGACCGCCGAGCGCGGCCCGCTCGGGCGCGGCGCGCACGCCGGGGGCGACGAAGACGGTCAGGAGCAGCAGCAGCGCCATCCCGCCGACGTGCCACGGCCGGAGCCGCTCCACCTCATCGGCGCCCCGCTCGAGGAGCCTCGTGACCCGGGCGAGGAGCTGGCTCGGGTGCTCCGCCATCCAGGCGAGGGGCAGCGTGGTGGGGCGGCCGTCGAGCCAGGCCGCGACCGAGGCCAGTCCCCGCGCCACGTCGAGCCCCGAGCCGTTGCGCGCCGCCGCCCAGTCATCGCAGAGGTACTCCGCCACCTCCTGCATCCGCGCCCGGGCCAGGCGGTTCAGGGGCTGGAAGAAGAAGAGCTGCTCGAGCACCGAGCCCATGACCAGCCACACCGGGTCGAGCCGGCGGAGGTGGGCCAGCTCATGCGCGAGCACACTGCGCTGCTGGCCGGCATCGAGCTCCAGGAGCGCCTCGGCGGGGAGGCAGATCTCCGACCACCCGAGCGCGACCGGGCTCTTCAGCCCCTCGGCGGTGGTGAGGCGGACCGGGCGGACGTGACCGACATCCCGGCAGAGCCCCTCCAGGCGGGCGCGGACCAGCGGGTCCATCACCGGCGCTCGCTCGCCGAGGGCGGTGAGCAGCCGTGCCCGGAGCACCGCCAGCCGGAGCAGGAAGGCGCTGGCCACGACGGCCCAGCCGAGGAAGGCCAGCCCCGCGGGCGACAGGCGAGGGACGGCGAGGGTGTGAGGCTCGGGAAGCGCCGGACTCTCGCTCGCGGCCACGGGGAGCGCGGCGACGGGAGGAACCGCCGGCACGGGCGGAACGGCGGGAACCGCGGGCACCACGCTGGTGTTTTCCTCGGGCGCCGGGTGGACGCGCAGCGCCGACGGGGGAGGTGAGTGGTGCTTCCGGACGATGGCGACCCGCGGCATCTCGGCGCTCGCGGGGGCGGCGGTCAGCTCCGGGAGCGCCGGGGCACGGAGCTCGGCGGCGCCTCCGAACGGGGTGAGCCCCGCGGCGAGCTGGAGCGTCGCCGTGACCAGCCCTCCGACGAGCGCGGTGCGCCAGGCGAGGTCCCGCAGCCGGAGCGACCGGAGGAGCCCCGCTCGCTCGGCGAGCCACACGCCGCCGATGAGCGCCGTGCTGTGGACGGCGTAGGTCAGGAGCCAGGCCACGCCGAGCGTGGCCAGGAGCGACAGGAGAGTCCCGACGATGCCGGCGCTCATCGGCCGCCTCGCTTTCCGCTGCGGCCCTCGGCCTCGCCAATCAGCGCGCGCACCTTCTCGAGGTCGCCCGGCCGGACGCTGCCCGCATCGAGCAGGTGACTCATCAGCGCCGCCACGTCACCCCCGAAGAGCAGGTCCGTGAGCCCGCTCACCATCGAGCGACGGACCTCGCCCTCCGAGACGCGCGCCCGATAGACGTATTGCCTGCCCTGGGAGGTATGATTCACAACCCCCCGTTTTTCCAGCCGACTCAGGAGGGTGGCGATGGTGGTGGGGGCCAGGTCCCGGGCCGGGCGGAGCGCCTCGGCAATCTCGGCGACGGTGGCCTCCCGCTTGTCCCAGAGCACGCGCAGGAGCGCGATCTGGAGGTCGGTCAGCTGGGTGGCGTCGGGCATGGGAGCTCCTCGGCTTCGTCGACACGTGTAATACTACTCCTGTAGACGAGTCAAGCCCCGGTCGATTGCAGCCGTATCCCGAGAACACCGGGCCGGGGTCTCAGAGGCGTCTCTCCCGAGGCGCGCCCTCTCAGAGGTGCCCTCTCAGAGGTGCCAGACACCTCGTTACGGGCCTGCATCCACGGGTGCCAGGCAGGCACCCCGTGACCGCACCTGCACCCCGTGACCGCGTCTCGTTACCGGACACTCGTGACCGGCGCCAGCCGGGGTCTCACGCCCGAGTTGTTGGCCGGTGAGCGGGGCGCATCGGCGCCGAGGGCAGTTGTCCTGTCGCCTGCCCACAACGAGGCCGACGCCGCCGCCGCTCGGGCCGGAACCCACTTCGGAGCTCGTGTCCCTCCCCTCGAGAACCGAGGAGTGTCGTCATGCGCATCAAGAGGTTGCTTGTCGCCCTCGCCATCGGTGGCGTGTCTCTCGTTGCCGCCGCTCGCTGCGGCGACGACGTGTCCGGAGGGCAGATCGCGGACGGGGGGGTCATGGTCGTGGACGGTGGCATCCCGCCGCCCCCGCCCCCGCCGTCGCCCCCGATGCCGCCGCCGCCCCCGATGCCGCCGTACGTGACCAGCCCCCAGTCGACCGAGGGCCGGTAGGTCGGAACCTACGCAGCCACCGCGAGTGGTGCCTCACAGTCGTTACCCGGCGACGCGTTTCGCCCCCGAGCTCAGGGACAGGGGAACAGCGCGTCCAGCGCGGCGATGGCGGCCGCGGGGTCGAGCGCCGAGACCGTGGTCGCCTGCGCCTGAGCCTTCAGCACGTCGGCCTTCGCCGAGTCGATCGCCCGGGCGGCCCGGTCCAGGAGCGGAAGGAAGGTCTGGAGGAAGGTCAGCCGGGCCTCCTTTCCGCCGGCGGTGGCGCAGCTCAGCTCGGCGAACTTCTTCCGCGCGACCAGCGCCATCCCGCGGAGCAGCGCGCGGTCGTACTGCGCCCTGGCCCGCCCCTGGAGGTCGAGCTGCGCGGCCGGGACGGCCTGATCGAGGTCTCGCCAGCAGCGGGCGGCGAGCGCCGCGTCGAAGCCCCGGTCATGCGTCCCGGGGCCGATGGCCTGGATGCGGCGGGCGATGCCGAGCGGAGCGCCGCGCGACGTTCCACCGGTGTAGTAGGCCCAGGCGCTGTCGCAGTTGTTCGGGGTGTTGATGCAGCTGTTCACCTCCGAGTAGGTCGAGACGTAGAAGAACCACACCAGCGCCGCCTCGATGCGCGCGGCCTGGATGCGGTTCCGCTCCCCGAGCGCCCCCTTCGCGAAGGCGTCGTTGAGGATGGGAAGGAGCTTCGCCGGACCCACGCAGCGGTCGGGCGCCGTCTCGGGGACTCCGGCGGTGCTGCAGGCCGCGCTGGCCGCCGGATAGTGGTAGTCCTCGCGGCGCTGGACGCGCGAATCGATGCCCTGATCGACGGCGTACGCTACCCGGGCATCGATGAAGTCCTGCTTGCCCGGAACCACCCGGTCCTCCCAGAGCTTGGTCGCGATCTCCTCGAAGGCAGCGGTGCGGGCGATCGTGGAGACGTTGGGGTCGATCCGCGGGTAGTCGTCCGGGCTCGCGTCGGTGATGCAGGCAGACCACTGGTCGGTGGCGCTGCCATTCAGCCGGGGGAGGTAGTCGAGCGGGTCGGCGGAGCACCCGGAGAGGTCCTCCACGTAGGCAAGGCCACCGGAGGGGCAGTCCTGGGCGTCGACGTAGCGCTGGTCGGGACCTGGCTCGATCGGGCCAGGGTCGCTGGTCGAGCAGCTGGCGAGGAGAACGGCGAGGGACACGACGAGGTGACGGGAGTGCATGCAGTTCGGGTCTCTCCTCAGAAGGGATGAAGGGTGAGCGAGGCGATGAGTCCGCGCGCGGCGCCGTTCACGCTCGAGCCGTGCGCGCGGTACGGCATGTCGAGCAGGTTCTCGAGGACCAGCGCCAGCGAGCCGACCTGGCCGAACACCCACCCCGCGCGTAGGTCGACCACCGCGTAGCCGGGGGTTCCCCCCAGCGGGATGCGCGCGTCGGACTGGTCAGCCACCGCGAGCCGGGTCTGGGCCGCCGCCCAGCGGAGCGCGGCGCCGACGCGGAGCCCCAGCGGCAGGCTCCACTCGGTCTCCACGGTGCCGTTCAGGGGCGGGACGCGGGACAGCGGCACGCGCTCGGCGTAGGGCACCGTGGGGTCGATCGGTGGGTCTGCGAGGTTCGGGCCCTCGCCCCAGGTCCAGGTGGTCGTGGCGCGGAGCCACCACCAGGAGACCGGACGCACCCGGATCATCGCCTCCAGCCCGCGGAGCACGGAGACGTCGGGCGCGTTCACCAGCTGGACGCGGTTCCACGACGCGAGGCACTGGGGCGTCTCGGGCGGGCACTCGGTTGCGGGCACGGTCACCTTGCCGATCGCCGAGTCGATCCACGTCTGGAACACCCAGAGCTCCGCGCTCACCGGCCCGGTGCGCAGCCGCGTGCCCAGCTCGGCACCGAGCGCGCGCTCCGGCCGCAGGTCCGGGTTCTCGAACTGGAACCCGGGGCCGGTCTGCTGGCGCGAGGTGAGGTCGTCCAGGTTCGGCGCCCGGAAGGACAGGTCCACGTCGGCGAGCAGCGTCCACGCCGGATGGGGCTGCCACTCCGCACCGAGGTGGCCGGCGGTAGGATGCCATCGCGTGTCCACCGGCCGTGAGCCCGAGTCCGGGTCGCCCGGCGCATGGGCCTCGACCCAGCCAAGTCGGGCGCCCCCGCGCAGCACCCATTCCGGCGCCGGCCGGAGGGCGAGATCGGCGAAGACGCCTCCGGTGAAGTAGCGCGAGCCGCCGAGGTACTGACCGCGGCTCCGCGGAACGGTGACGTCGATGTCGGTGAAGCGAATGGCGCTCGCCGAGCGGACGAGGTCCAGGTAGCCGTCGATCCCGGTGGTGAGCGCGAGCGTCGACTCGTCGAGGCTCCACTGGAAGCGCGTGGCGGCAGTCAGCCCGAGCGTGTCCACGTCGTCCTCGCCGGTGTTCACCACGTACGAGGCGGGCCGGTTTCCGCTGCGGAGCTCGTGCTGGTTCTGCCAGCTCGCCGTCACCCGGGCCCACCGCACCGGTCCGTCCTCCGGCCGCAGCTCCCAGGCGGCGTAAGTGAGGGTGCGGAACTGCTCGAGGTAGAACAGGCACTCGTCGTCCCGCGCCGAGGGCGGCGGGCACTGATCCGTCCGTGGCGCGTTCAGCTC
>Ga0105104_10002329_pt1 | contig 13969 bp, 16 predicted proteins | sample PPLLaktember2015_3_FD_87034 | JGI IMG/M metagenome (GOLD analysis project Ga0105104, IMG submission 87034) | Freshwater sediment microbial communities from Prairie Pothole Lake near Jamestown, North Dakota, USA - PPLs Lake P7 Core (6) Depth... | ecosystem: Environmental > Aquatic > Freshwater >... | reverse complement strand
GAGCCGGAGAAGATCGTGCGGCAAATTCGGCGAATAATGTCGTTCTGTCGCAAGGCGATACCGTGGATGCTGCGGCCGATCATTTGGGCACAGTGGGAAGATTTTGTTTCGGCGCACCCCGACGCCTCGATTTGGACGCCTGAGCAGATTAAACAGGGGACGTTGCCGGGGCCGTTATTCAGAACGATCTTGAACACACTGAGCAATGAGGGAATAACCGACGTGCTGCTCTGGGGCTACCAGAATTTGCGGTGGAGCGATGATTGGGACTGGGTAAGGGAAGTGAACGATTGGATGAAAAATTAGAAAGGAAAATAAATCATGGCCGAAAAAACAAGTATTGCATCAACAGCCTATCCCGTACAGAGCATTGCCGGGCAGGTGGTGACTGTTAGCGGTAATGCCGTAACTGAATGTCCAAACGGAAGTCAGCTGCACCTCTATGGCACAACCGGATCGGACGGGATTTTTACGGTCAACGGCACTCCAGAGTTTTCTACACCGAACACGGCAATTACCGTGACCGGCACTATTGTTGCGCAAGCGGGCGTTGCTGGCAATGCCTATCGAGCATGGGACTTTCGGACAGACGGCTCTTGGGTTGGCGGCACGAAACCAGCCGCAAATGTCGATACCGCCGTTATTCCGGCAGACAGTCACGTTTGCGTTGTTTCGCAGTCTATCCCGAACTTTATCTCGATCACGGATTTGTCCGGTCACCTAATAATCAACGGCTCAGCAATGTGCACAAACGGACTTGTTGACATTAACGACGGTGGACGGTTATTCGTTGGGAACGGCGTCGATTCACCAAGTGTCGGCGGCCTCGTAAATGTCAACAGCGGCGGTGAGGCTATCTTCTGGCTTGATGGATCGACTGATGCGACAATTGTCGTTTACTCTGGTGGCATTCTGCGATTTACCGGAGAAGCCGGAGATTATACTCACCCGTGCACCAATGTCGGCGGAATAATTGTCAAGCAGGGTGGTCAATGTTTGCTTAGCAATACTGCGATAAATCAAGGAGGCATCGTTGTACAGAACGGAGGAAGGTTAATTTTCTCCGCGGACGCATCCTGCGCCAATGGATTTATTTTGATCGAGACGGGTGGTTATTGTGCTTTTAATGATTCCGCCATTCCCGGCTCCAGCATTGTAGCACTTTCAGGATCGGCGTTAGTGTTGGCATCAGGGTCTCTTTCAATCATTGCCTATACCGGAGTTACCGTCACGGGTGAGGGATCTGTCAGTTTCACGATTGCCGAGACGGACATGGCGCAGCATTTCAGCGGCTATCAGGATGTTTCGGCGGATGTTACTACGGCACTTAATACGGCGATACCTGGAAGCCCGACGAGCGGGAGCGTATTTGACCGAATCGTTCGGCAAACGCCACGCAACCGATGGACGCAAGCCGAAGACGGAACTATTACGTTTGTCTGATGCCCACAAAACCACAATTTTAGAAAGGAATAAATCATGGCAATTTCGACCACGGCAGCCGCCGCATTACAGAAAGCCCTTGGCGATACGCCGGCGGGCATCGACGCCTATCAAGAACTTAAAACCGCGTTGAACGCCGCTCAGGACGTTCAACAGGAATCATCGCACCTTGATGGTGTTACGGCTGGCACGGCGGCGGCATCGAAAGCCGTGGTGTTGAGTGCCGCGGGCAAGATTGATACGATAGACATCACGACTCTGAAGATCGGCGGCACGACGGTTGCCGCAACGGCTGCGAAGCTCGACTATACGAACGTGACCACGGCGGGAACGGCTCAGGCATCGAAGGCCCTCGTCACAGATGCAAGCATTGGCATTGCCGGGCTTGCCCTGACATCAGCCTCGCTGATCGTTTCGAGTGCCACCCCTTCGACTACTCGGCTCGTTCGATCAGAATTGACGCTGACACCCACGGGCGACACAATGGCCGTGCAGTCGAATGGCTCATTGGCTGCGGTTCGCGGCTGCGTTACGCTTTCCTCCGGCGATTCCCTTACCGATGGTTACGCTTACGGCGTGCAGGGAAAGTTTGTCGGCGATGGTGCTACGGTTGCGGTAGGATCGGACCACATAGCTGGCGTACTCGCTCAGATGTCCGGGTCGAGCATGACCGCAACATCCGGGCATATCGCCCCGCTGATCGTGTCCGGGCAAAGCCTACCAGCCGACCCCGACGTCAATATGATCTATTGCGAAAGCGGCGGGAACAAAGTCAACGCAGTTTTGCAGTCGAATGTGGCATGCGACTTCTTCCTTGATGTCAACAACTTCGAGTCATGCGGCATTGTGGCCACCCCTGCGGGCTCGGTTGCGTCGGGAAATCTGCGGACGCTCAAAATACAGATCGACGGCGCGACCTACTTGATCCTGGCTGCTGCTGCCTATGGTGCCACGTAATGCCCAATAAACCCCTCAAACGCTGCAACGCGATAGGCTGCACGGCATTAGTGAGAGCACCCTATTGCGACCATCACAAGAGAGAACGGCAGAAGCGATACGACACAGCAAGAGGCACGGCAGCGAGCAGAGGATACAACAGCCGATGGCAACGGTACTCGCATGCGAGGCTGGAGTGTGAGCCGCTATGCGTGATCTGTTTGAGCAAAGGGATAACGAGGGCGGCAGAGGTGACCGATCATATCGTCCCGCATAAGGGCAACGCGAAATTGTTTTGGGAGCCAACGAATCATCAATCGTTGTGTCGAGCGTGTAATAGCAGGAAGGCTGCGCGAGAGGAAGGCGGATATGGTCGCTAAATGAATGATTACTAGCTTACTTATCCCCCCTGGCCAGGTGGACACCCGGTGGGGGGGTACTATCCTATGGGGGGGTAGGGCGGAGACCATTCCGTAACCATTCCGTTATTTTTTCCAAGTTTTTGAACGGGGGATTAGATCGTGGGAAGAAGGGGACCACCAAAAAAACCTGCGGCAGTGAAAAAACGCCTTGGAACGTATCGAGAATGTCGCGACGGTGGAACGATTGAGGCTACTCCTGGGATGCCGGAGTGTCCAGTATGGATCGATGGTGATGCAATCCAATTTTGGAACAAGGCCGGAAAGTATTTGGCAGATTTGCGTATTGTCGCCCCTGTTGACCAGATGGCATTTGCGTTACTGTGCGAAACTTTTGCCGACTATTTGAGATACCGCGATAAAGTGAAGCTAGAGGGTGAAATTGTAATGTCGCCGAATGGGATGCCATGCCAAAATCCATTCGTGGCACTGAAGAATAAATCCCGCCAAGACCTAGTAAAATTAGTACGTGAATTTGGCATGACACCGTGTGCTAGAACTGGTATTAAATCGAGTGCGGCTCCTGTTGATGACCCATTGAAGGAGTTCGGAATTGCGGGATGAAATCGCTAGAACAATTAAAAATAGATCAAAAGAATAACGGTTGGCTGTGGAAAATAGAACACCCGAACGACGAACGCGCATTATTGAACGGGTGTCAAACGGATTTTAACGCGGCGGAAAAAATTCGCAAGTTCTTTGAAAAGTTATTGAAAATACCAGGAGCCAGTGGTGGCATGGTTCCGTTTGTTTTGCTTGATTGGTGGTATTCAAAGATTTTGGCTCCTCTTTATGGTTGGAAGCGAAAAGATGGACGCCGACGATTTGACAAGGGATTTATTACTACCGCGAAGAAGTCTGGAAAATCTACCGTGCTATCGGGGTTGCCTCTTTTCGCAATAACAGCCGACGGTGAGGAAGAGGCAGAAGCGTATTCTACTGCAGTTGACCGAGATCAAGCGGCGATTATTTACAAAAAAACAGATCGCATGGTTAAATTATCGGAATCTCTTTCCAGGGTGATTCATCGTGTTCCGTCACAAAAACGGTTGTTGCATGATGCTAGTGGAAGTTGGTATGAAGCCATTTCTTCTGATGCCGATTCGGCGGAAGGAAAGAATCCTCACCTTCTTATTGCCGATGAATTGCACGTTTGGAAAGACCGCCAGTTTTTCAGTTCGTTAATGTACGGCGACATCCGACGCTCACAGCCTTTGTTTTTAATGATTACTACAGCTGGAGATGACGAGGAATGTATTGGCTACGAGGAATACCAGTTTGCAAGGGACTTATTAGACCCGAACAATGATTTTTATTCGGAGTCGCATTTTGCATTTATTGCAGAGGCGGATAAAGAGCGTAATTGGGATGATCCCGAAGGGTGGATTGAGGCGTGCCCGAGCTTGAGTGACTGGGGAACAACAGCGATTGAAAAACTAGAGGCGAAATGTTTGGAGGCAAAGAAGACCCCCCGGAAACAGAGAGATTTTAAGCGGTATATCTGTAATTGGTGGGTGAACGTCAACGAAAAGCCTTGGATAAATATCGATGACTGGAGGGCATGCAAATCCGACTTACTGGATCACGGAGGAGAAAAAACATGGGGAGGATTGGATTTATCTAGGACGATGGATTTGACCGCTCTATGCATGGCGTTTAGTGCCGATGATTGCATTGAATACTTTTGGCGGTTTTGGTGTCCTAAAGACAGGATACGGGAACACGAAGACAATTGGAGGGTTCCGCTTTCGACATGGATAAGAGAGGGATGGGTAATCGCGACTCCAGGAAATTCCGTTGATTATGCGTGGGTGAGACGTGAGATATCAGGCATCATGCTTGATGAACTTGGAAAACCGCTCGAAGGAAAATGGGAAAACAACTTCAGCGACAAATACGTCATACAGACCATTGGCTTTGATCCGTGGAATTCAAGCAAAATAATAACCGAACTTAACGAATACGACGGCGTTAGCATGGTTCCGGTCAGGCAGGGGTACGCAAGCCTAAACTCGCCATGTAAGGAAATAGAACGTAGGATCGCCGATAAAAAAATAAGACACGGCGGCAATCCAGTAATGGATTGGATGATAAGAAATTGTATTACGGATGACGATCCTGCCGGAAACATTAAACCATCAAAGAAGAAGAGTAGGCAAAAAATAGACGGTGTTTCGGCAATGGTGATTGCAACCCACGAATTTATGCTTGCGGTCGATAAAAGTAGTAAATACGAAAAAGAGGGGATGACGGTATTATGAGAAAGTATCTTCTCTACATCCCGACGCCCGACGGCAAGCATTGCGTTGAATTGGACCACCCCGCACGCAATTTTGATTTGGCAATTAACATTTGGGGCGACGTTGTGCCACCGATGCACGAACTGCACGGGGTCATGCCGTTTCATAAACGCGGGAATATGTGGCCAGTCATCAAGCAGATAGGCGAGAATCTGCTAGTTAAAAGCGATATTTGGAAGCAATACGATGCGTTTTGTTTTATCTGTAACGACGTGGAGATTGACACGGTATCGCTAAATCAGTTATTCGAGCAAGGAACGGCCCGTGGGCTGGACCTATGGCAAGCATCATTGCAACCTAATTCCGTTATTGGTTGGACGCATACGGTCCAGCAGCCGGGCGGCGGCGTCCGCGTCGTACCGTTTGTGGAATCGATGATGCCGGTATTCTCGCGGGCGGCGTTGGAAAAGTGTTTGCATACCTTCGACGAAACTGAAAGCGGATGGGGAATTGACATACTGTGGCCAACGCTATTGGATCGTTCCAAAATTGCTGTATTTGATTCGGTTACAGCGAAAGTCAGCCGTCCAATGTCGAGCGAGTTTAGGATGTTCTCTACTGGAATGACTGGAAGGGAAGAAGGAAACGACTTGATAAAGAGGCATGGGCTGCGGTTCACACTATTGGAGCAACAATGATAGGCATTGTGTTTGTCAGTTATCGAATTCCCGAAAAACGATTGCGAGAGCATTTTGAATGGAACCTATCGGAATATCAGAAGCGAGAATGCCGGGTTTACGTGGTGACTGACAGGGAATATCAATTCCCGCGAGTAGCGCGATGCCTCGTGTATCCCGAACCGATGGAGATATTCAGCCTGGCGAAGACAAAAAACCACGGCATCCGGGCGGCGATTGCCGACGGTTGCGACCCTATTATTGTTACCGATGTTGACGTGTGTTTCTCGCAAGAGACATTTAGCGTATGCGAACACGTTGACGCCAAAACAGCCGTCGTTCCAATCTGCTTGATGGCGCAAGATTACGACACTTGCGAACGCGATTATGTGGTTGACGGTGGCATGGGCTGTTGCATTGCGGCCCACGCGGACGTATGGCGGAAGGTTGCCTACGATGAAAGGTATGTAGGCTATGGTTGCGATGATGGGCAGATACGCATGGCGATTAAGCGGCTTGGCATCCGCGAAGATCGTTCGCACGTTGTTTTTCATATCGCCCACGACCCGGAAGCCAGCCAAGTGAACATTCCCGGATTTGGGCGGCCTGACTGCTGGAATCGAGAGAACGGATTCAATCCGGAAAACGCGAGACACAACGCAGAGATTTACCATTCCCGATGAACTTAACCCAACTGCTTATTTTCGAACTCGGAACCGGCTGCAACTTGCGGGCATACCATCGGAAGTGCCCTAGTTCGCTAGGCTTGACACGGTATGAGCTGCTCGATACCAGCCGCAAACTCGACAACGAAACGATTATTGACGTGGCAACACGGGCATACCGCGAGCACGGATTTACTGGGATGGTAGGTTGGCACTATTACAACGAGCCGACTTTGCAACTCGAACGGATGCTGAACCTCATGCGGACCATCAAGGACAGGGTGCCGCAGTCGCAATTCATTCTCTGGACCAACGGCACAGTTAAGCTATCGACCGATGAGGAGGAGTTATTCGAGGAGATACACACAAGCGATTATAAAGACGATCCAGACGGCGACGAACTTGATGACCGGATGTTGCGGCGTATTCCGTTAGGTTTTATCCCGTGCATGCGCCCATTTGTGGAGTTCATCCTTGACGCCTTCGGCAATCACCATCCCTGCTGCTTCGATTGGCGTGGTGAGGCATCGCTAGGAAACGTGTTCGAGGTTGGATTTGATGAACTCATAAAACGATGGAGGCAACTCCGCGAGGATGTTTGCTTAGCTGAAATGAGCGAACACGCGCCGACGGGTTGCATAAATTGCGGTCATCGGAGATTTGGAATTCAGCACTTGGATGAGGCGACGGCTCAACGGGCTTTGCAATGGCGCAAAACCAAACTCATGGAGACATTAAAAAATGCTTAACCGGATAATGAGCTGGCTCGGCTTATCTCGTTCCACGGCTGCGAATCCGTCCCGCTGGTTCGTCGATTGGATCAGCGGCGGGGCCGATAATGAATCTGGCGTGAAGATCAATCGCGAGGTTGCGTTGACCTATGCGGCATTCTGGCGGGGTGTTGATTTGATTTCCAAGGATATTGGCGCACTTCCGCTGGTAATCTATGAACGAACAAAGGACGGACGAGAGGAGGCGGAAAAGCTTCCGCTTTACTATCTGCTAAAAACCGAGCCTAACGAACTAATGAGTTCCATGACACTCAGGCAGGTGGTGCAAGCTGATGCCTTGATTCATGGCAGCGGCTATGCGTACATCATGCGGAATGGTAGCACGATCAGCGAAATCTTGCACCTATCCGCTCAATGCACCTACCCCGAACAAAAGAAAGGGCCGTTCCACTACGAAACTTGGGTTGATGGTCAACTGTGGTCAATCGATCCTGCCGACGTAATTCATATTCGTGGTCTGTCGCCTGATGGAATTAACCCGTATTCTCTTGTAAACAAGGCGAGTGAATCACTCGGATTAGGGCTGGCGGCCCGCAAGTACGGTGCACGTTTTTTCAAGAATAATGCGAGGGCTACTACGATCTTGCAGCATCCCGGAAAGCTATCGCCGGAGGCTGCTTTGAGACTCAAGGAGGGATGGAAGAAAGCTTACGGCGGCGAAAACCAGAACGGAACGGCAGTCCTAGAAGAGGGCATGTCGGCAAATTCGATGTCGGTCAACAACAACGACGCTCAATTTAACGAGACTCGCCAATTAGAAATTCGTGAAGTAGCGGCATGGCTCGGCATCCCGCCACACAAATTGGGAGACAATTCCAGAACAGCCTATGCGTCTTTGGAACAAGAGAATCAGCGGTATCTTGATGAATGTCTCAATGGATGGCTTTGCACTTGGGAAATGGAACTGTACCGCAAACTGTTTTCATATCAGGAAAAGCGAAGTTACAAATACACGATTGAATTCAGGCGGCAAGCACTGCTGCGAGCAAACACAGAGGAAAGATACCGCGCGTACCAGATAGCGACCGGCAAGCCGTTCATGACATCGAATGAGGTGCGGGCTATCGAAAACATGAATAAAAAAGACGGCGGCGACGAATTGGCAAATCCGCTTAACATGGGAAACGCCGGCGGAAATCCAAATGATGCGATTTACAAAAAAACTCCTAAAAAATCCGATCCAGAACCGGAGGACGAGCCGGAAAACGACGCCCCGCAAAAGAAAAAAATGAAATCCGCCAATCACGCCCTCGTGGTCGAATCCTGCCGACGGGCGATCCGGCGGCTCGTTGCCGATACCACCAAGGCCGCGGAGAAACCGGAAAAATTCAACGACTTTCTCGATTTGCTGCAAACCCGCCACCTGAAACCCATAATTGACGTGCTGAAACCGGTGGTAGAGTCGCTCCGGCTGGCTGGACCGACCGCGATTGAGGCTGACGAGGCGGCGATTGAATACCTCAGAGACTACCACGCGGGGCTGCTGGCGTTTTCTGGGCGGTGTAAACCGGCTGAATTCGCCTCGCGAACCGCATTTTATTTAGAGGATTTGGAGCGATCGGGCGCGGAAAGCCTCGCCAATCGCCTTGAAACAGGAGAACGACCATGATTGAAAAACGAATTACCGAACACGCGGGGTGCAAGGTTGAAACCAGAGAGGGCGGCGGGCGGATCCTGACGGGATACGGTGCCGTATTCTACCGCGCGGACGATCCAGGGACAGAATATCAACTCTGGCGTGACCTCGTTGAAAGAATCGCTCCAGGGGCGTTTGATAGGGTGTTATCAGAGAAGCAGGACGCGCGGGGGCTGTACAATCACGACGTCAACTTTCTTTTGGGCCGGGTGGGGGCGGGAACCATGCGGCTTTCGGTCGATCAGCGGGGGTTGCGGTACGAAATTGACCTGCCCGATACGAGCCAAGCGAACGATTTGGCGGTATCTGTGGCAAGAGGGGACATTGACGGGAGTAGTTTTGGGTTCATTGTGAAGAAGGAATCCTACCAAATCAACAAGGAAACCGAGATGGACGTGCGGACGATCGAGGATGTTGACCTGTTCGACGTGGGGCCAGTAGTGTTTCCCGCCTATACGGCGACGTCGGCCGGCGTCCGCTCCGCTTTCTATCGCGGGCTGAATGACCAGGGCGCGGCCGAAACCGAACTCAGGGTGGCATACGAGCGGGCAAAATCTAACCATCAAGCCACCATCGAAGCCAGAAATAAAATCTTGGCGTACCGCATGAAAAATACTTGACACGCGATTGTGGGTGTGTTATATTGCGAATTGAAATCAATCCGATTCGTCGATGTACTCTTTAGGACGCGGCGGATTTAGGTAACATCAATCAGAAACGCTTTCTTCAAGGCGGCTGACTGTTGGCAGAGTTTTAATCAACAAAACCCTGCCGGTGGTCATCCGCCGGTTCTATTTATAGTCCCCTCTTGGCCATCGGCTTAGCACCGAAAGGCCATTTCTTATGGACTTTGACAAGTTCCTCGCGGATCTCATTGCGGCTCGTGCCGTAATGCAGACCGAATGGGAGGCGAATGCTGCATCCCATCTGACTGAAAAACGCGATATGACCGAGGCGGAGTTGCTCAAGCATAACGAGCTTGACCAACGAATCGCCGACAAGGATGCCGAGATTGCCAAGATCGAAAAAATCGTGGCGTCTCGCAAGGCTTGCCCGACTCCCCCGCCGCAAGTCACTCCGCCTGTCGAGCACGAGGCCCGCGTTGTTTCGCGGCCCTACCGCCACGGCAAGCTGAAATCCTTCAAATCGGAGGAAGACGCCTACCGGTCCGGCCAATGGCTGTTGGCCAACATCTACCACAACCCCGCCTCGCAGCGGTGGTGCGAGGAGCACGGCGCGGAAGTTCGGGCAATGGGTGGTGAATCCAACACGGCTGGCGGCGCTCTGGTAATCCCGGAGTTCGAGCGAACCATCGTCGATTTGCGGCAGGAATACGGGCTGGCTCGGCAGAAATGCCGAATCGTTCCGATGACCGGCGACACCATCACGTTCCCGGTTCGCGCGACGGGCGTTACTGCCTACGCGGTGGGGGAAAATGACGAGGTTACGGCGTCGGACAAAAGCTGGACCAACGTCAATTTGGTGGCACGAAAATGGGGCGTGCTCTGCAAATACTCCTCGGAGATTGCTGAGGACGCTATCGTTTCGATGGCCGACGATTTGGCGTCCGAAATCGCCTACGCCTTCGCGGTTAAAGAGGATGAAAGCCTCTTCCTCGGCGACGGAACATCCACCTATCACGGCGTGGTGGGTCTGATTACGGCCATCAATGCCGGATCGGAGTACACGGCGATTGGCGGCAATACCGCGTTTTCGACGCTGGACCTCGCCGACTTCGAAAGCATGATCGGCAAGCTCCCCGCCTACCCCGGCATCGCGCCGGAGTGGTACATCAGCAAAGCTGGTTGGGCTGCGTCCATGATGCGGCTTGCAGATTCGGCTGGTGGAGCCACGGTAAGCGAAGTCGTTTCCGGTTCTGGCAACGCCCGCACGTTCCTTGGATACCCCGTCAACTTCTGCCAGTCGTTGAACTCGACTCTCACGGCGCAGACCTCGACTCAGGGCATTCTCTATTTTGGTGACCTTCGCATGTCAACCGCCTTTGGCAGTCGGCGCGGAATCACCCTCAAGCAGTCGGACCAACGATACCTCGAATACGATCAGATCGGCATTCTCGGTACTGAGCGGTTCGATATCGTTAACCACCAAATGGGCACCGCGTCCGTCCCCGGCCCGATGCTCCAAATGCTCACCCCCGGCAGCTAACACCACCCAACAATCCGAAAGGAAAACTGTTATATGAATCCGTTACAGAACATCAAAACCGTTCCCCTGATTCGTCCGGGGGCAATCGTCGATGATGCGAGTTGGACCTCGCAAGTAATCGATACGCTCGGCTATGACTATGCCACCGTAATTTTCCAATTCGGTGCGATGGACATCGAAATGGCGGCGTTGTACGTGCAAGAGTCCGACGATAACTCCAGCTACACCAACGTGGCGGGAACGATCTTCGGAACCTCCAACACCATCGCCGGCACGACCTCCGCGTTGCCGATCAACACGGACGACAACCTCGTTGAACGTGTTGACATCGACCTTCGCGGAAAGAAACGCTACCTGAAGTGCGTTGCCACTGGCGGCAACGGCTCGGCAGGAACCTACCTCAACGCGATGGTACTGCTTTCCCGCGCGGAGCAAGTCGGAACGACCGCTTCCACACTCGGTTGCTCGCAGATTATCCGCGTGTAATTTTCGTTACGCGATTCCCTCCCCGGTTCGCTGGGGAGGGAGTTTTCAAACCTACGAGGCTATTATGATGATTCGCTTTTTACAGCGGTGGCGACGGCAGCGGGCGGGGACTGTCGCGGAGTGGCCCGACGGCGCGGCAAACGTGCTCATTAAGCGAGGCGTTGCCGTGCTTATTGAGGACGAATCCGGTTATCAAACCGGGATGATCGAACAGAACTACGACACGCGGGTTGAACCGCACGCAAAACGGAAAGGGAAGCGATAATGTCGGTCTCAAGAATCTATGGTGATTTTGAATTTCCCGGTGATGTGGCCATGACCGGCACGGGTTCCCTGCCGGCGTCGTCGGTCGTCAACGCCACGGTGGCAAGCACGGCGAAAGTGGCACATACCAAAGTGCAACAGCGGAAAGTTGCGCAGCACATTCAGGTAGGCGGCACCGACATCACGGCAAAAACCGAACTCGTTCATATTGCCTACGGCGCGGGAACCGTGCTCGGCGTGAATGTCGCAACCATTACGGCCCCGACCGGCGGCGACAAGGCTTTCACAGTGGACGTGAAGAAAAGCACTGGCGGCGGCGCGGTGGCCACGATTTTAACCGGCGTGGTTACGATCAACTCTACCAAAACGAGTCTGACCACCTACGCGGGAACGCTCAGCGGAACCCCGACGTTTATCGCTGGCGACCTGCTGGAAATCGTCGTTGCGGTGTCCGGCTCGACCGGTTCCCAAGGTCAGGGGCTGATCGTGACAATCGACCTGTACGACGAGGGAAGCTAACCGAAAGGATGAGGCGATGAGCGAGGCTAGAGTTTTCGTGGGGTTTCCGTTTTATGAACAAGCTAACCCCGGAGCCGTAACAGGGGCAACTGTGCTTGCGAGCAAGAGACCGGAATACAAAATCCGGTATCAGCCGAAAAAAAGTTCATTCCTTATAAACGGATTCAATCAACTTTGGGGAATGGCGTTGGCTCAAGCCGCCAAGGGAAAAATAACTCACTGGGCAATGTTACATAGCGACATTGTTCCAGAGAGTTATTGGATTGATGTTTGCATGGATGAGTTGGAACAAACCGGAGCGGCGGTTATGTCGGTGGTATCGCCGATTAAAGATTCGCGCGGGTCAACCTCGTGCGGGATTGACGTTGACGATACCGGCTATCATGTCCGCCGCCTTTCGATGCATGAGATTTTTGGATTGCCTAAAACCTTTTGCACAGCGGACCTCGACAAATGCGGCATTCCGACGAATGGGCGCGGATTGTTGATAAATACCGGCTGCTGGATTGCCGATTTGCGGCACCCGTACTGGCAAGACATTGACGAAAATAGGAATTACAAATTTTTCTTCAATGTTCGCGCTAGGCTTTTTCGTAATGACAACGGAGAACCGCAAACGGAAGTTGAGTCGGAAGACTGGATGTTTTCGCGGTTGCTCCACAAATACGGTGTGCCGTACTACGCCACCCGTAAGGTGAAGCTCATGCATTTCGGCGAGTGGCCATTCGGCAACGACAGCGAATGGGGAACTGTGAAGGACGAGGCATTCAAACAAGGGTTATGATATGAACCTATCCCGCCGCTATACCGAGATAACCGCTCCAGCAGTCGAGCCGGTGACGCTGGAATTATTGAAGTCTCATTGCCGGGTTGACATCACGGAAGATGACGACGATATAACCAGACTAGGAAAAGTGGCACGGCGGCATGTCGAAGAGATTTGCGGGCGGAAACTTATCTCACAAACGTGGGATGTTTACTACGACTCGTTCGGCAGCGAAATGATTCTCCCTTTTTCGCCGTTGAAGGAAATCGGCAGCGTCCAGTACTACGACACAAGCGGGACTCTGGCGACGGTTGCGGTAACGGTATTCGAGGCGGGGGCGGCGTTGAGTGTGCCGAAGATCCGCCTGCAATACAACCAGTCGTGGCCAAGTGCTCAGGGGCGCGAGGATGGCATTATATGCCGGTGCGTGTTTGGTTATGGGGCGGCGGCAACCAGTGTTCCCGACGAATATCTGCACGCGATTAAATGTCTCGTGGAATTCTGGTATGACAACCGAGGCGAAGAGGGGAAGATACCGGACTTCGTTTATAACATCCTTGTTCCCTACCGAATTCATTACCCGATATGCTAATCCCATTCCCAGCACAAAAGCGCGAATCGGCGAGCGACCCACCGACACAATACACGGTTGGAATCGACCCCTTCGGCGTGTGCCGGGTGGAACCGTCCGACGATGACGGTATCAGCCTAATGTGGTGCGACGAAATGGACACGCCCTATCAGATTGTGATGCAGTGCCTTGAAATAATCAACCTAATCAATTCGATAACATGCGAGCCGGAACCCTCCGACACAGAATCCGAATAGAGGAGCCGACGCTGGACACGGCGGACACCTACGGCGCACAAGCGGCGGATTGGGATACCGTTGCAGATTGCGAGTCAATCGCTTGCGAGGTATCGACGCTTAACGGCGTGGAGGCATTCCGCATGAAGCAAGT
>Ga0105104_10002328_pt1 | contig 13975 bp, 15 predicted proteins | sample PPLLaktember2015_3_FD_87034 | JGI IMG/M metagenome (GOLD analysis project Ga0105104, IMG submission 87034) | Freshwater sediment microbial communities from Prairie Pothole Lake near Jamestown, North Dakota, USA - PPLs Lake P7 Core (6) Depth... | ecosystem: Environmental > Aquatic > Freshwater >... | reverse complement strand
TTGATGGGAGAAGCGGTAATCCGTCATGAGCAAGGGACGCATTTTGGTTGTTGAAGATAACATGGATAACTATGAACTTGTGCGTTTTATTCTAGAGCGTGCAGGCTATGACGTTTTTCTGGCAGTCAATGGGCGTGATGGTGTGGCAGCAGCTCGTTTTCAGAAACCCGACTTGATCCTGATGGATTTGACCATGCCCGAAATGGACGGATGGATCGCCACGGAAAAACTGAAAGCAGATGATTCCACAAAATCAATCCCGTTATTTGCTCTGACTGCTCATACGTTGCCAAGCGAACGCAAGCGTGCTATGCAGGCAGGCTGTGATGGATATATCTCGAAGCCCATTCACATGGATAGGTTTCTGAATATGATCGAGGGGGCGTTCAGCAAGAATAAGGCACAGAAGAAAGTACGAAAGGCTCACGAAATAAGTTGATAAAGTGACTGTCGAGTCGGCTGATACTTTATCGATAAATTGATCCTGCTCTTGCGGGAAAATAATTTAACAAAGAGGTACAACAACATGAAACAAATCTGTGTGATCGGCGTTGGGTATGTGGGTCTTGTGACCGCAGCCTGTTTTGCCGACCTGGGGAATCGCGTTGTGGCGCTCGACGTTGATGAACAACGCGTTGAAAATCTCAAGAAAGGGATCATGCCGATCTATGAGCCTGGTCTCGAAGAGCTGGTAAAGCGTAACATCAAAGGTGGAAGATTATCTTTCACCACTTCGTATGCTGATGCACTTAAAGGCGCAGAGTTTGCATTTATCGCTGTCGGGACTCCCTCAGGCGTGGATGGCAATGCGGATCTGCAATACGTGGACTCAGCCGCACGTTCGATTGCCCAAAATATGACCGCGCCACTTATTATCATCAACAAATCCACGGTTCCGATCGGGACTGGAGACTGGGTGGCGGATATTGTAAAGAGCGCCCAGCCCAGGCCGATTGATTTCGCGGTGGTGTCCTGCCCCGAGTTCCTGCGAGAAGGCTCAGCCATTGGCGATTTTATGAGTCCGCACCGCAATGTGATCGGTTCGCTGGATCGGGACGCCGCGAACAAGGTCGCGCAATTGCATTTGCCCTTGCGCTCAACCATCGTGATCACTGATCTGCGGACCGCGGAAATGATCAAATATGCCAGCAACGCCTTTCTTGCCACAAAGATTTCCTTCATCAATGAACTAGCCGACCTGTGCGAGCTTGTCGGTGCGGATGTGAAGGAAGTGGCTGCGGGTATGGGATATGATGCGCGCATTGGTCGTCACTTTCTGGATGCGGGCCTGGGCTGGGGCGGATCATGCTTCCCAAAGGATGTTGAAGCGCTGGCTTACATGGCAAAAGAGAAGGGGTTGAATCCACGTATTCTGAACGAAGTCATGAATGTCAACTATGATCGCCGCAAGACGGTGATCACGCAGCTTGAACAATTGCTGGGCAGTACTTTAAAGGGAAAGACGATAGGCTTATTGGGACTGGCTTTCAAGCCCAACACTGACGATATGCGAGACGCACCGTCTGTGGATATCTCCAGTGGGCTCATCGCCGCGGGCGCACAGGTGCGTGGGTATGACCCTGTGGCGCGCCAGACTGCTGCTCCGTTAATGCCTGCTGTGAAGATTTTCGATGATGTATATAAAATGGCTCAAGGCTGTGATGCATTAATAGTTGTGACAGAATGGAATGAATTCAAACAACTCGATCTCGAAAAAGTCAAAGGATTGCTCAATTGCGCTGTCATTTACGACGGCCGCAATATCTATGATCCCGCGTCGATGAAGGAAATGGGATTTGCGTATCGTGCGATCGGGCGTGGATTGAACGGGAAGTAGTCTTCTGGTCATTCGTCCACTAGTCGGATAGTTGAGTACAATTGTGCCGCTATCCGACTTTTCAATTCAGCGACTGAACCATTCAACTATTGAACTACACAACTATCAAACTACTGAACTACTCAACTACTCAACTACATGACTAACCCTCCCGTTTGCAACTACGAAGGCTCTGACTACCAAACCTCCTTTTGGGATAAAGGTGGGCGCGAGTACGAAGACCGCACGGAAGCCATCGCCCTCAAGCGACTCCTCCCAAAAAGCGGACGCCTCTTACTGGAGCTTGGGGCTGGCGCCGGGCGAAATACGCCGCGCTACCTCGGCTTTGACCGGATTGTCCTGCTCGATTATTCGCGCACCCAACTGGAACAAGCCCAGCAGCGGCTTGGCAAATCAGACAGATATATTTACGTCGCGGCGGATGCGTATCGCCTGCCATTTATCGCGGGTTTATTCGACACGGCAACGATGATCCGTACCCTGCATCACATGGCAGACGCGCCGAAGGCGCTAAGGCAGGTAAAAAACGTGTTGGGATCAGGCGGGGTGTTTATCCTTGAGTTTGCAAACAAGTTGAATCTCAAGGCAATCTTCCGGTTTCTACTAGGCAGGCAGAAGTGGAGTCCATTTACATTGGAACCGGTCGAGTTTGCGAGGCTCAACTTTGATTTCCATCCGAAAGCAGTCCGCAATTGGTTGCAGGATTTGGGATTTGCAATTGAAAAAACGCTGACTCTTTCACATTTCCGCGTGGGATTTCTAAAGCGGATTATGCCCACAAGTATTCTTGTTTTTCTGGATTCTTTGTTTCAGTGGACGGGCGCCTGCTGGCAGTTGACACCCAGCGTGTTTGTAAGGGCAAAGATTGTAAGGCTGGACCCTTCGCGCATCCCGCACGACAGACCTGATCATGTCTTATTTTTTTTCAAATGCCCCAATTGCGGACATTCGCCATTGATGGATGAAAAGGAATATCTTGAATGTCCAAGTTGCAAAAAGAGGTGGGAAGTGCGGGATGGGATCTATGATTTCAGGGAGCCAATCAAAAACTGACGCCGAGGCGTCAGTTTTCTTTTCGCTGTAACATTCCTCTGAGCGCCGCCCATATCGGACAACGGTCATAAATGCCCATGAAGGCGAGGATTCCACCGATGCCCGCTGCAAGCCAACTGCTCGTGGAAATCCCGACCATCACAAGTAACCCTCCCACGCCAAGCCTGAGTATACGGTCGAATGGCGCCAGGGGAATTTTTACATCCTTACCTTCAACCAATGCCGCGAACATGCTGCGGTAATTGGCCTCGTTCTGCGCACCTGTAATACGACCAACTACTCTTCCGTTGTGGAGGGTTAGCACAGTTGGAATACCAATGACTCCAAATTGTTCAAGGACCTCGCGTGATTCATCTGCATTGATCGGCATAAATTCAACCCTATCGGCATACTCTGTCGCGAGCTTTTCAAGGATGGGCATTGTCATCCTGCACGGCACGCACCAACTCGCCCAAAAATCAACGATGACTGGTTTGCTCGTTTCCGAAATTTTTTGTTGGAATTCTGATTTGTTCATGGCTAAAAGTTTGGAGCGGACGGTTCTAGGCCCGCTCCATGATTGCCTGATGAATCAGCCTTTGTAGGTGCTGAACTTGAAAGGCGCATAGAGCGGGCAGAAAGCGACGATGGACGTCAAGAGGAACACCGCGCCGAGAATAACGAGCACGATGCCGAACCCCCCAGTCACAATGCCGCCAAAATACAGGTAGGCAAACAATGCGGCGAGCACCACACGGACGATGCGATCAGTATTAGACATATTGCGTTTCATGGAAATCTCCTTTTGTTGGATTGATACCCACATTCTAGGAGATGAGCCGTATATCGTCTGTGACAAAGTCACATAACGGAACGTGATTCCAAAGACTCAAAATCCAAAATTTCAATGGTGCCCCGTCTGGAGTCGATCAATGCATCTCGGGAGAAATCCTCCAGTATGCGACTGATCACCTCGCGCGAACTTCCCAACTCCGCCGCAATTTCCTGATGCGTGATCCGCAGCGGGTTTTGGACCCTGGCTTGATTCAGCAACAATAAAGCGACGCGGCGGTCCATACGCTGAAAAACTACCTCATCGACAATCGCCATGACTGTGGAAAGCCTAACCGAAAGTAACTCAAAAACGAACTCGCGCCATAAGTCATGTCGTTTTACCCAATCGCGAAAGACAGCTGCAGGTATCATCACGGCTTCGGCATCCTCTTCGACTGTGGCAATCGCAGGAAAAGACTTTTGACTGAGAATGGCATTTGCCGTAAGAATGCAACTCTCCCCCAGCCCAAAGCGATACAGAGTGATCTCCCGTCCTGTTTCACCGATTTTGTAAACTCGTACCACGCCTGAAATTAACAATGCGATGTCGTCCACGCGGTCACCCTCGACGAAGACATCGTGTCCCGCAGGGATTTTTGCGAATTGTGCTTCACGCCTTAATTCATTGATGAGTGATGCATCTGCATGTTGCAGAATGGGCATTGCAAGGGCGATTCGGTTGAATTGTTCAGAGTTGATCATTTTCTGCCTTTGAGGATTGCCAGGCCCCTAGATTTTCTCCACAACCCAAAAATGCGAAAGTCCAAAGACTTTCAAAGGAGTCTTTTCCAGAAACTGTAAAAACCCGCGCAATATTGCTCCCAGTGATCCAAACCTTGCAATGATATTATCGTACGCGCCGAAGATGATGGTGCGTTCAATAAAGCGAATGGGCAAATCGGTGAACAGATTTTCGAGATCCTTTATCGAATACACGCGTACATGTGGAGCGAGTCTGTCCCGTAAAACGCGCGGCAGATAATTCACGAAAGGCTTGTTGCCGAAATAATATTTTCCCTTCCAATAAATTCCATGTGTCTCAAAGGGATAACCCCGATTCGGAACGAAGAGGACAACGCGTCCGCCGGGCTTCCCCGACGCGGGGTCGGGACTTCGGAGGGCGCGGATCATTTCACAGATCGCGGCTCGGTCGTCCTGGACGTGTTCAAGCACTTCGTGGCTGAGGATCAGGTCGAAGGTCCCGGAAGGAAGTGGAAGGGATTCGCATGGGGCGTTGATGATGTGTGGCGAGTTCTCGCCTGCTTTGGCGGCGCGCTCGAAGTCGTATTCCAATCCAATGACTTTCCCCCCAAACGGGGAGAGGTGTTCAACGTACGTGCCGACCCCGCATCCATCTTCGAGAATCCATCCTTTGATACGTTCGCCCGTGGCACGGACGATCATTTCCAGCCTGCGTTGTTGTCCTGCCCGCCAAACATACGATGGTTCGCCGCGTAGGGCAGCTTTATCAAGGTTTCTTTGAGACATGAAGGCTATTATATCTTGCATGTTTTTGTCGCCTATGCTAGAATACTGTTGCACGAAACGATTACCGAACGCACCGAGAAGTGGGCAACCCCCACTTTTCTGCTTGTAATAGGAGTAAACGGAGCAGTTAGCATGTCAAAGAACGATTTCGCCCTGGCTTTCAACGAAGTGCTGGAAGAAAAACAACTCTCGAAGGAGATTATCCTTGGAGCGATTGAGTCCGCCATGGTTTCGGCTTATCGGCGGGCTGTCAACGCGTCCACAGCACAACATGTCGAAGCCAAAATCGACCCTGATACTGGTAAAGTTATGGTCTTCGCCGAGAAGGAAGTGGTCGAAGATGTGCAGGAGCCAAAGACCGAAGTCCTGCTGGAAGAGGCGCGTAAGGTAAATCCCGAAGCGCAGCTTGGCGATATGGTGGTTGTTGAGACGACACCGGCTGATTTTGGGCGGGTTGCCGCGCAGACAGCACGTCAGGTCATTCAACAGCGTATTCGTGAAGCTGAGCGTTCGAATCAAATGCAATATTTCGAGCGTCAGGTGGGCGAAACTGTGAGCGGTATCGTTCAGGCGACAAATGCTCAGGCAACGACCATTGGTCTGGACATGAAAGCCGAAGGTGTATTGCCTGCCAACCAGAGAATTCCCGGCGAGCGCTTCAAAGTCCATGATCGCGTTCGTGCGGTGGTGTTGGAAGTGAAAGATGGTTCGCGCGGCCCGCAAATTATTCTATCCCGCGCGCATCGCAACTTCCTGCGACGTTTGCTTGAAAACGAAGTCCCTGAAATCTATCATGGCGTGGTTGAGATACGCGCGATTGCACGTGAGCCAGGCGCACGGGCCAAGGTGGCTGTGATGGCGACCCAGGCTGGTGTTGACCCAGTCGGCGCGTGCGTGGGCATCAAAGGTGTCCGTATTCAAGCCATTGTCAAGGAATTGCACGACGAGAAGATCGATATTATTCAATGGGATCAAGATCCCGTTGTTTATATTTCCAAAGCAATCAGTCCGGCTCGTGTGAGCGGCGTTTATCTTTCTGAAGCAGAGGGCAATCGAACTGCCACTGTGGTCGTCAATGAAGACCAGTTGAGCCTTGCGATCGGCCGTGATGGACAGAACGCGCGTCTTGCCGCGAAGTTGACGGGCTGGCGCATCGATATCAAGTCGCTGGCTGAAGCTGCGGGTGACGCGATCCGCAAGCTGCAAGGTGATCCTGAATTGGCTGCGCTCCTGCCCACTGCCGTAGAATCCATTCCAGCGATTGAAGAAGTACTGGCGAAAAAGGCGGAGAATCGCGCCATTACACCTGAAGAATTTACAATGCTATCGCAGTTCGTTGACCGTGTCGAACGCCGCACGATCCAAATCAAGGAGGATGCAGCTCGCGCAGAGGAAGAGAAAGTTACCACTGCCCGCGCCGAGGTGCCAACTGCTGCGTTTGGTATGCCACTTGAGCAGCTTGAGCTTAAGGAACACGTTTTCAATATTCTGGTGGAAGCCGGGATCGATACGGTCGGCGCGTTGATGATGTCCATGAAGATGGATGCCAACAAGGTGCTGGGATTGCCTGGGATTGGTCCCAAGGCAATTTCAAATATCGAAGAGAGACTTGCCGCGATCCAGTTCCCAGAGCCGCCTGCCGCGGAACCCGCAGTGGAGCTGGTCGTTGAACCCGTTGCCGAGGCTGAACCTCAGCCTGCGGTGACAGCGGTTGCCGCTGAAGTCGCTCCAGTGGTGGAAGCGCCAGTTGTCGAGGAACAGGCCGTGGCGAAGAAAGAACCGAAAGGCAAAGTCGAAGAACAGGAAGACGATGAACACGCCAAGGATGGCGTCTCATTGGATGAACTCTTCGCGATGAAACCTGAGATCTTCCAAACGGCTGGTGCGGACGAGGAAGATTCTGCGGACAAGAAGAAGGGCAAGAAAGGTAAGAAAAAGAGCGTCGAGTTGGTGCTCGACGAGGAACGTGGCGAGGTTGTCGGTCGCAAGAAGCACAAACGCGGCGACAATGAACTTGGTGAAGATTGGTAGTATAGTGATAGTGTTGTTGCTTCATGCAATGACTTGAGATGAAGGTGCCTAAGAAACCTATTCAGCGTGTAAAACATGTACCCCAGCGGACATGCGTGGGCTGCCGTGAAGTTCTGCCCAAGCGAAAGATGGTTCGTATCGTGAGGACTGTTGACGGAGTGCAGATAGACCCAACCGGTAAACTAGCCGGGAGGGGAGCCTATTTGCACGACAGGCGTGAATGCTGGGAGCGCGGCTTGAAAGGCCCGCTTGGTCATGCACTGAAAACACCTTTGACACAGGATGATCGTACTCGACTTGAAGAATTTATGATTACTCTGCCAATGGAAGCAGAGATTGTAGGGGCTGGTGAGTAGCCGAATGTGATCGATTGAATCGCTCACGGGAATCACCGGGAAATGAGCAATAAGCTCTTTTGCAACTTGCTCATTTGAAGTTTGTGTTTATGGAGGTGGTCCTATGAGTAGCAATGGAAACAAGCTTGAATTGCCCGCCAGCATCGTGATCCGCGACCTGGCTCAGAAGATTGAAAAGAGTCCCATAGACCTCATTAAAAAATTGATGTCCAATGGCGTGATGGCAACCATTAATCAAGCCGTGGACTTTGATACCGCTGCAATTGTCGTGGCGGAATATGGTTATGAGGCTGTCCCTGAGGTTGTGGAGGAAGTCGTTGCTGAAACCGGCGAGGTGCCTTTGTGGCGGCGCATGATCGCGGGAGAGGATGAATCAAAGCTGACGAATCGTCCGCCTGTGATCACGATTCTGGGTCATGTCGATCATGGGAAAACCAGCCTGCTGGATGCCATCCGTCAGACTGAGGTAGCAGCAGGAGAAGCTGGCGGGATTACACAGCACATCGGTGCCTATCAGGTGGAACATAAAGGCAGAGTCATTACATTCCTTGATACACCCGGGCATGCCGCCTTCACGCAGATGCGCGCCCGCGGCGCGCAAGGTGCGGACATCGTGGTCCTTGTTGTCGCGGCGGATGATGGTGTAATGCCGCAGACCAGGGAGGCAATCGCGCATGCGAAAGCTGCGCGCGTCCCGATCATGGTCGCGCTGAACAAGATCGATAAAGCCAATGCAAATCCGGACCGTGTGAAGCAGCAGCTGGCCGAACAGGAACTTGTCCCCGATGAATGGGGCGGGAATACCATGATCATCCCTGTCTCTGCCAAGCAGAAGCAGGGTATTGAAGATTTGCTCGAGGGCATTTTGCTGGTTGCAGACAATACTTCCATCAAGGCAAATTCAAATGGTAAAGTAATCGGCACGGTCATTGAAGCCGAATTGGATAAATCCAAAGGTGTGATGGCAACCCTGCTCGTTCAAAATGGAACCCTTGAATCTGGCGATATCGTTGTGGCCGGAGTCGCGCATGGTAGATTGCGCGCACTCTCTGATTACAAGGGCAAGTCTGTAAAGAAGGCTGGCCCATCCACGCCAGTCGCTGTGATGGGACTGAGTGATGTCCCGTCCGCGGGCGATGTGTTCGAGGTGGTAGATTCTGAAAAGGAAGCGCGCCTGATTGTTGCAGAGCGTTTGGCGCTGGCAAAGTCACAAGTGCAGGCCAAAAAGAAAATGACGCTTGAGGATCTGTTCGCCAATGTTCAAGCTGGCGAAACGAAGGAACTTAACCTGATCGTGAAAGCGGATGTGCAAGGCTCACTCGACCCGATTGTTAGCGAGTTGAACAAACTTGGAGAGGGTGAGATTGGCATCAAAGTGCTGTATTCTGAGACGGGCAACATCGGCGATAACGATGTCATGCTTGCTTCGGCCTCCAATGCCATCATCATCGGCTTCAACGTGCAGGCAGATGTCTCTGCCCGTCGCGTGGCGGAAAAGGAAGGCGTGGATGCTCGCCTTTACGAGATTATCTATCGCATGACCGAAGATATCGAAAAAGCCTTGAATGGTATGCTTGAACCTGAGATTAAGGAAAAGGTCATTGGTCGGGCCCAGGTGCTGGCAGTATTCACTGCATCCAAATTCGGCAAAGTAGCCGGCTGCCGTGTGACGGATGGCGAACTGCGTCGCAATGCAAAGGTACGACTTTATCGTGGCACCGATCTCATCTATGAAGGTGATATGGGTTCCCTGCGACACGAGAAGGATGATGTGAAAGAAGTCCGTCAGGGATATGAATGCGGTGTTGGCTTCAAGAGTTTCAATGATATTCAGGTCGGCGATCAACTTGTTTGTTATATCGTTGAAAAATCATAGATTGCCAATCGCAAATCGCAAATCGTAAATCGTAAATCATAAGATGCCTTCAGGAATTCGTCTTCAGCGTATTGCAGATAGGATCCGCCAGGAACTTTCGGAGTTGTTGATCCGTGAGATCAACGATCCGCGCTTGCAACAAATCTATATTACTGACGTAAAGATAGATAAGGAACTGACGTACGCGGATATATTCGTTTCTGCCGTCGAAGGAGTTTCGCGCTCAACCGACGTTCTCGCGGGACTTGAGTCTGCTTCTGGTTTCCTGAGGCGGACTCTCTCCGCTCGTGTGGAATTACGCGCCTTTCCGCGCCTTCGTTTTCACTGGGACATGACCCCGGAGAACGCAGATCACATCGAGAAAATCCTTGCGGAATTACGAAAAAGGAAATAAACTCTGTATCTCGCGAGAAACGTATTGGTAATTAAGGAACTCACAAAGCATGAATGAAGCCATAACCGGGGCCATCAAAGAACGACTGGATAAATCAAAGAACGTTGTTATCGCATCTCACGTCAGGCCAGATGGGGATGCGATAGGTTCCTTGCTTGGTTTGGGATTAGCCCTGCGTGATGCCGGGAAATCCGTGCAGATGGTTTTGGTGGATGGCGTTTCTACCTCGTTTAGGCATCTTGAAGGAAGTGAACTGATCGTCAGGGAACCAACGGGTGAACATGATACATTCGTTACCGTAGATTGTGCTGATTTCAAGCGAGTAGGCAAGGCTTTTGAGAACTTTGGCGGACCGGATATTAATATTGATCACCACAAAACGAATGAGAAATTTGGAACACTTAACCTGATCGAACCGGATGAAGTTGCCACCGCTGCGATCCTTACCAATCATTTGCCTGAATGGGGCTATAAGATCACCAAGCCGATTGCCGCTGCCTTGTTGACAGGCATTGTCACTGATACGCTTGGTTTCCGCACCTCGAACACCAACCCCTCGGCATTGCGTCTGTGTGCTATGCTCATGGAGACCGGCGTGGATATGACCGACCTTTATATGAGGGCCCTGGTGAAAAAATCCTTCCCCGCTGCACGGTATTGGGGAGCCGGACTTTCACATTTGGAACAAAAGAATGGAATTGTATGGGCTACGCTCACAGTAGAGGATCGAAAGAAATCTGGTTATGGCGGCAGCGATGATGCTGATCTTATCAATATGATCTCAGCGATTGAAGGGAACAAGATAGGTATGATTTTCGTTGAACAAAACAACCATCATGTCAAGGTTTCATGGCGTGCATTGGAGCCGGGCATCGATGTGTCGCAGGTGGCAAAACATTTCAACGGCGGTGGTCATGCTGCGGCTGCGGGAGCAGATATCCCCGGCGCGTTGAACGAAGTTCAACCATTAGTGCTAAAAACTACGCAGGAAATGTTAGAAATCTAATTTCTCATTTCTAATTCAGACAAATGTGTCATAATTACAACGTCCTAAATGATAAGGAGGAATGAAAGTGAATAGTCAAGATCTCAAGAATGCTATCTCTGGGGTGTTAGTTGTGGACAAACCCGTTGGGATGACTTCTCATGATGTGGTGCAGGTGATCCGCAATGGAACCAACTTGCGCCGTGCTGGACACACCGGTACGCTCGACCCGCGTGCCTCAGGTGTGCTTGTAATTTTAGTGGGTCCCGCTGTGCGGTTAAGCGAATATGTTTCTGCTTCTGATAAAAGATATCAAGCAATTATTCGCTTGGGCGCCAGAACGGATACCTTCGACGCGGATGGAAAGGTGACGCAGGGGAATCAGGCTATCAATGTCACTGAAACCCAATTCGAAGAAGTGCTGAAGACGTTTGTCGGTGAAATCGAACAGACTCCGCCGCCATACTCTGCCGTCAAGGTACAGGGACGTAAAGCCTATGAGATGGCGCGCAAAGGCGAGGATGTTGAATTGGAACCGCGCAAGATCACAGTTCACCATCTCGAAGTACTCGAGTGGGCGCCGCCTGAAGTTGTCATTGACGTGCATTGTTCGTCGGGTACATATGTCCGTTCATTGGCGAACGATCTCGGTGAAAAACTGGGCTGCGGTGCTTACCTTGTCGGCCTGCGCCGCACCAAGAGCGGACGTTTCTCTCTGCGTGACGCAGTGCCCCTGCGCAAGCTGCAGGAAGCCTTTCATGCTGGAAACTGGTATCAATACCTTATCCCTGCCGCAGAGGCATTGGCTGATTGGCCTGCCCTTGAGCTTAGTCCTGATGATGTGGAAGGCGTACGCCATGGACATCGTGTAAAAGCCGCAGAGGATACTGCGCTTGGCAGTCGTGTACGCGGCGTCAGCACTCAGGGCGAGCTGGTCGCGCTGATGGAAGCTGTTCAGGGTGAAGACGGCCAGCCCGCCTGGCAGCCAAAGAAAGTATTTTTCACTTCAGAGTAGATCGCATATCGCAAAATTAATGTGCCATACGTGATAAGCTATTCGCGATAAGCGAACATGCAACATTATCGTTCTCTCGAAGAAGTTAACCTGCAAAACTCCTGGTTGACTGTTGGCGTCTTTGATGGCGTTCATCGCGGTCACCAGCAGATCATCAAGAAACTCACTGCGGGCGCTCATGCAAGTGACGCGCCTGCTGTTGTTTTAACCTTCGACCCTCATCCCGCCTCAGTTTTAAGCGGTCACGAGATCAAATGTTTGACATTGCCAGATGAACGCGCGGATTTGTTCGAGAAATTAGGCGTGGATGTAGTGATTACCGAGCGCTTCACGCGGGAACTTTCAGCTGTTACCGCCTACGATTTTATGTCGCGTCTGACGCGTCAGCTCGGACTCCGGCATCTGCTGATCGGCTATGATTTTGCCATGGGCAAGGGACGCGAAGGCAACGCAGCGCGCTTAACGGAAATTGGCTTGGAACTTGGATACGCCGTCGAGGTGGTACCCGCTTTGAGCGACGAAAGCGGCGTGATCTCGTCCACAGAAATCCGTAAATTGGTCGAAGTCGGGAATGTTGCTGAGGCTGCGCGTCTGCTTGCGCGTCCTTACAGCCTGCACGGACCGGTAGTCCACGGCGATGGACGGGGGAAAAGGATCAATGTGCCGACTGCGAATATCGCTTATTCACGCGAGAAAATGATCCCAGCCAAAGGGATTTATGCCTGTTGGGCTTATCTGAATGATGGAAAGTATCAGGCTGCGATCAATATTGGAATCAACCCAACCTTTACACCTGATAAACAGATCCCGAACGTGGAAGCACACCTACTCGACTTTCATCGCGATATATACGGAGAAAACTTGCGGCTCGAGTTTGTTGAGCGTTTGCGTGATGAGTTAAAGTTTGATTCAGTGGATGTGCTGGTAGAACAGATTTGGAAAGATGTTGAGGTTGCTCGTGAAGTATTAGTTGAGAAGTGAGAAAGGGAGGATTCCTTTGAACACATCGGATTTATCATATGCACGTTTCTCTGATCACGCCAATTCAAAGTGGTCAATGATTGTCGGTTTTGTATGGGGATTTGCAGAGGGTACAGCATTTTTTATCGTGCCTGATGTATATTTGGGTTTGGTGGCATTGTTCAATTGGAAGCGGGGACTGTGGGCGATGGTAGCCGCGGTGATCGGCGCGATGGTGGGTGGTTCGGTGATGTACAGTCTTGCAATGAAAGATTTGCCTGCTGTAAATTTATTTCTCACTCGAATCCCTTTGATCAATGCTGAGATGGTCGCAGATATTGCGAATAAAACGCATGCAGACGGTCTAATTACAATGGTCAACGGTCCATTGCGAGGCGTGCCGTACAAGATTTATGCGGTGCAAGCAGGCGGACAAACTCTGCCGTATCTGTCTTTCCTGTTTATGACCGTTCTTGCACGTCTCGAAAGATTGTTGCCGTTTACGCTTCTGGCAGGTGGATTGGGGAGGTGGTTTAAAAATTCTATTAAAAAACATACTACGCTTGTCGTAGGAGCTTATGTTTTGATATGGGGAATTATTTATTTTCTATACTACTTGCGTTTTCGTTGAAAACGGCTTGGTCGGTTTAGTATCTCATGATGATATAAGCAAAGTAATATACCAGTGGAATAACAATGACCATGCTGTTGGCGCGGTCCAACAAGCCGCCATGTCCGGGGATCAACTGACCCCAATCTTTGACATCCGCGACACGCTTGATCATGGAACTAATCAGGTCGCCCCAAGCCGCACCCAGCCCAATGAGAAAAGCCAGAATGATTTGATGCACGATCGTGAATTCCGCAGGCAGGGCAAAACGCAGCAGATAGACTGCCATCCCTGCGCCAAGGAGATCGCCAATCAATCCCTCCCATGCTTTGCGGGGATTCACTTCCGGCGCGATGATGTGTTTCCCGATCAACTTGCCGATGGTGTATTGCATCACATCACTCAAGGCGACACCGATTGCGGTGATCATAATGAGACCAGTCCCAGCCAGGTGTTGTATCAATATCAAATGAACGACTGACCAGACCAAATACAGGTAGCCTCGTCCAGCGAATGAAAGCTGAATGTATAAATCTTCAATGTGATGCGTGAGAATG
>Ga0105104_10002327_pt1 | contig 13977 bp, 8 predicted proteins | sample PPLLaktember2015_3_FD_87034 | JGI IMG/M metagenome (GOLD analysis project Ga0105104, IMG submission 87034) | Freshwater sediment microbial communities from Prairie Pothole Lake near Jamestown, North Dakota, USA - PPLs Lake P7 Core (6) Depth... | ecosystem: Environmental > Aquatic > Freshwater >... | reverse complement strand
GTGGTGACCGCTGGCAAGGATGGGACGGTTCGGGTTTGGTCGTTACGAGAAAAATAACGATCCAGTTGTTCGTTCCCGAGCCTCGGGATTGGAAGAGCGAATGATGGATGCACAATCGCACAATCAAATGCGGGAAGATCTGAAGGGGTTGCAGGCCTGCCTGTTCATGGCTACGCCCGTGCTTCTCTCGGATCCGGCGCAGCTGCCCACCCAAATTCACGGCAGATTGCTTGCGATTTCTCCCACCCGGGCAGAGGCGATGGCCCAAGCGGTCAATCGCCACAGGCGCTCCTGGCTGCGGATGACGTTCCCCACGCTGGGCGCACCGGGGAGTGCCCTAAAATGTACCTTCCATCACGTAGATGACGTCATGGTGGTTGCGATCTGCGATGATGGAAGCCGTGCGGCGAGCGGATCGCTCGATGGGATCGTGCGGGTCTGGGATCTTAAGAAAGCCTCCGCCATCATCGAGACGAACGCGGACATGGGAAAACCGGCGCTGGCTTTTTCCGCGGATGGAACCCGTGTGGCATTTAATGATGAAGAATCCGAAACGGTTGTGATCTTCGATGTGGATCAAGCCGTCCCGGTCGTTGGCTACCCGGAGGAGGCGCACAGACTTGCCCTGAAAGACAAGGGGCGGCGTCTGCTCTGGACAACCGGTGACGGGATGTATTCACGGATTGTGGGTGGCGCTGCCAAAGAGGTTGTGCTAAAGCAGCCTGGCATCTTTTCGTTTTCGACGAGTGAAGAGGTCCGGTTCATCGCCACCGCGCAGACAAAAAAATCGTACGCGGATGAGTACGAAGAGGTGATTGGCAGGGGCTCAAGCAGATATGTGGTCGGCTTGCTCGATCGAAAGGAAGGTCTTACAGCCACCCTTGCCGATGACCTCCGGGTGAGCTGTGTGGCTGTTAATGAGAACGGCTCCATCGTGCTCGTAGGAGACGAGGATGGTTCTATCGCTGCTTTCTCGGGTCGTTCCAAGAAGAAAGTGGCTGTCCTCAAAGGGCACACGGATGAGATCGTTGCCATCGCCATCTCCGCCGATGGGCTGAGAGCGGTCAGCGGAAGCCGCGATTCCACCCTGTGCATCTGGGACCTTGGAACCTGGGCCGAGCGGGCGGTCATCCCGCTGCCAGCCATCGTGCAGGCCGTGGACCTGACCCCGGACGGGAACACCGCCATCTCCGGATGTAGCGATGGAACCGTGCAGGTATGGGACGTCAATGCGGCCATCTCTCACGCGGGCTCGGATCTCGCACGGAAGGACCGGGTGCGCTGCGTGCGGTTTGGTGGACAAGGTTCAAAGGCCGGGGTGTATTGGCAGGGCGATACCATCTCCTAGGTTGATCTGGCCAAAGAGCCCAGACCCATGCCCGAAAGCGCCGTGCAGGGGGAGCTCCTGGCCTTTGATGGTAAGCGGGCTGTGATCGCTTACCGCGGAGCCATGGGGGTTGTAAACCTGGAGCAAGGATCCCAGATCATCCGCTCGTTCAAACAGCCCCGTCACCTGTCCGGGGCTGCTATCGCCTCGAATGGGCGCGTTGTAGCTGCCAATGGGGAACCGGCCATTCACATCTGGGAGCCCGATGGCTCTCATCGCAGCATCTCCATGGTCGGCCACGAGCAGCAAGAAAAGTACAAACGCCAGGCCAATCCAGAGCTTGGTCCAGTTAACGTTGTCACGGGACCTATTCGTGTCGCGCCGGATGGAAATCGGGTGATCACTCAGCTGTCGTTAAATCCACCGGATCTGTGGGATATCCGATTGGGGTGTAAGCTGAGAACATATGGAATGGAGAGCAGCAACCTGCTTATTTATCGGTGGGATACAGATGCGAATTTCCACCGCCTGGTATTGGCTGGATCCAACAGGGGAGAGGAGACAGGCTCGCTCCGGGTATTTGATATTGCCAGCGGGGATCAAACTGCCTGCCATTGGTTCCAGGGCGTTCCGACGCACGTATCGATATCGGCCGATGGAACTGTGGCGGTTGTGCTGGTGGAGTGGCGCGGGATCACCGTGATCGATCTGGATTCCGGTGAGGTGCTCGGCACGTTTTCGGGGGATTCCCCTATCGAAGAAGTGGCGATCAACAGGGGCGGTTCGCTCATCGTGGCCATCGAGTCCACGGGACGGCTGCACCGGTTGACCGTGGATGGATTGGACTCTCAAACCCGGAAAAACAGCCTATGATTCCTCCCACAACGCAGAGATTGTCCGTGGATCAGCGCCAGGGCTTCCGATTGATCCAAGAAACGATTGCCCTTTCCGCCCACATTCTACAGCAGGATCCTTCCCAGCTGGCTTGCCAGTTGACGGGTAGATTGGGCCACGATTCCAACGAGTTGGTGCAGCGCCTGCTCGCTGGCGTAGAGAGAAAGCTGGATACCTGGCTTCGACCGCTCACGTCCACCTTGGAGAGGGTGAGTGGGGCCAATTACCGCACCTTTACCGGCCACACGGCCGCCGTGAACGCTCTGGCGATCACCCCGGATTCCCGCCGGGTGATTTCCGCTTCCGGGGATGGCACGGTTCGGGTTTGGACCATCGCCAATGGGACGGAAGCCGCCATCCTCAGGGTCAATCGCGGCCTCCCCCAGGCGGTCGCTGTCACGCCCGATGGGAGATGGGTGGTGGCGGGGTGCTCGGATGGATCCATCACCGTCTGGGAATGGCAGTCGGGGCGGATTGTGGCCGTTTTGGAGGGGCACTCGCAAGGGGTGAATGCCATCCGGTGTACCCCCGATGGTCGATTTGCGGTATCCGCTTCAGCAGATAGCACCCTGCGGTTGTGGGACCTTGATTCGTTTAGCCTGCTTTTCGTGTTGAGGGGGCACACGGCGGCCGTCCATGGCGTGGCGATCACGCCGGACGGAAGCAAGGCCGTTTCCGCGTCTTCGGACAGGACGATACGCATCTGGAGCCTGGAGGACGGGCGTGAGCTTACCAAAATGGTGTCTTCCTGGTCGCAGTATGCCGTGGCGATCGCCCCAGACGGCCGCACGGCTGTCTCGGGATCCGAGATGGTCCCAATCCGCTGGGATCTGGAGGCCGCTGCAGAGGACGCCATCCTGACGGATTATTACGGTCCTTTGCACGGAAGCGATGTCACGGGGGTGGCCATTACACCCGATGGCCGCCGGGTGATCTCCGCTTCCGGCGATCGGACACTGAAGGTGTGGGACCTGACAGACAAGTACCCGCTGCGAAACGCGTCTTTACCGACATGGGCTACCCACCAGGCCGGGGTGACGGACGTTGCCATCACCCCGGATGGACGCTGGGCTGTGTCGGCATCCTCTGACAAAACGGTAAAAGTGTGGAACCTGGTCCATCCCGAGAGCCAGGCCGATCCGGTGCAGAGCACGGCGCACGCAAATCCCGTCAAGTGGGTGGGGTTTGGACCAAATCGGGAAGTCATCCAGCTGGCCGTCGGGTACAAAGCCGATGACTTTGGGGAGGAGCCTGAATGGGCGAGTTCGCTGTGGGTCGGCGATACGCATTTCGATTGGAGCTACCGGGCGCGGGATGTGGCTCAGAGCAGCGATCGCCATACGCTGTTGGTAGCCGTTGGGAACGGGATCGAGGTCATCGATGTCAACCACCGGACGAACCCGGGGGGTGAGCTTTTCGGTGCCTGGGCAAAGATCGCCCTGTCCCCGGACGGGTATTTTGCCCTGTGCTACAACTGGAGAACCAGTGTCCTGCAAGCCTGGGACCGGGCCTCCGGAAGGTCGTTCATCCTGGAGGAGGACACGCGGGCCGTCGAAACGATCGCCATTACCTCCGATGGACATTGGGGGGTTGTGGGCACCACAGATGGCGCTTTGAAGATCTGGCGCCTTCCAGACTTTTCCCAGGTACGGGCTCTGAAAGGGCACGATAACCGTGTCACAGCGTTGATCCCGGATCCCGCGGGACGAATGATCTCTTGTGGCCAGGACGGCTGGGTGCGCGTATGGGATCTTGCCCGTGGGCAGGCGGATCACGCCTTCCAGCTGTCGTGGATGAAGAGTCACAGCCTTCAGATCAGTGGAGATGGGCATCGCATAGCGGCTGTGTCCGAGAGTGGCGCCGTGATGACCTGGGATCTGAGAACGGGCAGAGAGCTGGCATGCCTTCCCGATGGGAGTGTGAAGCTGAGGGGAGTCTGGAATACCGACTTAACCGGCAGGGCTCTGACCAACCTGGCGCTCCTGAACCAGCGCGCATGGGCCGTGGTGTGCGATGGCGAGACGGTAACCCTGTGGGATCTGACCCGGGGACTCCGGCTCGCCTCGTTTACCGGAGATGGCGAATTCGAAACCTGTGCGCTGTCACCGGATGACTCTATCCTCGTTGTCGGAACCACCTCTGGGGTAACGCATCGGTTGGCTATCGTAGGGTGACCTTGGATTTCACCGGGGTCAGCCTGTTCAAAGTAGACTCACACTGGAGGCTTTGCAGGACAGATTGACTGCCCCGGTCAGGGGTGACTCGACCCAGGTAATCCCGGAATCCGGCCAGCGAGCCCCCGCGCCGGAAGAAATCTAGGGGGGCGCACGTTCTTATTGCTCGGCTACTTGCGAGGACAAGGATGGGTGAATGGGTAGGAAACAAGTCTGGGGACAGTATGGAAGACAAAATCCAGCAGTACCGGCTGCAAGTCATCCGCTTCCGCAAGCAGCTTGCGGATCTGGAGACCCGGCGCGCGCAATGTCATCACCCTGTTCCGGGGGAAATCTGGCAGGAGTTTGCGGAGGTGTCGCACCGCTTGGAGCAGGCTGAACAGCAAATCAGGCAAATTTGCCTGGAGCTTGCAGGGGATCTAAACCAGATCCGTACCGAGATCGTATCCATGCTGGAGCAGTATACCCGCTGCCGTGAGCAAATGCGCCAGGTGGAGGATCTATTCCTGCTGAATATTGTGCGCCCAGGCCACCACCTCAAACAGGCGATCCGCCAGCGCGAGTATCTGGAGCGAGCGTACCAGCGTATTTACACCGGCATCCAGTACGAAAGTTACGCCAGCCAGGTGGAGCTGGAGGCGGACATTCGGCGTGTGCTGATGTATGGGGATACGGCCTTGGATGCGCGGGCCACAACCTCGGACGATGAGCTGCTCCAGGAGAACGATCTCCTCCCCAGGCTTGACGAGACCCACGTGGATGACCTCGTGGAAGCCATTTCCAAAGAGGCGTTAATCAAAGAGTTCAAGCGTGTGGTGCTTCCCAAAGTCCACCCGGACACCTCCGCTACACCGGCCGAGGTGTTCAAAACCGTTTATGAGGTCTATCAAAAATGCGATCCCCTTCTCATGGAGGCGTACATCGTCAAATATCGGGGAGAGATTGGGGACGAAGAAGATGTCGATCCGCTGGAAAGCCTGGACCAGGGACTCCAAATCCGACAGCGCTATCAGCGTTTGTGTGTACGCCTGCAGCGCAGGCTTGACCGTTTAAAACAGGACCTGACCACACAGGAAGTGGAAAATCCCGGGAAAATCCAAGAGACGATGCAACAACAGCGGAAGGAAATCCTGGCCCGGATTCAGTTCGAGGTGGAGCAGCTCCGGTACTGGCGAGATAAGATTTGGGGTCTTGTAAAGATCTACCGTGAACGGGATGGATCGCCAGGCAGCGGAGAATGACCGAACGATCCCTGGCGCGCCAACCCTTCAACGACGCGGACCGTGGCCATCTGCGGGCTATGTTCAAGCAGTATTTGCAGGAGGAGACAAACCGGGAACCGCTGGCCTGGAAAAGCATCACCACACAGGATGGTTTACCCCACAATTGGATCTACGACCTGTATCAAGATTCCCAAGAACACATCTGGGTCGGAACCTGGGGGGGCGGGTTGGCTCGCTATGAGGCAGGCAAATGGCAGACCTTCACTACCGAACACGGACTGCACTGCAACGAGGTGACCTGCATCCGAGAAGATCACCAGGGCAAGATCTGGCTGGCGACCGATAACGGTCTCAATGCCTGGGAAGAGAACCGGATTGTGGATGCTGGCCTGGTGGGCAAGAGCGTGTTAACCCTCACGTTTGACCGGCACGGCTATCTTTGGGCTGGCTGCTGGCGGGCTGCCAAGAGTGGGGGTGGTTTGTTTCGTTTTGACGGCTCTCAATGGCAATCCCTCACCACCCACCAGGACCTGCCAGGGCTTGAAATCCTTAAGGTTTTCCATGATTCGCACGGAAACCTCTGGGTTGGGACCTACGAGCAGGGGATCGGTGCGGGGGTCGGTTGCTACGATGGGCGTCAATGGCGTGCCTACACGACCCGGCAGGGATTGGTGAACAATTGTGTTTACTCGATGTTCGAAGATCCGGCCGGGAATATGTGGTTCGGTACGGTGGGCGGGGTAAGTATTTTTAACGGCAAAACCTGGCACACCCTGACAAAAAGGGACGGGCTCGTGGATGACCGGATTTACGCCATGCTGATTGACTCCCACAAGCAGATGTGGTTCGGAACCGAGGCAGGGGTAAGCCGATTTGATGGGCAAAGCTGGATTTCATTCACGAAAAATGACGGCCTGATCGAGAACCTGGTGCGATCGATCATCGAAACCCGGGACGGCAGTCTGTGGTTCGGTACGTACCCTTACACCAAAGGATTGGGTGGAATCAGCCTTGCCCGCTACCAGGCCGGGAAATCCCTGACCGACCGCGTTCTGGATATGCTGCCCGAGCCACCCGCGCCCAGGCAACTTCCCCCTGGCGAAAGATCTTGCGAGACGTAGGTGCTGCTCTGAGCCTAATTTGATAAAGGAGGATACCATGCACGCCACCTCCACTTTCCGGATTTTTGTCTCTTCGACCTTCAGCGACCTGAAGGCTGAGCGCAACGCCCTGCACGAAAAAGTCTTCCCCCGTCTGCGTGGCTTGTGCGAAAGCCACGGCTGCCGATTCCAGGCCATCGACCTGCGCTGGGGTGTTTCCGAAGAAGCTGGTCTCAACCAGCAGACTATGAAAATCTGCTTGGGCGAGATCGAACGCTGTCAAACGACATCTCCGCGCCCTAACTTTATTATCTTGTTGGGGAACCGTTATGGCTGGCAGCCGCTTCCTTATGGGGTACCATCCGACGAGTTTGAGATGATCTTGCCCCACATCCCGCCAACAGAGCAGGCCTTGATTCAGACCTGGTATCGCCGCGATGACAACGCCGTACCCCCTGTTTATGTGCTGCAACCCCGCACAGGGAAATATGAGGGATTTGAAGCCTGGGCACCTGTCGAACGCCAGATGCATACTGCTTTGGAGGCTGCAGCTCAAGGAAGCCATCTCGCCGAATCGAGCTTGATCAAATATTGCACATCGGCTACTGAGCAAGAGATCGTCCAGGGAGCGCTTAATGTGGAGGGCGCCCGCGATCATATTCTTTGCTTCACCCGAGAGATTGAAAACCTGCCGCAAGACATCCGGGCGAAGGATTATCTTGATTTGGATGAAAAGAATCAGCCCGATCGGCAAGCCATCGAAAAGCTTGCCCGTTTGAAATCCAGGCTTGAGAACACTCTCCACGAGAATGTCCACCACTATGCGGCTCGCTGGTCGGGGAATGGGAGTACCACCATTCACATTGGTACCTTGCCCGATGAATTGTCGTCCTGTCTGGCTATGTTGGAAGACAGAACCCCCCCGAACAACCTTTGCGAAGCTGTCTGGCGATCTTTAGCCGCCGTTATCCAGACAGAGATTTCCTTTCGGAAGGAAAGCGATCCGCTCCAGACGGAGATAGATGCTCATGCTGGGTTTGCTCGTGAACGCGCCAGGATTTTCACCGGCCGCGCCGAACCCCTCGCAAAGATTGCCGCTTACATGGAAGGCAATGACAAAGATACTCTGGCAGTTTGGGGGGCATCGGGCAGCGGTAAGTCAGCTTTGATGGCCAGAGCTGTTCACCAAGCTATCGAAAATCACCCATCCGCTCAGATAATCTTCCGTTTCATAGGCGCTACCCCAGATTCATCTGACGCAAGGGCACTGCTAGAGAGCTTGGCCCGCCAGATTACGCGTGCATACGGGGAAGATGAAGCGAGCATACCGCTGGGCTATACGGAGTTGGTCCAGGATTTCCCAAAGCGTTTATCCCTTGCACGACCCCAGAAACCATTATGGATATTCATCGACGCTCTCGACCAGCTCTCACCGGCTTACAATGCCCGCAACCTTGCCTGGTTGCCCGCTGAGCTTCCAGAAGGAGTGAGACTGGTCGTCTCCACTCTGCCTGGTGAGTGCCAGCAAAGCCTGGAGCACAAGCTGCCTGGGCAGCATTTGTTCGAGCTGCTGCCGATGTCATCTGACCAGGGGAAGGAGCTGCTCGATATTTGGCTGTCGGAGGCCAGGCGCACCCTGCAACCAGGCCAGAGCCGGGTTGTTTTAAACAATTTCGGCACTTGCGGGCTGCCGTTGTACCTTAAACTGGCATTCGAAGAGGCATGTCTGTGGACGTCCTATGCGCAGGATACGACCCTCCGTGCCGATGTTCCGGGGGTCATTCGCGATCTATTCACACGTCTCTCCTTCGATGCTAACCATGGGGAGGTGCTGGTCTCACACGCCTTGAGCTATCTAACAGCTGCCAGGAACGGGCTCAGCGAAGACGAAATGCTCGATATGCTCTCCCGTGATGAGCCAGTTATAGCAGATTTCTTGCGGCGCTCACCCAAGTCACCGAGAGTTGAGCGTTTGCCTGTGGTAGTCTGGTCACGCTTGTACTTCGACTTAAAACCCTATCTGGTGGAGCGCAGTGTCTATGGGAATCCACTTTTTGGCTTCTTCCACCGTCAGATGGCCGAGATTGCGAATGCGGACTACCTGCCTGACGATGAAAACCTGATCAGGCATCGAGCACTGGCCGAATATTTTGCATCTCATCCGCTTTCCATGGAAGCGGGAGGGGTAAAAAGAACGAACCAGCGCAAGGTGTATGAGTTGCCTTATCAGCAAACCAAGGCTGAAATGTGGCCTGAGCTTGAGGCCACGCTCACGGATTTCTATTTTATTGAAGCAAAATGTTCCGTAGGGTTGACCTACGATCTGGTGCGGGATTATCACCGGATTGATGTTCGGCGCCCGACTCGTGGAACTCCATTCATTGCCCATGATCAAAGGCGTTCTGGGTTGCTTCGGCCGTTGTTAAAGGTTAGAAACAAAGATGCGAGAGAAATGACGGGAGCACCGTTTTCCGCCAAGTTTAGAGACTTTGCAGACTTTGTGGAAAACCAGGCACATATCCTTAATAAACATCCTGAACTCACGTTTCAGCAAGCTCAACTCTGTCCTCAAGATTCAGCTCCTGCTCGAACTGCCGAAACCTTATGGAAATCGGGCGGTTATCCACGGCCCTGGTTGCGATGGGTTAATAAACCTCCTCATCGGGCGCCACGGCTTGGCACATATGTTGGTCACACCGGGAATATTCTTGCCTGTACATATTCCCCGGATGGAAAGCGCATCGCCTCCATGGCGAACGAATTAATTATCTGGGATACAGAAAGTACCGCTCCGTTGGTCTCTATTCACGTAGAGAAGGGATGGAACAAAGATTGCGAATTCTCCCCAGATGGGGGGAAGATTATTTCCCCTACCGGCGAATCGTGCTCGCTTTGGGATGTGGATACCGGTGCATTATCTGTGAGGTTCGATGGGCACTCAGACAATGTCACAGCCTGTGCGTTTTCGCCTGACGGGCGAAGGATCGTTACTTCTTCGTGGGATAAGACGCTTAAAGTGTGGGCTGCCACGAGTGGAAAAGAACTCTTGACCCTACGCGGTCATAAAGAGATATTATTCGATTGTGATTACTCGCCAGATGGCAAGCGAATCATTTCTGCATCATACGATAAAGATCTCAAGATATGGAATGCGAGCAGCGGTTCGATCATCACCTCCCTCACCGGTCATAAAGCGCCGGTCTCGGCATGCAAGTATTCCCCTGATGGTAAGTTTATACTTTCCGCCTCCTTTGACTGTACCCTAAAATTATGGGATGCCAAGCGTGGCATAGAAAAACATACTCTCAACGGTCATCAATGGCCGGTGAATGACTGTTCGTTTTCACCCGATGGACGGTACGTGGTCTCGGTTGACAGCCACGGGGTTATCAAATTTTGGGATCCTGGAAGAAGCTTCGAACTGTCCACGTTTTTGGGGCATGCTGGGGATGTCAGTAGCTGTGCCTTTTCTCCGGATGGGGAAATGCTAATCTCGGGATCATCGAACGACGCCGAGCTTAAGGTATGGGATGTAAGAGGCCTGCTTGCCCTGCCGGCCCTCGATAGCCATCATGACCGTGTCATCAGCTGCGTTTTTTCACCCAATGGGAAAAAAGTCGCCTCCACCTCCCATGACCAGACGGCAAAGCTCTGGGATGTCGAGAGTGGCGCACTCATCGTTACCCTGAGCGGACATCAATTAGGCGTGGTTGCGTGTGCGTTCACGCCCGATAACCAGCGATTGGTGACGGCATCCTTGGATAAGACCCTTAGGATCTGGGATGTCAACAGGGGTGACTTGTTGTCAACCATGAGCGGTCTATCCAAGGCTGTAAGGTCCATGACCATCTCTCCTGATGGCCGGCGGATGCTTTCAATTTCGGAAGATCAGGCGATAAATATCTGGGATCTTTCTAGCAGGAAGAGGAACCATCATTTGGACACCGATCATGCAAATTATCCAGGATTACCTCAATGGGAAAAGCAGCGGCCCCGGCTTGAAGGCGTCCCTTCTTCAGATGGGGATTATATTCTGTCGGCCGAAGATGCATGGCTCAGGATTCGGGGTGTGCGAACGAATAACATACTAGCAAGTTTGGTGACAGAGGGAGCAGTTACTACTTGTGCATGGAGTTCGGCTGGCGGCACTCTCGTTGCAGGCGATACGCTCGGTAACGTCTATCTCTTAAAGTTGGAGGGGATCGACTTTGGACCACCGCTGGTTACAGCCTGGCAATCGTCTAAGGACGATAGCGTAGCCTTTGGCTGTCCCTGGTGCTATCGATGGTCACCGGTTTCGAAAGCTATGCTTGGAACCGTTGTGCCTTGCCTCCAATGTGGTAGTCTCGTAAACCTGGATGGCAGCGTGATCCACGCGGATTGGATTCATATTCAGTTGGGATTACCGGAATTCATGCTCCAGGGAACACAGGATATAGACGAACCTCGCTTACACGAGTTTGGCAACTACCCCAATCTCTTACAAAAATCCAATGGAGAACAAGCATTGGTTCTCAAGGACCTTGGTTTGTTGGATGGTGCTTTAAAGCTCTTCAGGGACCAGGAGAGAATATGCAGAAAGAATGATTTTATGGATTGGTTACAGTGGTCACTTGCGAGCCAGGCACAGATACTTTATAAACGCAGCGACCTGCAGGGCGCATTATCGCTTTACCAGGAGAGTGGGCAGATTTGCCGTGCGCGAGGAGATAAGCACGCACTCCAGTTTTCCATAGGGAGAGAGGGTCTCATTCTTCACAAGCTTGGCGACATGGATAATGCGCTAGCGCTCTACATAGAGAGAGAACACCTGTGCCGTGAGATTGGAGAAAAATTCGGTTTGTATGCTTCCCTGTGTAACCAGGGGTTGATTTATCACGATCGCGGCGATTTAATGGATGCACTGCGACTTTACAAAGAGTCCGAGGATGTTTGTCGTGAGCTGGATTATCAGCAAGGGTTATGTATTTTACTTGGCAATCAGGGGGAAGCTCTCCAGGCATTAGGGGATCTGGATGGGGCTATGGCGCTTTACAGAGAACAAGAAAGCAAATGTAGAGAGCTAAATTTCCTGGATGGATTGGAGGAGTCGCTTGTTAATCAAGCCCTTGTATTTGAAATCCGCGGAGATAGTGATGGCGCTGACCGCTTACGTGAAGCAGCAAAGCATCTTTCAGGACAAGAGAGCTGAGGATTGCTTGCCTCCGGGACGCCGATCGGTTTTTGGTAGGCGCCGCCTGGACGTGACCCGTGTCGATATTGGCTTGTCGTGAATACCACCCGACCAAGAGAAGGAAATGGACAGGCCATTGAGTGCCTGCGATCCGGCAAAGTTGCTGGAATATGATGACCAAATCGCGCATGATCTCGACCTGGAGTACAGCGGGAAAATCCTTGAGGAATTTACCGGAGATATCCTGTAGCTGCGAAATTTTACAGGGTATGCGCAGACCGCAGACTGGGTTTGATCGGTGAGTCATATCATTGCGATTTTTCACTGGGAGAATATGCGATGGGTTTAGATTACCGTTATCTGTTGTACTTTCGCCGCCAAAACCTGTGGGATGTTCTGCAGGGCATCGCCGCCATCTCCCAGCCCAGCCAGCTTCCATCCCTGATTGTCTTTCCCGACCACATGCTCACCTTGTCCCTGAAAGGATGGGGTAAAAAAGAAAGGTTGATCAATCCCAATGACCCGGAATTTGGATTCATGACGGCCATCTATTTCCCAGCCGATGAAGCCATCACAGAATATCTTCACCGGGTTTCACCTGAACATTTCGATTCGATGTCAAAGGAGAGTCCGCTTGGCCTCCCAGTAGGCTATATCTACCTGACTGTCTACAATGACTTAAGCGTTTTTGAAGATAAGGATTGGGATCCTGACCTGGTGATGATGGAGTTCAGTACTCCCGGGACGAGGATGAGCTTGCTTTTTTCCGAATCCGAATCTATTCGTAAGCGATTCGTAAGCTTGCTGGAAACGTACCAGGGAGTGTGTGGTGTTCTGGACCTGGAAAGTGAAGCCAGGGTGATCTGGCTGAAAGGGAAGCGCTTGGACCTGAGGATTCCAGACGCGTGGATGTCACCTGATGAAATTGAGGAAATCTTGAACGACCTGGAATGCCAGGCAGATTGATATGGGCCAATATGGAGGGCGTTTTGTATCTCAAACAACCAACACTCGACCGGCTCACCTTGGCTGCAACCGCCTTCCCTAATTTTCCAACCCCGGGGAGCGCCATGGCGGTGTCCCTGGATGGGCGCCTGGTTGCCTCTGGGAAATCAATAATGGCTGCGAAATGAAAATGTAGAACCGCGTGGATGGGTCAGAACTCGGCCAGCTGCAGGATCCCATGAAGACGATGACCGCGATGGACTTACTCCGGATGGCTGGAGGGTTATATCCGCCTCTCGGGAAGCACTCGTCAAGGTGACCCAGGCGCTTTGTCCAGCCGAGAGGAGGATTGTTGGTTTATCGGAATCTGTGGATCCTCACCAGCCGTCTCTCGATGAAAGCTGGAGCCGGACTGGGCTAGGGGTTGGATCGAGATGGCCAGGTAGCGCTTCCCCGGTTGTCAACGATCAGCTTGATGTTCCTGTTCTACCTGCCTGCCTTCATCCAGTTGGGACCTATAGTTGAGGGGATAATCCCCTGGCTAGCAGGCCGTTTGCGCCTCCCAACCTGGACGCGGATTGATCTCCACGGACTACTATGGCGGCCCATCCTGGTTGGCTGGATTGGGATTCTGTTTCTCGTGATTGCCTGGAATCAGCGTTAATAATTCTGGCGCTACCTGGCTTTCTGCCTGATCGCGTTGACTATCCTGTGGATCAGATCCTGGTGGGCTGCTATCGATCCATGGTGGTTGTGGAGCGTAACCTGGATCAGTACGGCTTTTCTGGTGGGAATAGGAGACCCTGTTGGTATCCCCGCCGGTCAGGCTCCACCAGGAACGGAGCGTGTTTTTATTGGGGAAATGGGGGCACCCCCCACAGATGGTGATCCTGTGTGACCCTCCAGGGGCTCGAACCCTGAACCTGCTGATTAAGAGTCAGTTGCTCTACCATTGAGCTAGTGGACCGCGGTCAATTGTTCGTCGGTTATTATAATCCAAAAGGGGCCTCTGTCAATGAGACCGGTCTGAAGCTTAAGCTTTTCTAAACCATCTTCCAAGAGACAAATAACCTCCGCGGACTTCTAATCGCGGAGGTTTTAAGGGTTATGGTGTGCAGGTGACCGGGACGGTCACCGGTCC
>Ga0105104_10002324_pt1 | contig 13987 bp, 14 predicted proteins | sample PPLLaktember2015_3_FD_87034 | JGI IMG/M metagenome (GOLD analysis project Ga0105104, IMG submission 87034) | Freshwater sediment microbial communities from Prairie Pothole Lake near Jamestown, North Dakota, USA - PPLs Lake P7 Core (6) Depth... | ecosystem: Environmental > Aquatic > Freshwater >... | reverse complement strand
GTAAACCTATAACAGACAATAATAGGGTTGACGATATTGCAAAGAAATTCAGGTCTAAATATGGCGAAGGGGATGTGAAAAAGTATTATACAAAATTTGATGTAGCCGTTGAAGTCCCGCTCTGACATGAGACGTTCTTGTCATATATTAGCCTTTAATCAAGTTTATTGATGTCTTTTATGTCTTTAGCTTCAAAAATAGCATATTTTTGAAGAAAAGTTTTAATAATTGCGAAGAATCTAATAGAATTATGCAAAACATGATCGGAATGCTTGCATCTTCCTTTGGCATACCTCCTCAAGTAACTTCTACTGCAGTCAGTGGCCTAACACAAATTTTTCTTCAAAAATCTTCACCTAAGGCGGCTTCAGGTCTTTTATCTGCATTACCCAAGGAAGTGACGGATAAATTTAGCGATGACGATAAGCAGAATTTTACTACAAAAGAGACCAATAATATAAATCGATATGATTTATTGATACAGTTGTCAGGAGTAACAGGTATAAAAGATATAGATAAGTTAGATGATTTTGCGGATTCTGTTTTGGACAGCATCAAAAAGAATTCTAGAATTAACGTTAGCGATGGTCTTAGTGAAGAAGAATTGTTTTAGGCTATGAAGGACCTATCCAAAGACCACCTCAAGCAATCTTAATTATTTCCTTCCTTCATTCAGAATCTATAATGCTATGACGAAACGCTGAGCGATTATGAATATAACTAATGATTGACAACGTTTCCAATGAGATTAGACCATGAGAATCATAGTGGGTGTTACTACTTTAAAAGACAGCATACTTCTACAAGTATTTCAGTTTCGGAACTTTGGTGTGAATGACTTAGTCACTCTTTCAAGGTTAGGCTCAGGCAGATTTAGTCCTACTAGGTAAGAATCCCAATTTTCAGAAGAAGTAGATAGTGACGAATCATGTTTTATTTTCAACATTACCATTGTAGAGTTGATTGAAATTTCGAGAAAAGACAATAATTCTTCCGCCGTTTCCAACTCGATAATATCCTCTTGTTTTTGGCTATTTTTTATTTGATTAATCCATCGATGTTCTGAAGGAAAAGCATCCAGTGATCTTATTGGGCAGTTCAAGTTCTCACTATCATAAATTTCTGTATTTGAGGATGGGAAGCCCTCGTGTTTCATAAAGTAAAGAGAAATTTTTGATTGCGATTTATTACACAACGCAACGTTAATGGCCAGTATCTTCGGTAACGCCCTATGAAGAAGAACAAAGAATCTGTGTAAATAATACTTATTTCTTCGCTTTAGGTCCAATACTCTGTCCTCACTGCAGGAATGATTATAGATTTCATTTAAAGTTCCGTCTTCATACAGAAAGATGGGTATGGTATCTATTGTTAAACACTTATCACATAGTGATCCTCTTAATGAGATCAGTTGAGGTTGTTTAAGTTTAATGCTGGTTTCACCTTCACTTATTTTTTCGTCACCCTTATTTGAAACAGAACCAGGAATTGCAATGGAACCTGCAGGAACAGCTATAGATGATTGATGAAATGACGGACTTGAAAAGCTGGCCGATCTTTGAACGAAATGGCCCAAAGTACTGGGATAGTAAACCTGTTGTGAATAAGGTTTTGGATAATATGGTGACACGAACTGACTAGTGAGATCCCTGATTTGTACTGCCTTACTAAGGATATCAATAGTGTTATCCATAAAACTTTCTTGCCGATTGCCCCTATTAGTTGGTCTCCATACACTTACTTCATCATTAAATACCGCATTATTTTGGCTATAATTCGACTTCAGATTATAACTGCGGTACCCAACACTCGTTGCATTAATGGCTCCATAAGCATTATTCAAAGGCAAATCCATGCCGCGATGTCTCCTCTTTATATGAACTTCCATGTTAAACCTCCTTGAGGTTTTTTGTGCGCAGAACGGACAACTATAATTTTTAATCGTAGGGATCATCCTCCCCTCTGTATTTAGTTACCAGAGACCACTGCAATACAGATGCTGCGAAGTGACTGCAGTCACTGCAGTGACCGCAAAAATCGTAAGTCCTGAGTGTGTCAAACGTTTTTGTCAGGTATATATTTATTTACAAAACACTCTTATAATATTTTTCTCTATATGAATTTCTAGGCCAAATGTTATCATCATTTATTAAAGAACTATATTTCTAATCTACCTACCAGTCACTCACTCTACATCTAGTTTTTAACATTTTTTCAACACTTTTATAGATTTATTAAAAGGTATATTTAAATCGCTAGTGATATTCATAGTCCATGCCAACTTACTATTGTTATGCTTGTAAACAAAAGCTCGGGCAGCTATCATCTGAAGGAAAGTCATGACGACGTATAATAGCCCCAATTCTAAGGGCTACATTTAATAATCTCTATTTGGAAATAATTATAAAATCTATCTAATCCATATGTATTTATCCTTAAATTAAACAATGAAATATGAGTTATTTAGAAAGTATTATGATAAATAATGTAGTAAATTGATAATTAGTCAAATTGTATCTTCCTTATAACCATACCCCATTATAGTTTGACAGGCGTATAAACAACCTGTCTATTGCCATTTTCATCACCCTTTAGAGTGATCGAATGATAATCACCAAATTCTGTTTCCGTATGAGTTACAAGAAAGATCTGTTTGAAGCTTCTAGCCTGAGTAAGCATACTAACAAGGATCTTTCTTCTGGATGAATCCAAACTTGCCATCGGCTCATCCATTATTATAGAATTAATTATTGGTGACTTCCTCTCTGAGTTCTTGAAGGGCTTTATCCTTGCCATCAACTTGGATATTGCAATTCTTAATGCTAGTCCTAGAGCAGTTTCATCGCCTCCACTTAACTGATCTTTATTCTTTATTACATTGTCCTTGCTATCCATAAGTGTTATTTCTAATCCATGGGATTCCATACCTCCTCTCACTCTTCTTATGGTGGAAGAAATTTTATCTATAGCATAGCGGCCTTCTGTGAGCTGTGCCATGTAATCATTGGTAGCATGTCTTAATACTCCTACCATTTTTCCTTCCACTACATAATTTGAAATGAATCCGTCGATCTCACCTCGCAAATATTTTACATGTCGTAATTCATTCTCTTTATCAGACAAAATTCTTACTTTTTGTGAGAGCTTCTTTATGTTAGATTCCCTATTTTTTATGTCGTCTTTTAATGTCAAGGCTTGTTTAGTAAGTATGTCTAAGAATCTTCTCTTGGCGTCAAGACTATTTTCTATAGTTTTCCTTTTAATAATAATTTCATCAATAGTACTACAATGTAGATTTTTTAATAAATCATCCAGAGTAGTAACTGAAAGTTCTTGCAGATATTCTTGCAACTTACTCTTCAATTGGTCAATATCATTAACTATATTTTTCTTTAGATTTTCCAATTCTGATAACTCGTTTTGATACTTCTTGTACTGTATATCTTCTCTATCTATCTGTTCTTTGATTCGATGTATCTCCTTTCTATAATACTCTATTTCCAATCTTAGACTTGTTCTTTCTGAAATGACGTCGCTGACTGTGGAAAAACCCAAAAATGACAGGAAATCCTCGATTGATTTTGTATGATGTAGATCAAGTATGGAGCGGGCATTTTTTCTGTGATTTATAAGACTATCACAAAGTGTAAGCATATTTTGTAATATGACTTTAGTTTTGCTTCTGGTATCTAGCTTCTTGCGTACTTCATCATATTCATCTTTTGCTTGTTTAACCTGAATATTGACATTATCATAATCAGAGTCTATTTCACTTATTTCGTTACCTAATCCTGTTACCATCTTTTCTTTATCATCGATTGATTTGTTACAGACAGGACATTTCATCTGCTCTTCGATATACTTTATGCTATTCTTTTTTATGCCAGAAATGACTTCGTTAGATATTAGAATCTGATTCAAATACTCAATATTATCATGTAAAGTATTCTCATATTTTTCTAAACTTTTTATTTCGTTAGATATTTCTTGTAACTGACTATTCATTTGTTCTGGATGAGAAACAGGATCAAAATTTAAGGTAATAGAAGAACGCTCTATAACTTGTTTAATTTGATTTTCGTACGTTTTTATGCCCATAAATAATCTATCTAATTGCAATAGATTTTCATCATTTGGAAGACTTTCTAAAGCCTTTTGCACAACAGCTTTCTGATTGCCTAGATTCTCAATGGATAATTTTAAGGCGGCTATTCTCTCATCCTGACTTGCTATATAATTAGTCTTTTCTACTAAGGAACTATTAACTAATGCAAGCTCATTATTTTTATTTGTTATATCTATATCGTTGCTCTTAATCTTCTTTAGTATGTCCTCAGATGGCAAATTCGAAAGACTTTCAAGAGTTTTATGCAAGTCGGATTCAGATTCAATGCGTTCTTTTTCTTTCACTCCTAATTCATTTTCTCTTTTGATAAGTTCGGCCTTTTCAATAACAAAAACTCCAACCTCTCTTTTTAGTAAACTGATAGAGTCTTGAAGATCTGCGCTAAGTTTAGAGAGATCGTTTTTGACCCTATCGAATTCATCAAGCCCAAAAAGTGTAGTGATTAATCTTCTTAATTCTACTGGATCTGCTAATGCTAGTCTGTCTACATCCTTCTGTCTAACATATACCGTCTTTTCAATTATGGAAGCACTAACTCCTAACATCCGCTCAACTTCTTCGTTAACCGATCTGGGCCTGTTAACTATCACAATAAATCTATCCTCATCCTCATCCTCATCATCAATATCCAGTTCATTCACTTTTTTAGATAAGACAGCATCTTCATTAAAATCAATTTCACCTTTTTGAGTTCTTGATCTCTTGATCGTAAGTTTTCTTACTATTCGATATATAATTCCTCCAAGATCAAAGGTGACGTCAACCTTACAACCTGATTCACCAGCTTTAACAAGTGTTTTTCGTTGCTGATCTTCTATCAATTCGTCACCCAGAAGACCCCATAACATTGCTTGAATGAAGCTGGTCTTACCCATAGAGTTGTTACCAGTTATAAGGAATAGGCCTTCAGGAAACTCTGGATCATAAGAAGTATCAGGAAGCAGCACATTTGTATATGGTTTAAAGTTCTCAATTTCGATTCTCAGTATCTTCAAATATTAATTATTGCCTCTTTCTATCGCTGAAGTGTCATTAGTTTTCTCTGGGCTACGATTAAGTACTTTTGCAAATATCTTTGCGAGTAAATTTGGGTCCAAATTTTGCTTTTCTAGATCTTTGTTTCTCATAACAGTTACATATTCTTTGAATTCCTTTTGAGGATCTTCTATCAAGAATTCTATATTATCAACCAAAGATTGGTCGATGTTTTCTTGTCTGATATATTCAGGATAGTCTGGCCGATCTAGGATGAACTCAACAATATTGTAATCATTTGAGTCTAAGGCTAGCCTTCTCAGGGCTGATTCCACCTCGCCAATATTGAATGACGATCCATATGTTTTCTTACCCTTCAGAATAATTTTTACTCTTGCAGCAGTTGAATATTCGTATCGCGTATTAAGCCCATGAGTATCAAAAGTATTTGTAACTCTCTTTATTATCTGGGGATTGGTGTCCTCTGGATATATCTCAATTACATCCAAGATGATCCTTCTACTTGATTGAATTTTCTTAGTAGTGATCCTTGGATGTGCCTTTCCTTGTTCCAGTTCGACCATAAGATATCCCTTTTCAGCATTAATCTCACTGAAATTCCATAATTCGGTGGATCCCGAATACCAGGCATGATCCGTTACCTTACGCATTTTATGATCATCTCCCAGTGCGATGTATTGATAACTACCTTTTAGAAAATCTTCATGTAGCGTAGAGTTTTCGATCATACCGTGGGCCATAGCTATATTTATCAAATCAGGAGAAATAGAATTATTCTGAAGTTGAATCCAGTTTTTATATACGGATTGCATACCCAGGGTGGACAGCGCCCGAGACTCAATGGAAGGATGCGTAATTACCCTCAGATTCAGATTATTAATGTCAATGAATAATGGCTGTTGTACCCTTAATGAGTCTCTTACATCATAATGTGTGAATAAGTGGATATTATCGAAGGCAACTGGAAATGCAGTTAAAGTTGAACTACGATATTCCATATATCGTCCATGATTGCCATCTATTATAATCAGAGGAATATTTACATCATATAGTTGCTTGAATGTCATTGCAGCAACTTTTCGTGCGTACTCAGGGGGAGGACTAGGATCATAGCCCGCAGGGGTGTCAAAAAAGTCTCCGCAATGTAGTATGACATCTGGTTTATCTCTAGATTTGTCTACTATTTCATCGACGAACTTTATCCAAGCAGAGTAGAAGTCATCCTCCAATGGTCTTACTTCTTGGTTTACGATCCCAGATCGTGTTTGCTTTGGCCGACGGCCAAGATGAGTATCAGAAATATGTGCAATTTTCATGGCCGCATAACCTACGTTATAACATCTGTTTTGGATAATATAACGCTAGAGCAAATGGGAGTACAACCATCCATTTCATTAAAGCCTACTTGAATTGTTCCAACTGAGGGTGTTGGGTGTGTAGTGTGTATATCTACTGTCAATCTTATATCCATAGTAGCTGGGGTATTGCCTTGATTAGTTGACATTAATATTTAGAACAGCTTTTAATACCAAGCAAAATAAAGGTTGCCAGTAAACAATCAATTCCTAACATTAGGAATTCGTACAGCAGATCAGATTATAGGCTTCCGTAATAAAAGACATCGCCATTCCGAGGAGTGCTATCTGCCCACCCACATTACATGAATATTATCATCTAATACAACTACCATTATCCATTCTTTAGAATCATAGCCCACGATTGTTATGGCTTGGTCTCCAATAGCTTGGTCGGTTTTCAGATATGGGATTTCGCTTTTCCGGTTTATATTATCCCATGAATCGCCATATATACGAATCCCAGCACAGACCTGATAACCTACATGACAAAACCCATACATTTCTTACTATAGGTATTGGATTATGGTTTATCGCTGAAATAATTTATACATATTATCAATTAGGACTAATGATTGAGACCCCATTTCCTTCTTTAGCTGATCTTCTCTATCTGGCTGGTTATGTATTCTTCGGTTTTTATTTCTATAGTATATTGAAATTGTTGAGCAAAACAATACAGCGAGATGTTATAATTCTCGTGTCTATTGCTGCTATGGTATCGGTAGTATATATACTGAATTTATCATTTGGTATAGAACAATTCCTGGTAGCACAGGAGGATATGTTAAGAACAACACTAGGCATCACTTATTTTGTTTTAGATGGCATATTATTTGTACCCGCAATTCTAGTTCTCTGGACCGTAAGAAAAGGAGATCTCGCTCATACCCCATTGGATTTTAATATCGTTGTTTATAATATTCAATGCTATAGGTGATATTGGTTTTGGGCATAGCGCAGAGTTAGGAACAGTCGGAGAAGAGGGATGGATATAGGATATATTTTTTAATGCCGGATATCTCACTCTTGCATGTGCTTTATTTTGGCAAAGTAAGTATTTTTATTCTTCTTCTACTATTATTCACGAAAATAAGTGATTACTTCTCTATAAGTAAGACTCTAATAAAAACTCTTTGATATGTAAATACTGTAGTATACAAATTATCAACCTGTCCAACCGATCTCTTCGAATTAGCTATTCGTCAAGTCTAGTTATACACAAAGGCTACACCTAATTAGACAGTTAATACAATGATGAAGCTAATACAAGCATGCATAAGCAAAGGCATATTGAAGATTCACCCTCAATTTGAAGTTATTATTTCAGAGTGCACAGAATAAAGGTAATAACTCGTACGTATTAGATAAGAATAAGTCAGTGTTTTGTATATCCTAAAGGAATGTAGCCTCAGAAAGGTTTGTTTTGTCGTAATAACATGATTAAATGAGGACGACGTGTGTCATTTTCTGAGAAATAGTATTATTTTTAGATTAAAAACATGAAACAATCAATCATTGCAACAATAATCCTTATCATCACATCTACAATACATTGGCTCTTTCAAGCAAAATTTGCATATAACTGCGCCACAACCACTACACATGTTATTCTATAAAGTACAACCCAGTACTTGCAGTCATTCATATAAACTATAATGACTGAAGATATAAAAAATATAGCTACGATGTAATGATAAACACGAAGTCTTTTTAAGCGATAAATAACATTATAGTAATAATGTGCTTCGACTATATATTCCCAGAACTAGAAAAGGATCTAATAAAGCCAATAAAGCAGAAGAAAAATATTGAAACAGAAAAATTGGAAGAAAAACCATTGATTGTGACTACCTAGTCACATCGATTCCAGTACTATCTTTTTAAAAACTTTGTCATGAGTAGCTATCGCTTTGAATTATAACAGAAACTCTGGAGGAAGAAACCCATTAACATATCTGTTGTTTCTTCTGTACTGATAGTCACTATTTCATTAACGAGAAGTGATTCAGTAGAGTTTATCGTAATATCTATATCTTCAACCAGATTTCCAGTTGGAATGTGCCAAAACCAAACCCGATAGACGCAATAATTAGATAAAGTGTTTCTTGTTAAATCTTTCTTGAGATCTGACATCGAACGATATTGTCTTGCATCTTAATCATGAGCCCTGAAAGTCTAGCTGAAAGGTCATTCTTCATAGATTTTAAAAAGAATAGAATCAATAAACATCTATTTTTGATATTCTAACTTATATTTTATAATAAATTTATAGGGCATGTTTTGTTGTCCTACTCTGTCATGCATTTAAGATCAAACAAAATATTATCCATCATTATGTATTTATGCCTTTGAATAGTTTCTATTGAAGGTAAAGAATTCGAATGGAATTCCCTCCAAGTCTCAATGGTAATAAAACAACTAATAAGTATAGTAAACCCCGCTCTTTAGATCTGATCGATCTACGAATAATATCTATGCTTTGCAAAGACTCGAATACACCATTTGTTGAAATTGCTAGAAATATTGGTATTTCAGATGCAACTGTTCATTTGCGAGTAAAAAGGTTGATGGTTGAAGGGATAATACGAAAATTTACTATTGCCCTTAACTATGATGTGATAGGATACGATCATCTCGCCTTCTTGGGAATAAATACAAAGCCAGGATTTGCAGACATGGTTATATCAAAACTTTCATTGTTAGATCCTGTCTTAGAAATACACGAAATGTATGGAAGATTTGACCTAATGTTGAAGATACGTGCTAAGAACCTGGAAGGAATGAGAAATATTATTGAGAATAGAATAAGCAACCTGCCTCATATCGTCAAAGTAGAACTCTTGACTGTACTAAAGTCAACTAAGGAAGAGCAAATTATTCCTCTAGATGCAGAGATTGATGAATTACAAAAAAATCTTGTCTGATATTCTGAATATGTCAAATAAGATATTCAATCCTGAATGACAAGCTTCTTCAAAAATAATATGAACTGTCAAAATTGAAGAATAGCTCCATAGCAACTTTACATTTATGAATGTATATCTATATTTCTGTCAGAAAAAATGGCGGTTATGATCTTCTTTTTGATGTAGATCCAAATTTCTCTTCGCTTTCAAGTACTTGATTGTTATCTACATTGTGGTCTTAAAGTATAACATGTTATCCACTATACTTTTTTTCCCTTACTAACTTATTAGATGGAAAATTCACTGTGTAGGTATGCCTACAATAGTACATTTTGAAATTCCCTCAGACGATGTTGAAAGATCAAAAAAATTTTATAGTGACTTGTTTGGCTGGAATGTTGAAAAAGTATCGCCAGAAAAGTTGCCAGAAGGAGTCGAATATTGGGCGATAACCACTACAGATCATAATGGAGATAATGCTGTCGCAGGCGGGATGATGAAGAGAATGATGCCAGAACAACAGGGAATAACAAATTATATTGATGTCAAATCAGTTGAGGAGTATTCTTCCAAGGTAGAAAAACTTGGGGGCAAAGTTAGAATGGCGAAAATGGCTGTGCCTAGTATGGGCTATTTGGCAGTATGTTCAGATACAGAAAATAATACATTTGGTTTATGGGAAAACGATACTACAGCCAAATGAATACCCTATAAGTTTTTGCACTTCCCCACCACCACCAGGATATCTATCTCTGTCTTTTGTATGTAAACCATTATTTAAATTGGAATTAATTATTTTCTGTTAATTCTATTTTCCTTTTGTATTGATTAAGATACAATTCAGATATGATTTCCTCAGTCAAGTAAGCAAGCTTCAATAAGCACTAGTAATCAATGACTTTCTTACATATCAAACTTTTTTTAAGGCTGCATTTATTTCATCAGCAATATCCTTGTATATAATAGCCTCTAATGTATCACGGTTCATTTCGCATTCTTCACTCATCCTTATATACTTCAAAAATTCCTGAGTTAAATCCTGTTTGATATTTGTATACTCACGTTTAGTTCGTTCATCCTGATTCACATACTCGCGCTTAATCTGGTCTTTATCGAAGCCTATTAGCAAGTTCACGTAACCTCATTTCCCTTTCTTCATGATTTAGTGACATAACTAAACTCCTCCAGGCATTAGAATATTTAGGCTTATATCATTGAGATATTGACAGATAAACACAGATCTTGATGCAATATGCCTGATTGTATTAGTAGTCCTCATGCAGTTTTTATGTCCTACTCTCAAACGACCATTATACTGTAATAAGAGAGCTTCATTATATAATAGAAAATGACAAAATGACAAAATGATTTATTCATTCAATTTTTTACCAACGATACATATATACTCATTATCTAACTTGACTTTTCCTGTATTATTATCAGCATATTTTTTTGCTATATTAGTAATTGCTTTCAATATCTCTTCTTCTTTTTTGTGTGTCTGATTTGCTAATATTGTTTGTAGAGGACCAGCAGTTTCAATTACATAGGTTGTAAATTCATTAGGTGAGTAAAAATCAAAAGATATACGGTCCAGGGGTTCCCGGTGGAGGCAACAGGCTCTTAGTTTCTTTCATTACGGTACTCATCATTGTGGCAATTAAAGTATCTTCATTTGGTGAAGCCCAAACAGCAGCTGCGAAATGACCACCTTCTACTAATGATCTGTAAATATTAGATAAACCAGCATTAAGATCTGGTAAAAACATCAATCCCCATCTGCATAGTGCTGCATCAAACGTTGAAGGTGGTAAGTCAATTATTTCTGTATCGCCTTCTTTAAATTCAATCACATCTTGTAGACCTAAAGAGATAGCTCTTTGTTTAGCGATAGATAACATCTGTGATGAAATATCTGCAGCTAGTATGTGGCCACTCTTACCTACTTGGTTTGCAGCGGTAAGGCTGGTTCGCCTATACCTGTTGCAATGTCCAGAACTCTGGAACCTGGTTTAATCTCTGCAAGTTCTATTAATCGTATACTAACTTTTTTAGCGCTTCTTTCGATTGTTTTCCACCACTTTTGCCAACCAGCAGCTACACTATTCCAGCTCTGACATTCTGCTTCCTTGTATTGTTTTGAATCAAGAGGTGTCAATTAATTTCTTCTTGGATTGAATATCTATGATATAAAATCATTTTTTGCAATTGGAGATATTGTCTATCATGAAGCACATTAGTCAATACTTCAAAGAAACGAACTTGTGGTGTATACCATTACAAAATACTATTAAATGTCCAAAGTTATACCAGAACAAGTACTTCGTTCTGTAATCAAATACATCAATGCTGGGAATCTAAATTCTTTAATGTTGTCGTACTTTAGCTAGCCAACTAATCAGGTTCTTGTGGTTCTGACCTGAAATGTTTTCTATCCTTCTATATGTTAGCGGGCTTACATAATTATAGCACATATTTGTGGTAATATAGGTTATTCAAATGGATGTCCTAGATTTTGCTGGAGAAGTTGTTCTTCTTTCAGCATCAGGCGTCTTATCTCCTGGTCCACTATTTCTCATGAATCTTGTTTATGGAACAAAACAAGGTTATCGAGTAGGTCTAAAAATTGCATCTGGTCATGCCATAATGGAATTTCCTTTAATTATTATACCGACGATTAGTTTTTTTGAATTGACTAATACCCAAGTTGTTACCTCTAACCTTAATGTACTGGGTTTGGTAGGTGGAACTTCCATAATCATATTTGCAATCATACAAATCGTCAATACTGCAAGAAAAGAGAAACGTAAGAATCTATTCAATAACAGTAATCATAGAGCCTCATTCATAGCTGACAAGCCAGTATTATTAGGTATTATCTTCAGTGCATTAAATCCATTTTTCATAGCTTGGTGGCTAATAGTGGGATTAAAATTGATTTCAGATTCAATTTCTCTTTTTGGTGTCATTACTGGAAGTATCTTGCTTTTTTCGCTTCATATATGGATGGATTACGTTTGGCTCATACTTACATCATATCTTATTTCTAAAGGGGTATCCGTAATTAAGACAAGATACTATTATTTTTTGCTTGTGGGATTGAATATCATCTTGACATTTTACGGAACGTATATGATAGTATCAAGTATATTACTCTTTATGTAAATGATAATATACCGGAAGAACAGTAATATATATAGCTAGTATTCACAACAAATCAAAATCAGAAACATTTGAGCTTAGACGCGAAAAACAATGGGTTTAATAACATAGGGATCAGACAACGAATAATAGAAGCTATATTGGGTCTAAGTACCCATTATTTTACTAAGATGGCTAAAAGATCCCGAACACGGTGTCAGACAGGATATTTACGACCAATACCACAAGAAATGCGATATTCGTAAAAATGATATCTTATTCGTAAGAGACGGTACATATCTAATTGGGACAACTACTTTTGTAACACAATATGATGTAGATATACTGTTTCAGAGTCATATTTATAAGATAAGAGTTCTGAAGCCTGAAATTATTTCTCCTCCCTATCTGCTGTTGGCATTATTGAATATTCCGGTAGTTAAAAAACAGATTCGCGTAAAACAATTTACTCAAGATATAATAGATATGTTGGGCAAAAGAATTCTTGTATTGGTATTACTCGTACCAAAGTCTTCGAAGTTAAAAGATGATATATCACAATCTGTTAAGACTATCATTGAGCAGCGCTCAGAGCTTAGAAATCAGGCAAGACAAATTGTGATTGATATAATAGATAAGAAGACCATAACTGAAGAAGAAAAAGAGCTTCTAGAGCAACTATGACCCGATAGTTAACAGGCTAGTTCAGGGCCCATTGAGTTAATAGAACCCAGCAAATAATACTTTGGCTGTATCAAAATCGTCGGTGCCAATCCCAGCCAAAATAGCTCATTATTACCCCAATAGCACATCTTCCGTTATTCCCATCAGAATACCGCTTTGTAATCTGCGTAAACTTTTTTCTGTATTCACGTAAAATTTGAGAAACAGTCAGTTCTTGGTTCAGTAGTTGCTGCTGTTGGCTTCATGTACTAAAAATATGGTTGATAAACTATTTAGAATCTTTCTATTCATTGTCAGCTAGAAGCTCTCATTCAATTGCAGAATTGATTCTGGATATGCTACATAATCATTATACTTATTCTATTGTAATATGTGGTACAAAATTCGTCAGCAATTGTTTGCTATATAATCTAATAAAATTAAACCAGCTATTGTAAATGGCAAATTTATCTAGTGATGATGGGTTATGCGTAGAAATTCGTACATTAGCAGCTTAACCGAAATCCAAGTATTATCTTACATACTTAGATCTGTTTCTGAGGGCAAGAATGAAAATGAAATTGCAGAAAGATTTGATGGAGATATGGGACTAGTAAAAATTTGGCTAAATGCTTTGAAGCAAATGCATTTCATAATTATGAACTATTTTGATGAGCTAGTAATTACACAAGATGGTATAGGTTATCTTCAAAAGTTTAATTCACATCGGTAGGTCAGCTATGTCATGCTACTACAGGCTAGGTCATTATTCTCATAAGTAGTAGCGAATACTATCT
>Ga0105104_10002322_pt1 | contig 13990 bp, 11 predicted proteins | sample PPLLaktember2015_3_FD_87034 | JGI IMG/M metagenome (GOLD analysis project Ga0105104, IMG submission 87034) | Freshwater sediment microbial communities from Prairie Pothole Lake near Jamestown, North Dakota, USA - PPLs Lake P7 Core (6) Depth... | ecosystem: Environmental > Aquatic > Freshwater >... | reverse complement strand
TCTATTTCGCCAGCGCCTGGGTCAGGACCGCTTTTACCGGTTCTTCATGGATTTCCGGTTCGCGGGCATTCATTAAAGTCGAGTTTCTCGACGCCTCAAAATTAATTCTCGAACAATACAGCAGCACCGACGTCAATTCCGGCGCCTCCGACTGGATGCTTTTATACTTTGCCACTCATCCCGCTCCCGCTCACACACGCTTCGTCCGCTTCACCCTTTGTCTTGAAAAACCACAACTTGTGGGGCTGACCATCGTCAACTTCGATGATTGTATTCTTCGCCAGATCGAGTGCTCTGATTGCGTCCGGCTCGATGAAATACCCCCATGCGGCAGTACGGATTTACTCAGGGGCTCGGTTGCCGGAATCAATCCCGCTGACTATAAAATCGGCGTTTATGTCTTTGTCGAGGACTGGTGGCCCAAGCCGACGTTCGAGAATCCCTGGACCGACATAAATTCCGATGGCTCATGGCAGTGCGATATCGGCACAAGTATTTATGATTTGAACGCCACCGAAGTTATGGCCTTTCTTGTGCCCAATAACGAAATCACTGATTGGCCCGTGAATTTTAACAGCCCCATTGGTTTGCCGGCGATACCGGGTGAGGCATTCAGGTTCCCCAGCGTCGGCTCATTTCGCCCGACGTGTTTCACTAATAAAATTCAGTTTGCCGACTGTAACTGGTTAGTCAAAGACAGCAGGGATAGACTTGTCAATCCCGGGCTTAATTTGTTTGACCATAACAACGTCTGGGCCGATGAAAATGGCCTGCACTTGAAAATCACCAATGAGCAGGGCCAATGGCGCTGCGCCGAGGTCTTTACCGAGGATTCTCTCGGCGACGGGGTTTACAAATTCGTGCTCGACCCCAATTCGGTTACTCTTGACCCCAATATCGTTCTCGGAATGTTCACCTGGGACGAGTTCGCGCCTCATTACGCCAATCGTGAGATGGATATCGAAATCGGCCAATGGGGCGACTTCGCTAATGATAATGCTCAATACGCAGTCCAGCCCTCTCTCCTGCACAGGTTTAATATCGAACATCGGGTTCTTCCCATAACGCATATCCTCGACTGGACTTTTGATAACGCCGCCTTCATGAGTTTTTATGGCCTGACGCTTCCGCCGGCCGAGCAGGATTTCATCGATGCCTGGTCATACTCCGGCAACGCCGTTCCACGCCCTGGAAAGGAAAATATCAGAATCAACCTCTGGCTGCTGCCGGGTCTTGCCCCTTCGGATGGAAATGGCGCCGAGGTCATAATTAAAGACTTTGAGTTTACTCCCTGTTCTTATGAGCTTCTTACAAGCGCTTTGGATTTCAATTTTGTTTTGATTTCACACAGGTCAACCAAATCCGCCCGGATTTCCAACGGCCAGGGTTGTTCGCCGTATATCGTTTCTGTTGAGGTTACCGGCCCCGACGCGGGTAATTTTATGGTCACCGATTCGCTGTTTCAACTGGAACCGGGCGCTAATAAGAATATCGACGTTACTTTTATCCCGGACTCCAACCGGGCTTATGAGGCGACCCTCGAAATCACAGGCGACAGGGGCATTCAGTCCGTGCCTTTGTCCGGCAGTGGGGCGCATCTGGCTTACACCCGCCTGCCGGTCGCGGGCAGTCCTGATTTTCTTGAGGGTTTCGTCTCAGGCGTGAACCTCTCGCATTTCAACGTTGTTTCATACGTACTCGTTTTCGACAAGTGGTATATCAAACCCCTGTGTTTTTCGAGAAGCTCCTCCGGTAAGCCGTTAAAGCCAATCGCACGAAACGGCGCCTGGAGTTGCGACGTTGATATCGAATGGACTGATAAGGCCGCCGCGCAAGTCGCGTCTTTTCTGGTCCCGAAATCCGCCGACGACCCGCCTTGTGTTCTCGACTCGCTCGATGACCCCGCGTTTACCGGCTTAGACCGGATTTCAGCGGATAAACCTCGCCTCGGCATCCTGAAAATCACGACCAAAGCGGGAGATGGAAACCTCGACGGTTCTATTGTTATTGACGGCCGATATTATATCGGCGCCGACCAGCTTGCCGGCGCAGACCAGTTGTGTGTTCGTATTCTCAATCAGGAGCAGTTAATCCATTCGGTTTGCGTTGACTTCGATGCCGACAGATTCAGCCAGCTCGGTTCGTTCAGATACGACAGGACCGGCATCCACCTGAAACTTCAAAACTCCGGCACTCTTCTGAATTCATACGCCGGTAATTTCCACATCGAATTCAACGGCGCCGACCTCACTTGTCTGCAAAGCCCCATTACACTTGCCGTTGAAATAGGCGGCTTCAATGAGTCCGCCTCCGCCGATGAAGCGATTGATTCGCGGATTATCAACGGCAGAAATCCGGTCCCCGTTCAGTTTCTTTCCGGCTGCACCGATTATCTCAGGGTAGATAAATCTACTTTCAGGGGCGGCTCTCAATCTTACGCCGGCTCTTTGACAGTCAAAGGGGCGATCGCCTTCGAGTCCACACCGCCCGATTTGACCGAGCAGGATGTCCGCATGAACATCGGAAATTCCACTTTAACTATCCCGGCAGGTAGCTTGCGGCGCGTCGGAAAATCAGGCCTTAAGTATCGCTGCGTAAATACCAGGATTGAAGATGGCGCCATTGTCAGCGCGATTTTCGATTTGCAAAAGTTTTCCTTCCACGTTAAAATAAGAAACGCGAAGATAGACAGCGACTCGGAGGTCCTTGTATTCAATCTCGCTATGGGTGGTTTCTCCGAGGGCGTGTCCGTAGAAACTGGAAGGTAACTTTATTTAGAGGGGTAGAAAATGAGTAAAATACGCGGAATTCCGTTGCGGGCCTTGACATTATTTGTGTTTGTTTCCCTTTTGGCCATTATTTGTGTCGGCTGCTCGAAAAAACAGGAACCAGGCGCAGTGGACCGGCCGGCCGGTCAGACCTCCCCGCAAAAGCAAATCGAACAAGCTCCCGTCCCGCAAGGCGACGTAAACAAGACCCCGGCGATTGTAAAGCCCGCTGATGTTAATCAACCCGCCAAAGTAATGCCCCCTGTCACGGAAAGGAAAAAGATTCTCCTTCCGTCACAGCCAAACGAGATTTCGCCGCTTGCTGAAAAAAAGGAATTGAAACTCGAACAATTTGCTTCCTTAAAAACCTCGGATGAGAAAGTTGAATGGATTTCTGATTTCGCAGATGCCCATCCCGAATCCATAATCGCGATGGCGGAAATGGCGCTTAACGACAGCGATGTTGAGGTCCGTTCCGCGGCGTTGGAAGCTATCATCGACAATGAAGTGCCCAACGCCGTAGGTCCCGTCTCCAAGGCCCTCAAGGACACAGAAGAAGAGATTCGCCAGCAGGGCGTTGAGGCCTGCCAGTATATCGACGATAAAAAGGCCGCTTCTCTTCTTACCGGGGCGCTCAATGACGAAAGCGAAAACGTCAGGTCCGCTGTGTTTGCAGTAGTCGAAGAGAAGGACGCCGATACCAAGGCCGGTCTCTACAAGGCAGGTATCACAAGCCCCCATGAGGACGTTAAAGAGGCGACCGTCTCAGGTCTTGCCGATATGTCAAGCCCGAAAGCCGTCGATATCCTCATCGAAGGGCTTAAAGACTCCAACGCCGACGTCAGGGAAAATGTCTCCGGTATGCTCAGTTTTCTTATCGGGCAGGAATTTGAAAACTACAACGACGCTAAAAAGTGGTGGGATAAAAACCGTAAACGCTTCGACGAAGAGCTTGTTGAAAAGGATGACGAGTAGGCCCGGCAGCACGTAATTGTAGGGCGTGATTTATCTCTGTGTCAGAAGCGATAGCTCAAAACAATTGATGCGAAACTGTCCGCGTCGGGCTGTTCCTCGTATTCGCGGGTTAGAAAGGTCTGCGAATACGTTATCTCGAAAGTTTTATACCGTAAGGCCGCGCCCACCTGAAATTGTCCTACCGCTGGCTCCTCATCCAGTCCCGTCAGGAACCTGTCGTGCTCAACGAGCTTGCCTCCGAGACGCGAAAATACATAAAAATGTTTGAGTTTATCGCTTTCCGGCGCTATCGCGCAATCAGGCGCTTCCAGCCGGCCCGGCCCGAAATCATTGGGCAAATTTATTCCCGCCCGGACGATTAACCCGAGAAACGCGTTTCGGTGGACTGAACCCGCCGTAAAACCATATTCCAGGTGCGAATCGAAGTTTTGTGTATGCCTGAAAAGCAGGCCGTCGGCGTTTTGTCTCTTAAACCATGTAAAATCAATCGCGAATTCGTTGTCAATCTGGTTTTTCCAGCCGTTTGGCTCCGGCTGGTGAACGATGTCATGAACAAACGTCTGAACTTCCCCCCCGTGGGCTGAGGGTCCTATTATCCCAAGGTTCAATTCGAAATGTTCCATCTGGTTTTCCGTAACCCGCTGGGCGAATATCCCGCCATAAAGCCAGCCGGCGAACACCCGGTCGGGCCTGGTCCTTTTTTCCGGTCTGTCCGCGTCGTCCGGCGTGTACATATTCTGACCAAAAAAATAACCCATCGCCGTTTTGGGTTCGGCCTGGCCTTGCCCGAAATTGTTCCATCTCGCGAATTCTTTTAGGAAATCCCATTCCGGCTGGTGAGTATAAACAAGCTTCAAACCATCCGTATAATGCCGGTCAGTTCGCCCGTTGGGCTTCACAAACGTCCCGTCGTTTTCCCAGTAGATTGTGAACGACTGGTTCTCTTTCCCGTAACAGACGGACGCAGCAATCATAATTACTGCGATTGAGACGACTTTTCTAATCATCACCCTCGATGCCTTTGGTTTCATTATTCCTTGTATATCGCTCTTTTCGTCCGCGAATGTTAAAGGATGCAAAGCCAGACCGCGTCTATGCCGTCCGGGTCGAAGATTATGTGCAGAATTTGCTTCTCAGGTTCCGGAATCCCCACTTCGAAGGGGCGGATTACTAACAAAATATGGTCCGGCCGGTATTGACCTGTCTCGACGGACCTCCCTATAAAACTCAGCATCGACGGGAACAGGCCGTTGTGCATATAAAACATTTTGCCGCAGCGGATATAGTAATCCCATTCTTCGAGCGTAATGATTTCTTTCGGGTCATTGAACCATCTGTTCGGGTCATAACCCAAAGTTACCATACACACGGTATTTGTAATGCCGAAGTGCGCGAATATAATTGCGTCGAAGTCCTCGAATCGGGGCTTTATCCATTCGCACGCCTCGACAAGGTTGCAGTTGAATTTTTGACGCATCGAATCGTTCTGGCTGTTTATCGTCCCGAAGAAGCTGTGAAAATAACGGACGCTGAAGAACAGAACTATTATAAAAAAGGCCGCTGTCGTCGCCGAGGCAATCGCTTTGTGTCGTTTCCGCAGCCACTCGCTCGTGTCAACGCCCCCGATGGCAGCCAGCAGAATAATCCCGCATAGACCGACGACGCTTCGCACCGAGCTTAGCGGAGGCCCCCACGCTAAAATATCTCCCACCGGATATGCCAGGATAAAGGCGATGGTAATTCTTACGGGAACCGAAGTTTTGAGTCTTGCAGCCGAAGCTATTAAACCCGCCGCGAAAAGCGGGACCATATACCAGCTTAATAATCCCTCGCCGGGCGGCGATATGTAATCTATATCCGTGAAAAGAAAATTCGGGCTGAAGTGCTGCCCGTAACGATACAGCGTGTTCCTGATGGATTCATACAGACCAACAGTTCCGATGCGTTCCGGCTGAAAATAAAAATGCCGGTTAATCTCGTGCGGATGAAATATGTGCTGCCACAGCAGGGGCCCGAAAAACACCATAAAACCGGCTGCAAAAATAATGACCGCCAGAAGGAATTTCGGTTTCTTCATTTCCCGAAGCCACCTTAGCGGACTCAATATAAAAATCAGGAACAGGAAAATCGGCACAAACACCCTCACCGGCTGATAACCATAACATCCTATCCCGCTCAGCAATCCCCCAATCCCGGCGACAATCGGCCTGGGCGCCCGCTCAAGCCCCGGTATGATGTTTGCCCATAGCATCAAGGCAAGCGGCAAAAGCCCTAATTGCGCCGCGATAGTGCTTTCGTGCCCCCATCGGCTTTCCTGGAAATACCACGGGTTTAATGTCAGCAGTAACGCCGAGAACAGCCCGACTTTTTCGTTGAACAGCCGTTTGCCCGCGTAATACATCAACGCTATGCCCAGGACGCCGAATAAAGCAGGCGGTATCCGCGTAGTGGTTATGCTCAGCCCGCCTATCGCCTGAAAAGGTATCAGCAGGTAGATATAAAGCGTGCTCCAGCTCGACCCTATTCCCCGCATATAAAAAATCGGCCATGATGCCCCGACCTGGTCTTTGCCCGTCTTCAAAAGGCAATACGCGTTCCATGCGTCAACCCCCTCGTCCTGGTTTATCCCTGGCGGCGATTCCCCGAAATATATGAACCGCAAAACTCCCGCCAGAACCAGTATCAATACCAGCGTTATTCCCACCCGGTGCCGCTTTATAAAACTGTCCTGTTCATTTACCAGATTGTTTGCGCCGTCGGTCATACCCTCGAAACCCTATATTTATGTTCCTTCCCCGTCAAGCAATTTTGCTTTGATTTAACTGGACGCCCCCAGGCGGGGAAAAATACGCGTGTTTTTGGCCGGCCGATTATTTGTCGTAAACCTTAGCAGGGTCGTAAACCTTTTTGGCGATGAAATCGAGCTTGTCAACGGTTCCTTTTTCAAGTGCGCGGTAGAAACAGGACTGATACCCGACGTGGCACTGGCCTGAATCGACGGTAACCTTGAGGATTATGCAGTCCTGGTCGCAATCGACGAGAATCTGGTCAACTTGTTGAGTGTGGCCCGACTGCTCGCCTTTTGTCCAGAGTTTCTTTCGGCTTCTGCTGTAATAGGTGGCCTTGCCTGTTTTAATAGTCAGGTCAAGGGCCTCGCGGTTCATAAACGCGAACATCAGGACCTGATTAGTGTTGGAGTCCTGCGCGATGACGGAAATAAGGCCGTTATCGTCGAATTTCGGCGCAAAATTTTTACCTTCTTCAATTGATTTATCAGCAGCCACGTTACTAAGTCTCCAATGGGAATTCGAGTAAAGAACCAACAAACCTTGTCAGAAAGGATTTTAACCGTTATTATACTAATAGACAAGATTTTTTAAGGTGAAAACGGTTCAATGGACGGACAAAAAAAGACCACAAAGCAGAAGATATTTATTTATCTTCGCATCGGATTTGTGTTAGTCGGGGTTTTGGCGGGGGCAATATGGGTTTGCCAGGAGCAGCGATACGTAAAGCTGGGCCAAATCATCGCCTCGATGAACCCGCTGTTTATGGCGGGGATTGTCCTTGTTTTCATATTAAGTCAGATGATTCTCGCTACTCGGTGGTGGCTGTTACTGATTACTCAGCATGTTCATATAAGTATCTGGGCGGCTGTCCGGCTGCATTTTCTCGGTCTTTTTTACAATAACTTTATGCCCGGCTCGTTAGGCGGGGATTTAATACGCGCCTGGTACGTTACCAAACATACTCACCACAGGTTCGAGGCGGCGCTTAGTGTTTTCGTTGACCGGTTAGTGGGTTTCGCAAGCTCGGTTTTAATGGCGGGCTTTTTTTATTTTGTGCTTTTGGAAAACAGGAGCCTCGCAATCGCCAACAAGGCCGATATCGAGCCGGCGGCAAGGGCGAGTCATCATATTTGGTGGATTTCGGGTTTGGCTGTATTGGCGCTGACGGTGGTTGTGATATTGATGCTGCCGGTGGGAAGACGGATTTTGACCAGAGTTTGGGAGATTTGTTTGCATCTGGCAAAAAAACTCTGGAAAGCCGCCGTAGTTTACAGCAAAAACCCCTTGTCGATTCTGGCAGCTTTCGGACTTACGTTTGTCCTTCAGGGAATAGTTATAACGGGTTTCTGGCTTGTCGGAAGGCACATCGGGATAACGGCAAGCGCAAAATATTATTTTGTGTTTTTCCCGCTCACCTGGGCCTTGGGTGCGATACCTATTAGCGTAGGCGGCGCGGTTGTTGTTGAAGGGGGGCTTGTGTCTTTATTTACCGTTATTGCGGGAGTGCCCGCCGAGCTGGCTTTGGCGATAGCTTTATGTCAGCGGGTGGTCTGGATGGTCGCGGCGCTTCCGGGCGGCGTGATTCATTTGACTGGAAAGCATCTGCCGAAAGAGGACGTGTTGGCCGCCCTTAATATTGAGAAAAAGAAGGATTAACAAATATGGTAAAAGGTCGGCTAAGAAGATATTTCGTGCGTGGGCTTGCGGTTATAGTGCCCACGATCCTTACGATATGGATTTTTATATGGGGTTACCATTTCATAAACGACACAATCAGCGTTTTTGTCAAGCGGGGAATAGTCCTTGTATTAAAGCTGACTGGCGGCTCGGAGGAAGTTTTAAAATCATACTGGGTGGATGGCGCCTTATCACTGGCCGGGTTTATAATTGCGCTGGTGATTGTATTTGTGGTGGGTGTTTTCCTGGCAAGCGTATTTGGCAAGGCGATTTGGCGGCAGATTGAGATATTCATAATGAATACACCTCTGCTGAAGCAGGTTTATCCTTTCTTCAAACAGATTACGGACTTTTTCTTCAGCCACGAAGAAACCAGGAAGATGTTTTCGAGGGTAGTGGCGGTGGAGTATCCCCGTAAAGGAATATGGTCGATGGCGCTTGTGACGGGTGAGGGATTGAAAAAGGTGGCCCAAAAGGCGGGAAAGGAGTTCCTGACGGTTTTTATCGCGACTACGCCTTCGCCTTTGACGGGTTTTGTGATATTGGTTCCCAGGGATGAGGTGATTGACCTCGATATACCGATAGAAGACGCGTTTAAATTCATAGTAAGCGCCGGATTGATAGTGCCGGGGGCAAAGTGGCCTGCCGACGCTGGTAAAACAGGCAAATTGGAGTGGCCTGTCAGTGGTTAAAAGGGGCGGCGAATTATGCGTGTATTTTTGAAAGGAGTGTGTATAATAGCTGGGCCGGCGGGAAAGCGCCGGATTGTTAGTTTATAAATATTGATAAAAGAAGATTGAAAGGAGACCGATTTTGTTATTCACGATAACAGGTAAGCACATAGACATACCAGTCGAACTTAAAAAATACGCCGAAGAGAAGGCCTCCAAACTGCCGAAGTTTTACAACCTTATTGATAATGTTGAGGTGATAATCAACGGCAAGGAAGGCGCTGACGTGGCGGTGGAAGTAATCGCCAGGGGCGAGCACAAGAAGTTATTTGTCGTCAAGGAAAAAACCGGCGACGTTTACGCCTCGATTGATATGGCGGTGCACCGGCTTGAGCAGCAGCTTAGGAAGACAAAAAAGAAGGAGCGCGACAGGAAACACAGCGCCCGTTAACTTTTACGGTTGATGCGGGAAGGAAAGTATGAAGTTTGCGGATTTTATTTGTTTTGAGTCAATAGTAGCGGATCTTCAGTCAAAAGACCGTGACGGGGTAATAACCGAGCTTGTCGCTGCGCTGGATAAGGCCGGCAAGCTGGGCAAAGGCAACGCGGACAAGTTGACACGGTCGGTAATCAAAAGAGAAAACGAGGCCAGCACCGGGATGGGCAAGGGTATAGCCGTTCCTCACGTCAAGCATAAGGCCGTCAAGGACGTGGTGGCCGCTATTGGTCAGAGCAGTAAAGGCGTTGATTTTGCCGCTTTGGACAAGCAGCCGGTATATACGGTCATTCTTTTGGTAAGTCCCGCCGACAACCCAGACAGGCACCTCCAGGCGATGGAAAAAATCTTCAGGCACCTTCAGCAGGAAAAGTTCCGTAAGTTCCTGAGGCAGTCGCAGACGGTGACGCAGATTGAGGATTTATTAAAGGAGGCGGACGTGAATCCGTCATTGTGATAAGCGTCGGGCCGATGTGACGGAGCCGGTAATATGCAAGTGGGCGATACAGTGCGAAACGGAGTTTGTGAGATTGAGGTTACCATAAAAAACGCTGCCGGTCTTCATATGCGCCCGGCCATGCAGTTTGTGGATATCGCCAATCAATTCCAGTCGGCCGTCAGCGTCAGTAACGGCCAGACAATCGCCGACGGAAAGAGCATTATGCAGATGAGCATGCTCGCCGCGACGTGCGGGATGAAGCTCAAGATTACCGCCGATGGTCCTGATTCCAGCGAGGTTGTTGAAAAACTGCGTGAGCTTGTTGAGGTCAAAAAATTCGGCGAACCGACGCCTGAAGAGGCAAAAGGGCAGTTTTAATAACTCTGGTTAGCTGATGGAGATAAAAAAAGGAGTAGCTGTTTCACCGGGCATATCGATAGGCAAATGCCTGGTAATTGACGCGGAGGACTACCGCATACCGCGGCGGGCGATACACCTGACGCAGCGCTTGACGGAGACGCAAAGGGTGCGCAACGCCTTCAAAGACGCCACCGAAGAGCTGGAAAAACTGCGCTCAGAGCAGAAAGAGCTTAAAGTCCGCGACATTTTCGCCGTGCACCTTAGCTTTTTGAAAGACAGGAGCTTACGCAAAAAAATCACCGATATGGTGCAGGATGAGGCCGTGACAGCCGAGTACGCCGTATCGAAGACCCTTCGCGACATCGCATCCCATTTTGCCAGGGAAAAAGATATTTACATAAGAGAACGCGCCGCCGACATTTACGATATCGAGCGCAGGGTGTTAAAGTATCTCGTTGGAGGGATGCGTCAGGACATCCGGGAATTGACCGAAGAGGTCGTAATTGTCGCCCGCGAGCTAAGCCCGACCCAGACGGCAAGTTTCAACAAAGATTATGTCAAGGGTCTGGCAACCGGCGCGGGGGGCAGGACGAGTCATACCGCCATAGTCGCAAGGTCGCTTGGAATACCGGCGGTAGTAGCGCTCGAAGACATTACCGAAAGCGTGACCGCGGGCGATACCGTGATTATCGACGGTAACCGCGGGATAGTAATTATAAGCCCCGACGACGCGACGATTCAGCAATACCTCGAATACGCCGTTGAATTCGCCGAGATGGAGCACCGCCTCGACGCTATAAAGGAAAAACCCGCCGAGACGCGGGATGGCGTTAAGGTTTCGTTATACGGAAATATCGAATTTCCCGATGAGGCCGAGCTTGTCCTGAAAAGAGGCGGCGAGGGGATAGGACTATACCGGACGGAATTTTTATTTCTTAACCGCGACACCGAGCCGACCGAGCAGGAGCATTACGAGGCCTATGCCCGGACGGTCGGATTTTTCAAGTCAAAGCAGGTTACAATCAGGACAGTGGACCTCGGCGCCGATAAATACACCCAGAGCAGGCGATACATCCGCGAGCCGAATCCTTTTCTTGGATTGCGCTCGATAAGATACTGCCTGCAGAACCTCACGATGTTCAAGACCCAGCTCCACGCAATTTTGCGGGCCTCAGTCCTCGGGCAGGTCAAGGTGATGTTCCCGTTGATTACCAACCTCCAGGAGCTGATGCAGGCGAAGATGATTTTCGGCGACGTTATGGAAGACCTCGATGACGAGGGGATACGGTATAACAAGAACATCGAAGTCGGTATTATGATTGAGACGCCCGCGGCCGCGCTTACCGCGTCGATGCTTGCCAGGGACGTGAAATTTTTCAGTATAGGAACCAACGATTTGACCCAATATACGCTCGCGGTTGACAGGGGTAACGAGCTTGTTTCCACCCTTTATTCCTCGGTCGACCCCGCGGTCCTTCGCCTGATAAGGACCGTGATTCAGGACGCGTATAAGGCCAGAGTTGATGTGACTGTCTGCGGGGAAATGGCTTCCGAGCCGGAGCAGGTAATGCTGCTGCTTGGGCTTGGTATTCGCAAGCTCTCGATTGCCTCGCCGATGATACCTGAAATAAAACAGATTGTCCGCTCGGTGACGATTGAGGAATGTAACAGCGTCGCCCGGAAAGTGCTGAGTATGAATTCGGAGAGGCAGATTTCCAGCTTCCTTCGTGATTCGGCCAGAAAAATACTACCAGAAGCGTTTTGAGGACAGGGCGCGGGCTTGCGCCCCTCGAATACGCTAATGACAGGCCTGATAAAAGTATCGGGCAGTGGTGAATGGTGAGTCAAAAATATGTGTTGATTCGATTCCGGGTGAGGGGACAGGTGCGGTATTTGTCGCACGCCGAAACTATGCGCATGTTTCAACGCGCATTCACAAGGGCCAGCCTGCGCATCGCGCACAGCCAGGGTTTTAATCCCCATCAGAGGATGTCGCTTGTCCTGCCCAGAAGTGTGGGTGTCGAATCGGACGATGAAATCTTGTGGTTGCAGCTTGAAGAAGGTAACACAGAATTTGATGTCGAATCGCTGAAAAAAGAGCTGCCTGGGGGATTTGAGATTGTTTCCGCGCACCTCAGCGAATCCAAAAAAGTCCCTGAGCCGAGTTTGGCCAGATACGTAATAACAACAAAGACGCCGGTCGTTGGCATCAGCCAGAGGTCCGCGGAAATTCTGGCAGGCGATAAAATTGTTATTGAAAGACGGACGGGAGAGGATTCCAGAACAAAGCAGGTTGATGTCAGGCCGTTTTTAGAGTCAATATTTGAGCAGGCCGGTGACATTGTTGCTGATTGCAAAATCAGTCCCGCCGGCACGATACGCGTGGATGAAATTCTGAGTTTGCTTAAGGTCGGGGTTGTCGATTTGGCCCGGCCCGTGAGACGGACAATGGTGCAGTGGCAGGGCGTAACCGCCAATGGTTTTTAAAATAATATAATTTGCGAGACAGAAAAAATGCCAAGAGAAATGTTAATCAACGTCGCTGAAAGCGAAGAGTGCCGCATCGCGGTTGTGGAAAATAACGCGCTTGAGGAATTATACGTCGAGCGAGCCAGCTTAACTCGGTACGTCGGCAACATTTACAAAGGCAGGGTCGTTAATATCGAGTCGGCCATACAGGCGGCCTTTGTGGATTTCGGAACCGGCAAGAACGGCTTTCTTCACATAAGCGACCTTCACCCTCGCTATCTCGAAGGTCCCGGCGCAATAGAGACCGAAGAGATAGGCAAGCGCAGGTCGCTTACCGAGCGAAAGCCCATCCAATCGTGCCTCCACAAGGGCGACGAGGTCGTTGTCCAGGTAACAAAGGAAGGCATCAATACCAAAGGCCCGACGCTCAGCACCTATCTCGCACTGCCCGGGAAATACCTTGTGATGATGCCCTGGATGGCCAAGTGGGGCGTTTCGCACAAAATCGAGGATGACCTCGAACGCGAGCGGCTGAGGAAGATTTTCGAGCAAATCGGCCCCCCCAAAGACATAGGTTTTATTATCCGCACCGCCGCGCAGGGCAGTTCCAAACGGGATATTCAAAACGATTTGAAATACCTGCACCGGCTGTGGGGCACCATCGAAAAAAGAATGAAAAACACCAAAGCCCCCGCTGAGCTTTATCAGGAGTCTGACCTCGTTATCAGGACAATGCGGGACGTTTTCAATACCGACATAAGCAGGATTGTATGCGATTCCGAAAGCATGGTCCGCCGGATTCGGGATTTCCTCTCAATCGCGTCGCCGCGCCTTAGACAACGCGTCGAGTATTACGACGGCAAAGAGCCCCTGTTTAACAAATACCGCATAGAGCAGGAAATCGCCAAGGTCCACTCGCGGACCGTCCCTTTAAAAGAGGGCGGCTCGATTGTTATTGAGCAGACCGAGGCCCTTGTCGCCATAGACGTCAACAGCGGCCGCTTCCGCAAACACCACGACGCCGAACAGACCGCGTTTCGCACCAACATCGAAGCCGCGGCCGAAATCGCCAGGCAGCTTCGACTCCGCGACCTCGGCGGACTGATTATCTGCGACTTTATCGATATGCGAAGCGAAAAGCACCGCAGGGAGGTCGAAAAGGTATTCAGACAGGCGACCGAGCCGGACCGCGCCAGGTCCAAAGTCCTGCGCATCAGCAGCTTCGGAATAGTCGAAATGACCCGCCAACGGATGAGGCCCAGCTTGCAGTCCAGCACCTTTCTTGCCTGCCCCAACTGCGGCGGCTCCGGCTACGTCAAAAGCCACGAATCCAGCGCCATCGAGCT
>Ga0105104_10002320_pt1 | contig 13999 bp, 7 predicted proteins | sample PPLLaktember2015_3_FD_87034 | JGI IMG/M metagenome (GOLD analysis project Ga0105104, IMG submission 87034) | Freshwater sediment microbial communities from Prairie Pothole Lake near Jamestown, North Dakota, USA - PPLs Lake P7 Core (6) Depth... | ecosystem: Environmental > Aquatic > Freshwater >... | reverse complement strand
GTCACCTTCTTCGACACCGCGGAGGTCTACGGCCCGTTCACGAATGAGGAGCTCGTGGGCGAAGCCCTGGCTCCCTTCCGCAGCCAGGTAGTGATCGCCACCAAGTTCGGATTCGATTTCTCTACGCAGCCGCATGGGCTCAACAGCCGGCCGGAACACATCAAGGAGGCCGTCGAAGGGTCGCTCAAGCGGCTCGGGGTCGAGAGCATCGACCTGCTCTACCAGCACCGCGTTGATCCCGACGTACCAATCGAGGATGTGGCAGGAACGGTGAAAGAACTGATTCGGGAAGGAAAGGTCAAGCATTTCGGCCTCTCGGAAGCGGGCGTGCAAACCATCCGACGGGCGCACGCGGTCCAGCCGGTCACGGCACTGCAAAGCGAATACTCGTTGTGGTGGAGGGAACCCGAAGCGGAAGTGATCCCGACCGTCGAAGAGCTCGGAATTGGCTTTGTCCCCTTCAGCCCTTTAGGCAAAGGCTTCCTCACGGGGAAGATCGACCCGAATACGACCTTTGACAAATCCGACTTCCGAAACATCGTTCCTCGTTTCACGCCGGAGGCTCGAAAGGCAAATCAGGCCCTGGTTGATCTGCTCGGCCAGATCGCCGAACGGAGGAAAGTTACACCCGCACAGCTCGCGCTTGCGTGGCTCTTGGCGCAGAAGCCGTGGATCGTTCCCATCCCCGGAACCACGAAGCTCCATCGCCTCGAGGAAAACCTTGGCGGTGGCGCCATCGAACTGACCGAGGACGACCTTCGGGAAATTACCAGCGCAGCGTCGAAGATCGAGATCCAGGGCGCTCGGTACCCGGAACACCTGCAGCGCCTGGTCGGCCGCTGATGCAGACTTGGTAGCGCCAACGGCCTTCCGGAGTGCCGCAGCAAAAGCTCTTCCTCACACGCTTCTCGAAATCCATCGCAGCCTGGGGGGGTCCACAAGGAATAGATCCGTTCCGAGAGTGTGTGCGACGCACCTCGTTAAGGAGACGACCTGGCCCGGCAATCTGTTCTGACCAACCCACCGATTCCAAGTGACACGGTCAACTGTCTCACTCGCCGCGTGCCGATCCGTTCTTGAACACTACTTGGCGAAGGAGGTGGCCTTTGCGATCCCAAATGCGAGCGGTTCCGTCCGCCCGTCCGCCCCGCCAGTTCGACTCCGACTTGACCGACCCGTCCGGCCAGAACTGACGCCAAGTCTCGGAACCGTCGTCTTTGTGGTCGCGCTCCCATAGTTTCTGATCGGAGGGCGTGCGATAGACTTCCATCCCCCGCTTGACGCCCCGGTCGTATTCAACTGTCCACTCCTCGACGCCGTTCTCGTAAAACGAGGTGACCCGGCCTTGGAGGCGGTACTCACCGGTCGCTAACCGTCCCGCACTCCAGAGACGCCGAACACGGCCAGACGGGAAGAGATGCCGCTGTTCCTTCACGTCTACGATCTGGCTGACCGGCGCATCGGCGAGGCCGGCGTCCTGAGACAGGATCCATGCCTCATTGAGCTCCCAGTGCTGCGGCGGTAAGGTCTTCGTCGAAATCATGTGTATCAGGCCGTTGGCGGCCTGTCGAGCCACGGTGTAACCAAGAGTTGGGTTCGGGTTGCGGTTAAAACCCTTCGGGTCGGCAGGCAGTGCTCCCGGCAACTGCTTGATCCGCCAGGTCTCCCCGTCATCCTCGGAAACCGCGACGTAAGCGCCTCGTTCTTTGTACGCCTCCGGGTGCTGGCCACTGCTGTGCTGAAGGTCACCGGCGAAAAACAGGCGGCCGCTGGCCAGTCGCAGCAGAGAGGGTCGCTGCCCGCTGCCCAGCTCCGGGAAAGGCGTTTTGCTGACTTTCCAGGTCTTCCCTCCGTCGTCAGAGATGGATTTGGGCATGAACCCGTCGATGTCCGAGTTTTTGCCACCCATCCCGAGGATCCGACCGTCGCGCGTCAAAGCGATGTTCGTGTGGCGTCCGAACGTGCGGCCTCCCGTGTCGAACCAGGTGTCGAAATTGTTGTCGGTCGCCCACAGGACCGACGTTCCTCCAATCGCGTCGCTCGGGAGGTAGAAGATACCGCGACGGTCCCGGAGCGCGGTGCTGACGGGCTGGTTGGTCCGTGGACCGATTTCCCTGCGAAATTCAGGGAAACGGACCGGGCCCCAACTCGCCCCGCTGTCCGTTGATGCGGTCCACTGAAACGGATAGGCGCGGTTGTAGAACGTGTGTCCCCAAAAAAGATAGACAGTGTCCCCTTCTCTCCACAGGAGCGACGAAGTGTCGTTCACATCCGCGAAATCCAGGAACATTTCCTGCATGTCCCACTCATCGGCGCCAAAGCGCAGTCGCGTGGCAATCATTGCGACTTCCGGCTGATCCTCGCCGCCGGGCCCGTAGGGCGAGGTGAAAAGGATCGCGAGGAGGTCGCCATTCGGCATAATCTCGAACCCCGGATTGTGGTTGTGACCAAGCAGGCCAGGATGCATTCCAACTCCGATCGTCTCCTCCCTGGAACTCCCAACGGACGGAATTGTGAGGAGCGGGCGGCGGCGCAGCCAAGGCTTGGACGGGTCCGGACCCTTTTGGAGGTGAGGATTGTTCCCCGCCACCACGCAGCGCTGAATGAAGGGGAGTATTTCAGGCAGCGCTGGGGTGGCGGGGAGGGGCCCCTGCACCACGCGAAGACCAATCGAGTGATGCCCGGGGAGATACTGTCGAGGCGCCTCGTCAACCGCCTGCTGGCGCTGTGCAGGGGAGTAGGACAAGGCCTCTCGCGGAATTGCCGTTGTCGACTGTCCTTCCCAACTCCACTGGAGCGTCAGGTAAGTCTTGGCGCCGTGGTCGTGCGTATAGACGATCTCGACTGAGTACCTCTTGCCCTCGACCAGCTCTATGGTTCCCGATTTCTGCGCTTCGCCGCCCTCCCAGGCGATCACCTTCTGGCCGCCGACGAGCAGGGTTACGGCTCGGTCCGAGGCGGCGTGGAATGTAATCGGGCCGCTGGTCGGCGCCTGGATGAAACCCAACCAGCGACCAGACCACATCTCACCTCGGTCCTGCCCCGGCTGTTGAAAGAAGCGCCAATCCAAATCGAGAGTCGTGATTTCGTCGACGGCCTTCGGATCAGTCAGGTTGGTCCTGCCGAACCAGAGGCCGATCAGGCCTTGAAGCGTTGGTTCGGTAGACGGCATGCTTGTTTCGCGCGCGGTTACACGGTCGGTTCCGCGCATCATGCCAAAAGCCGGAGCATAGGAGGCTCGGTTGGCGGCCCGCGCATAGTACGGGGAATCGCGATCCAACCCTCCACCCCGAACTACTTTGCTGAGACCGGAGACTGGTCCGACCGGATCGACCTGGTCCCAGTCCGCATACGGCCCGTACCAGTCGTAACACCATTCGGCCGGACCGGAATGAATCGCCTTCAAGCCCCAGGGATTCGGGGCGTCGGGCGCCGGAGGAGCATCGCCCGACCACAAGCTGCCTTTCGCGCCAGCCCGAGCGGCATACTCCCACTCAGCCTCAGTGGGAAGGCGATACGGTTTTCCTTCTTTTCGAGTGAGCCACTCGCAAAACGCGTTCGCCTCGTGCCAGCTGATCCCTGTTGCGGCGGAACCTTCGGTCAGGGATCCGGTGAAGCCCGGCTGGAACTCCGCAAATTGCTCGGCGGTTATCTCGGTTTCGGAAATCAGGAACGGAGAGGAAATCGTGACCTTGTGCGCCGGACTCTCGTCCCAGCCATCGGCGCGTGGTGACGCCTCCCCCATGGTAAAACTGCCAGGCTCAACCCGGACCAGCCGGACGCCGATCGAGTTAACTGTTTCCCGGCCTGTCGGCCCGAAGCCGAGCAGCGCGGCGAGAAGGAAGAGCGGGAGGAGATTTCTAAGTGTCATCATCAGGCAACTCCCTCTGACCACGAAACACACGAAACACACGAAAGGAGGCATGAAAGTGTTTCTTTCGTGTATTTCGTGTGTTTCGTGGTTAAGAACTCAGCTCATCGCAAATACGTCGCCTGTCGCTTTTTGCCAGCGCTCGATGTTCGATCTCAAACGGCGCACTTCGGCGGCGTGGTCTGAACGGTAGTACAGATTGCTCATCTCCAGCGGGTCACGGTTCCTGTCGAAGAGGAGCGAATTGTCGCGGTCGAACTGCGCGAGCTTCAGGCCATCCGGCGAAATCGCCATGCGCCAACTCGGCCCACCCTCCCGGTCGGTCCACTGCACGAAAACGTGGTCTTCCCGGCGTTTTCCGCCATCGAGCAGCCACACCCAACTCTCTCCTGGAAGAGTGTCCTCCTTTTTCCCCGTCATAAGCTCGAGGAGTGTCGGAACCAGGTCAATGTGGCCAACGGGCTGCGACACCGGGACCTTTCGGTTTTGTCGGAAGGGGACATGGAGCAACATCGGCACCCACATCGCCTCCTCGTAGGCCACCGTCTTCTGGATGAGCGAGTGCGAGCCACCCATCTCACCGTGGTCAGACGTGAAGACAATAATCGTGTTGTCTGCCTGTCCGGATGTTTCCAAGGCCCAGAAGATGCTTCCCAGGGCCTCATCCACCTGGCTGCAAAGCCCCGCATAGTTGCGGTTGAGCTGCTGGAGCACGCGTCGCAGCCCGGCTTCGCTTTCCGCCGCGTTTTGGTCGCCTCGCCCGGTGAGGTAGACTTTCTCCTCGACCTTCGCCTTCTGGTTCTCACGCAAGCGCGAGTACCAGGCCGGCTCCCGATCGACCGCGGTACCCGGGTAATTCCGGGGCAGAGGCGCCTCGCTTTCGGAATGCAGGTCGTTGAGCGGGCCATAGTAAGGCGGGTGCGGCTCAAGAAAGTTCACATAGAGTATCCACGGTTCTCGTTGATGCCGCCGGATGAAGCTGGTCGCCTCGTTCGCCAGAAAAGCCGGCTTGCACTGCTCGAGCGGGCGCAAAGAGGCGAAATCGCGGGAGAAACGGCCCTCTTCACCTTCCGGCTTATGGCCCAGGCTTTCCAGGAAGTGATGGTAGCTCGACCTCGCTTTGCGGTCGCGCCCGGAGGAGAAGTATTCCCAGTAGATGTCCTCGATCGAAACCCACTCCTCGAACCCGTGCTGCCGGAACACCTCGTCGCCCAGGTGCCACTTCCCCATGTAACCGGTGCGGTAACTCGAATCGTTGACCAGCTCCGGCAGTGTCTTGGTTTCCGCCCGCAAGGGGATGTTATTGCCCACGCAACCGTTCTGATGCGGGTACAGACCGGTCATAACCGTGGACCTTGAAGGAGTGCAGACGGGCTGGCTCACGTAGGTTCTCTCGAACACCACGCTGCGCGAGGCGAGCTCGTTCATCACCGGGACACGGAAACGGTGGTTCCCGTAAACCGCCATTGTGTTGGCTCGCTGCTGGTCGGTCCACAGAAAGAGCAGATTTGGCTTGTCGCCGGTGCGGCGGGCGGCTCGGAGAACGGACGGCGCCCCGACGGCTGCGGCGGCCATTCCTTGCAGGAGTCTTCGACGAGTCAGTTGGGCCATGACTTTTCTCCGCTACCAGGGCATCTTGCGCTTGGTGTACCGGCGACCTTTTTCGGCCGAGTCCTCCCGGCGCCCGGCACCGATCATTACACCGCGGTCAATTTGCGCTTCGACGTTGTCGGGCAGGACATTGTCGAGGAAGAACACCTTGCTAGCCTGGCAGGCGGCCAGCACGCGATCGCCGGCCGCCTGGACTTCAGCGGGAACCGGGGGGTCGGCCCGGCCTTCCAGGTAACCGTAGGACAAGCCCATGTCGCGCGGGCCGTGCTCGGCAAAAGCTACCCCGGGTACGGCGATGCTCTTCTCGGCGTTTCCCAGGGCCTGCTTGTCCTCGATCTTGAGACCGAGCATGATTTCACCGTCGGAATTCAGGGGCCACACGTCGGCGCGTTTCAGGTATTCCTTTTCGTCTATACCCCAGACCCAGGCGGCAAACTTCTGGCTCCCCCACCCCCGCACGCCCTCTCCGACGACATCTACGGCCTTCTTGTGAAACGGGTAGCGCGCCGCCTGGACGTACAGCTTGACCGCCTCGGGATCCCGGGCCCGGCCCAGGTGCAGTCCGTGGACACCTTGAGCCAGCGCTTGTTGGATCATCCAGGAACCGCCCTTAAGAGTCTCCACATCCAAACCCAAAACCGGAAGCGTTACGATGACCGCCGGGGTGCGATGACCACTCGGCGTCGGACCGCCCTCAACCAGCCCCCGCATGAATTGCTGGAGGGCATTGAAGTCCAGCGGGGCATGCTCCATGTTGTAGATGATGTAGTCGGCCCAGGTGCGGGCCAGCTTCTTGCCTTCCTCGTATCCGCCGTACGCCTCGGCGTAGTAAATCGGTTGTCCCTGCGCAAGAAGCTCGATGGCCTTGTTGATCCGCTGCGGTTTGTAGGCCGGCGCCTTGTCGGCTGGCTGTGCTTTCAGGGGCAGGATCAAAAGCAGCAGGAGAACCGCTCTGGTTATTCGACACCTGACATCCATGCTGTCACTCCTAGTGCGCAACCACGAAACACACGAAACACACGAAATCGATCCTTCGTCTTTTTCGTGGATTTCGTGTGTTTCGTGGTCAATTTCTTCACCGCACCTCGTCGGCGCCCAGGTCGTGCGCCTTACCTTGGGGTCGCTTCTGCCCATCCAGATCGTGAGAAACGGACGCGACACCCAATCCCGCATCCACCCCCGGGGATTCCGGGGCCAGGTGACCCGAAGCCGGAAAACGCAATTCCCGGCTCCCATTGAGATCACCCCAGACCGTGACTGTCTGTCCAACAGCCGAGTGCACGATGCTCCATTTTTCTCCAGCCTTTACCGCGCGCCCTACGAAATGGCTCAAATCGGAGCCTCCGCTGATTTTCAACGAGCTGATGAACTGATCCGCCTGGTAAATTGCGGACTCGACGAGCAGCGTGCTCTCGTCTTTGAGCAGCTCGGGCTGCCGACTGATATTGCAATGCCCGTCACGCATCTCCTGCAGGTTGCAGTGGTTGAGCAAAACCGGCGCCTCGATAACCAGCGGCGCCCAAATGATGTTGTTAATCAGTTTCGATGGGCCCAGGCCTTCCTTCGTCTCCACGATACGGAACGGGTCCAGGATCGTGTTGTGAACTATCTCGACCTCGCTTCGCTGGAAGTACACCCCTTCGTTTTGCAGGCACACATTGTTAGAGAAGCGCCCGCGGCCTTCCATCGTAAAACGGAGGGCGCCCGAGTTGTGGGCCGAATTGGTGTTGCCGGCAAAGTAGTTCCGGTCGATCACGACAAAAAACGACTGCCGGTCCGGGAGCGTGTCGAGGGGACTGTCGTAGCGGTGCTCCTGCCCACCGAAAAAGAGTGCACCAGCATCGTCGGTGCCCTCGTTACCTACGAACACATTCCCGATGACAGCCGGAGATGACCAGAGCGCGATGAAGAGTCCACCGGCGTCGTTGGAGGCAAGTGCCCGGTTGCCGATGAACAGGTTGTTCTCAATCGTCGGGGAGCTCCAGTCGAAGACCGAAACTGCCGCACCATCGCTGCTGCGCTTCGGATCCTGGGTCCCGGTCACGTTGTCGAGGAAAACGTTGTCGCTGATTCTGCCTCGGCAGCGACCGTGAAAGGCGATTCCCGCCCCCCGCCCCGACTCGGTGATATTGCCTACGAACAGGTTGTGCTCGATCACCGGGGCAGCGCCGTTGGCGGCATAAATAGCTCCTCCGTCGTTCGCGACCTCGTGCAGGTTTTTCGGCGCCCAGTTGAACGGCGCGAGGGTCGTGTTCTCGACAAATACGTTATTGCGGATAACCGGGGAAGTCCCATCGCACAGCAGTCCCGCGCCCTTTCCCCTGACACGACCCGACCGGACCGTGAACCCGTCCAGAATTGCATGAGAGGCGCCCACGAGAACCCGCCTGCTCTGCCCGCCACTCAAAACACTCGGGTATCCGGTCAAATCGCGCTTCCAGCCGGTGCTGCTGAAGCCGCCGAAAAGGTCCACGTGCTCCTTCATGCGGATCGTCTCGACGGCAACCGTTCCCTGGCTGACAAGAACCGCATACCGCGAGGCGGACGAAGCACGAGGGACTTTCGCCAGCGCTTGATCCAGGCTCTTCCACGGTTTCTCGCGGGTTCCGTTTCCCTCCATGGTCGCCGACGGTGATACGTAGTAAACCGCCCGATACGCCGAGACATTCACCTCCTCGACCCGGGGCCCCGGCCCCGCCTGGCCGTTTGCACTTGGACAGAAGAACAACAGGAGCAGAAAAAAGACGGGGGCGAGCTTGTTGATCATGCAAATCACCGAACCAGACTCTCAGGCCGCTTTTCGGCCACGGGCTCGTTTTTGGCCGCAGCCCGGCGTTTATCCAGCCATCCGTGAACAGTCAGGTTCCGTGCCGGGTTCCCGGCCGGGAAGAACAGGCTGGCGACGTACCCCACGGCGAAAAGAATCAGGTGACTGTAGACGCCGAGCATGTACGTGTGATGCGTAAAGTTGTACCGGCCGAGGTCGAGCATCAGAGCCTTGCCTCCGCCGGAAGCCGGGATCTGAGTGGAGGTCAGAGTGGCCCAGGCTGTGAAAACCACACACGCCAGAATACCGATCAGAACCCCCTGCCGGTTGGCACGGCGCGTCAGGAGACCCAGCAGAAACAGACCGACTATTCCCCCTGAGAAGATAGCGTACAGGTTGAAGACAATACCCAGAACGCCTTCCCCGCCCAGCCTGATATACAGGGATGCGATCAGCACAGCGGCGATGCCGCAAACGACTACGACCAACTTACCAACGATGAGCTTGGCCCGGTCGGTCGCACCACGTCTGAACCTTCCGTAGTAGTCCTCGACCGCTACAGCGGCCAGGCAGTTCAGGTCTGCGTCCAGCGTGGAAATGGCGGCGGCGACCAGGCCGGACAGAATCAATCCGACCACTCCCGGCGGCATCTGGGTCATCAGGAAGTACGGGAACACTTCCTCCGCTTTCATTCCGGCGGGCAGGGCTAGCTTGGTGATCTCGTAGAAGGAGTAAAGCGCGGTCCCGATAAACATGAAGACCGCCCAAACCGGGACGCACAGCAGCACCCCCATCAGCGACGCCCTGATGGCTGCGCGATCTGACTTGGCCGCCAAATAGCGCTGCACTATCGTCTGATCGGTTCCGTACTTCTGCACGGCATAGAAAACTCCGTTGAGCGCCATCACGATAGACGTGAGTTTCGAGAAATCCAAATCGTAAGGCCCAAAACCGAGCTTGCCGTGGTCCCAAGCTGTCTGGAGAACCGCGCCGGGTCCGCCGGGTGGCAGAAAGAGGAGCACCAACACCGAGACCAGGCCGGCGGCAATGAAGAGAAATCCCTGGAACACGTCCGCCCAGATCACCGCCTCGATCCCGCCGATGACAGTAATCACGACGATCACGAGGCCGAGGAACCAAAGAATCATGTACGGGTCAAAACCGGACAGGGAGGCGAGGCCAACGGTCAGAAGGAAGAAAACCGTCCCCATCTTCGAGAAGTGCATCAGGCTGAAAGAGAGCGAACTGTAAATGCGCGCAAAGAAGCCAAAACGCTTTTCGAAGTATTCGTAGGCACTCAGCCCGATAACCTCGCGGTACAAGGGGACGACTATCCAGACCAGGCCGAGGAGCACCAGGGGGACCATCAGTCCCTGGACCAGGAGTATCCAGTTGGATTTAAATCCGGCACCGGGATAGGCGAGGAACGTGACGCTGCTGATGAGGGTGGCGAGAATCGACATCCCGATCACCCAGGCGGGAATCGAGCCGCCGGCCTTGAAGTACTTGTGAGTCGATTTCTGCCGGCCAGAGAATGAGGCGCCGATTACCAGGAATATGACTACAGAAGCCAGGAGGACAAGCAGGTCCAATACATGAAGCTTGTTACCCACGTAAGACTCCTTGCCAGGATGCCGATTCGCACCTCTTGAAGTGGGCGATGCACGCGGCTATCTCGGCCGCTTCCGCCCCATTGACCGGAAGCAATGGCGAAATGACATGGCTTTCGCACAGCCCCATCTCGGCGGCACATAACTTCAAGGCCGCCAAAGACCTGCTCAGGCTCCGTCCCTTCTGATAGACCTCGGAAATTCGATCTGCCAAGGACTGGTATTCCCTTGCCGTTTGCGCCTCACCCGCCCGAGCGGCGTGGTAAAGCTCCTGGTACAATCCCGGGAACACGTTCCCCCCGCTCGGCACAATCCCGTCGGCGCCACCAAGGAGTGCCTCCGCCGACTGGACCGCACACCCGACCAGGAACGCAAAATCCTGCCTCTTGGACCACAGGTTCAAACTCTCCTGCAAACGCTGCAAACCCTTCTCCGAGTCCTTGAGAGCAATAATGTTCGGATGGCAGCTGAGCCGGTCCGCAACCGACAACGGAATCGAAAGGTGCGTAGTAACCGGGATATTGTACAAGACCAAGGGGAGCGGCACTCTGTCCGCCAGCTTCTCGTAGTAGGAAAACATCTGATCCGGGTCAATCGGGTAGTAACACGGAAGATGGGCCACGACTGCCGTTGCTCCCATGTCGGCGGCCGACCGTGCGGCGGACAGTGAATCTTCGAAGCAATTCCCCGAGATTCCGACGTAGAGCGGCTTACTGGAAGGAAGGGTACGCCGCGCGGTCTCCAGCAGGCAAGCCCTCTGCGACTGGGATATTGAGGCAGATTCCCCGGTTGTCCCGAGGATAAAGATGTAGGCACCAGCTTGGTCTATGCGACGAATCAGCCTCTGCGCTCCCGGTTGGTCGATCGCCCCGTCAACCGTGAAGGGCGTAATCATGGGAACGATCACACCTCTGACCGTCTTTCCGCTTTGGCTCATATAACCTCGAGAAGGCAGGGACCGGACGGGCAAAGGGAACATACCGTCTGCCCGTCCGGCAACCGTCTGACCAATACTAGAAGGTCAGCTTCATGCTGAGCTGGATCACGCGGGCCCCACTCACGCCGGTGATGATCCCAAACGTCGACGATTTCATGATGTCGGTATTCGGGGCTCCGAGGTTGGCATGGTTGAGGGCATTGAGGAACTCGCCCCGCACCTGGAATTTCATCGCTTCGCGGATCGTCACTTCCTTGGCCGCGGAAACGTCGAAATCCCAAGAGCCAGGGGCGCGGAAAACGTTCTTGCCAAGCGTTCCCGGCCGTTCGGTCATGCCGCTGGCCTTGATAATCGGCACCCTAGTGAAGACCGCGGGGTTGAGCCACCACGTCTGGTAATTCCCCGGGTCGGGAGCGTTGGAGTAGGCATCGGCGCCTGACCAGTCCGGTCTCGAGAAATCTATGCTGGAATCCTGCTCCACATAGATCGGCCGACCCGTCGTGGCGTTGAAGATAGCACCCAGTTTCCAGCCGCCCAGGACCTGTCCGAGGGGGCCGTGCAGGCCCAACCAGTTGGCCACCGGGGGCTCGTAGAACCAGTTGGAGCTGAATCGGTGCGTTCGGTCATTGTCGGTGGGTCCGATGTCCGCGCGCAGGTTGTTCTCGTCCTGGACTCGAACGTCATTTCCTGGCCAGAAGTCGCCCTGCGAGAGCGCCATCGCCTTGCTCCAAGTGTAGTTGGCGCCAAAGGCCAGATTATTCGAGAGGGTTTTTCGAATCGAGCTCTGCCACCCGTGGTAGTAGCTGAAATCCGAGGGATCTCGGAACTGAAAAGACCCGACCTCCTGGTTCGGCCGCAAACCCGTGATGCGATCGGGCATGTTGCCTTGCCGCGTGAGGCTGACCTTGACCGCCTTGTTTCCGATGTAGCCGGTTTCAAAGACGATCGTCGGGGTCAGTTGGCGCTGGATGTCGAACTTCCATTGCATGGCGTACGGGCTCGGGTGATTCTCGTCGTAGACCTGGTAGCTGCGCGGGAACTGCTGCGCCGAAACGATGGAAAGCACCTCCTCGTTGGACATCGGGTAGACGATCCCGTACTTGCTTGCGTCGGATTTACTGAAAACCTGCCGCCACGGGATCTCGGGACTGTAAAACACCATCGAGGAAAAGGCCCGGGGATTCGGCGGGGCTACCGTGATGCCAAAACCGGTGCGGATGATCGTTTTGCTATCCTTGCCGATTCCCCAGGCAAGGCCCACGCGCGGCTGGATGTTATTGACATCAGCGTTGTACAGGGAGTCCGGGTCGCGGAACACGGCAGGGGTCTTCAGCGCGTTGGCCAGAGTCCCTGGATTGTAGAGCATTCCGTCCTGCTCGGAGAAGACCGAGAAGTAGTCGTAACGGACGCCCAGGTTCAAAACCAGGCTCGGGGTTACCCGGAAGTCATCCTGGACAAAGCCGGACATCTCCCACAGCCGGCCGTGATATCTGGGTTGCCCAAACGTGAACTGCACTTCTTTGGGCTTGTTCGCCAGGAAATCTTCGGCACTGCCATACCGGTAGATCGGCGTCTCCTCGTCGTAACGCCCGGGCGCCCGCCCGACGTACATCGCGCCGAACTTCAGCGTGTGACGACCGAAGGTCTTCGCGAAGACGTCTTCAAAACTGTAGAAATGACCCGCCACGACCAGGCTCTCACCATCGGCCCGGAAGTGCCCGTCGATTCGGATTCCAGGAATCTTGCCATTGGCGTGGATGGCGTCGACCCGCTGGTTTTCATCCCACTTCATACCGACCCGGAACTCGTTTGTCCAGGAGGCCGCCGCCTTCGTCCACGTCACGTTGGCCGAATCGTTCTCGCCCAGGTAGGTCCGAGGGTTCCCCTTGGCTGGACGCGGCTCAACCCGGTCCGGGCTTCCCGCCGTGTACCTCGCCGCCAGCATGTTGGTGCTGTTGACGTTCCAGTCGCCGCGAATGACGAAATGGTCGTCATTCTTGGTGTCGAAATCCACGTAACGCGCTCGCGCGCTGGCAGCCCCGGCGGCGTAAGGCTCCGTCGGGTCGGGCCAGAGGTCCATGAAGGCCTTTGAGGACGGGATCGCTGCGGCCGCGAGTGCCTTGTACTCCTTGGTCGGGACCAACTCCGACTTCACGCCGCTCGATCTCTGACGGTAGCCTTCGTAAGTGAAGAAGAAAAACGCCTTGTCCTTCACGATCGGTCCGCCGATCGACCCGCCGAATTGGTTGTACCGAATCGGCGTCTTCTGTGAGGCTGTCGACCACGCGTAGTTCGCGTTCAGCGCGTCATTCTGAAAAGTCTCGAACAGGGAACCGTGAAACTCGTTGGTCCCGCCCTTGCTGATGACGTTGATATTGGCGCTGAAGGTGCGTCCGACTTCGGCGGAAATAACATCCTTGGAGACGACCACTTCCTGGATGGCTTCCTGGCTCATCACGTTGATGTTGTTGAAACCCTGGAAGGCCGAAACCGAAGGAGTCTCCGGATCGCCCGAGGCATCGACGCCGTCGACCGTGATGCTCATGCCTCCGGAGGCCAGGCCGTTGATCGAGAAAAGGCCCTGGCCCCGGTTGTCGTACTTGATCCCGGGCTCGAGACTGAGCAGCGACGCGAAGTCACGACGTCCTTGAGGCAACTCGCTTAACTGCAGCCGCGAAAACTGCGAGGCGGTCGTTGCGCTGGCGCTTTGAAGCAGAGGCGCTTCGGCTTTCACCGTCGTCACATCGCTGATTTCCCCGACCTCCAGGGCGATCGGGTACCGGATCTGCTGGCCGGACGTGAGCTCCAGCCCGGTGCGCACATGCGTTTTGAAACCGGCCAGCTCCGCCTTGACATCGTAGCGGCCGACCGGCACGAACGAAAATGTGAACTCGCCCACGTCGTTGGAAACCGCAGTCAATTTGGTGTTCGTTTGCTGGTTAGTCAGCTCGATGGACACCCCGGGCACCACACCTCCTGTTGAGTCCTGAACGATACCGAAGAGGGTCGCGGTCGTTCGCTGACCGACGGCAGTCGTGCCGAGAAGGGTGATGGTCAACGCGAGGACCATCAATCTTGCCTTGTCTCTCATTTCTGTCGACTCCTTGGCTGGGCAGCCTTAGCAGCGGGGAAAGGGAGGGCGTCTTCCTGGCGCTCACCCCAATCCCACTCTTTTTCTTGCGTGCGAGGAGCTTTACCCCTCT
>Ga0105104_10002318_pt1 | contig 14011 bp, 12 predicted proteins | sample PPLLaktember2015_3_FD_87034 | JGI IMG/M metagenome (GOLD analysis project Ga0105104, IMG submission 87034) | Freshwater sediment microbial communities from Prairie Pothole Lake near Jamestown, North Dakota, USA - PPLs Lake P7 Core (6) Depth... | ecosystem: Environmental > Aquatic > Freshwater >... | reverse complement strand
ATCTACGATGCCCTGGGCGCGATCATCAGGGATAGCGGAGTGTTCGCCAGCAATAACGGTCAGCTCGCGCTGGGCGGCGATGGCGTTCATCTTGTGAACTCGGGTGCGGGAACGCCACAGGTCGTCACCCTGGTTGGCGACAATGCCTACAATGGCAACTACAATAATGGTCTGTATATCCAAAGCAAGGGCGCCATCCGAGTAAACAACCTTACGTCAAACGACAACGGCGACGGCGCAGAGTTATACAACTACTTGAGTGGACCCGCTGCGCCGCAAGGCGTCACCCTGACCGGCTTCGCGGAATTCTTCAACAACTACAACAACGGTCTGGACATCAAGAGCTACGGCGGCATCCGGGTCGCCAACCTGGACGCGGAAGACAACGGCCAAAGAAGCGAGCCTGATGGTAATGGCTTCGGCGCTTTGCTCGATAACTGCCTGGACACTGGCTCCGGCTGCACAGCCACTTCAGCCAGGCCCGTCGTGCTGAGCGGCGACAACTATTTCTGGAACAACCTGGACGCCGGCCTGGAGATCTTCAGCCTTGGCGCCATCCAATTGAACAGTGTGAGTGCCGACAGCAATGGCTTCGGCGTCCTGCTGGACAACAATGAACCCGGCGCCACCAGCGGCGTGACCATTACCGGCGGCTTGTGGACTTCGGAAAACGACACCTACGGTATGATCCTGGACAGCCGAGGTGCCATTGCCATGACCGTGGATGATGCGTACATCTGGGGAAATGGTTCCCATGGCTGGTGGATCTCGAATCAGTCTGCTCCTACGCCGCAGCCCGTCACCCTGAGCAGTCCGAATCCGGATTGGGCCTTCGACTTTAGTAACAATGGAAGCTTCGGCCTTTCGATATGGAGTCTGGGTGACATCACAATTACCGGGCTGGATGCCAACAACAATGGTTCGTGGGGTGCCCAGCTGATCAATGCCGTACCGGGCGCAACCGGCATCGTGACGATCACGGCGCCTGAATTTGGAAATAACAGCTTTAATAACAACGTGAGTGATGGCTTACGGATCGATAGCTACCGAGCCATCCGCATCGGCAAGCTGCAAGCCAGCAACAACGGCTGGGACTGCTCCGCCGCGCCAGATCCATGTGTCCCCAACCTCGGCAGCGGTGCGGTGTTAGATAACAGCTACAATGAAGGATTGGGTTTTCCACAATCCATCGTCATAACTGACTTTGCCGAATTTTATAACAATGGGGGCGATGGCTTGGCAGCTTACAGCAATGGAATGATTCTGATCAACAACCTCAACGCCTCGGATAACGGCCAGTTCAATAAAGCGGCAGCTCCGGAAGATGTTGATCCGAACTACGGATATGGCGCTTATCTGGATAACTCTGAGGTGACCACTCCTAAAGCCATCACGCTTACGGGAAGCAACAGCTTCAACAACAACTTCCAGGATGGTCTGGCGGCTCTCGCTCTGGGACCCATCACGATCAACGACCTGAATGCTGGTTCGAACGGCGGCGATGGCGCCTACCTGGATAACCAGTGGGATGGCGCCGTAGGTGGTATCACCCTGACCACATCCAGCGCAAACGGCTGGAGCACATTCAATGGCAATGGCGCAATCGGATTGAATGTCTATAGTCATGGTGCCATCACATTAAGGAGTGTTCAGGCAAACAACAACCTTGGTGGTGGTGCATCTCTCAATACTGAGGGTGTTAGCACACCCCAGACTGTCACATTGACCGGCAAGAATCAATTCAACGGCAACGGCAATGGCAGTGGGGATCATTCTGCTTTTGGCTTATGGGTTGATGCAGATGGCAACATTACGCTCAGCAACGTGACTGCCAACTGGAACGACGGCGATGGTGTAAACCTGGACAACTGCCAGTATGATGCGGGCTTGGACGAATGTACTGGTCTTGGCAACATTACCTTGAACGGCACGAACGCCTTCCGAGGCAACTTTGATGATGGCATCGTCTTTGACTCCAGTGGTACAGTAAGCCTCACCAAAGTCACAGCAGACGGCAATGGCGGTGATGGCATGCAGGGTTATGCAACGAAGAATATTACCCTGACCTGCGGCAGCCTGACCAACAACGGAGGTCGCGGTTGGTGGCTATCTGCCTGGGGTTCGCCTAGCGTGGTAACCCTGCAAGGTGTATTTGCTTACGGCAATGGAACGGGAAATGGCTTCCTTGATGCCGGCACACTAGTACAAACTCGTACCTGTCCTTTGCCATAGTTCCTATCCAACTCCTGATCCAAATCAGGTTATCATTGAGGGACGGTCACGCGACCGTCCCTCAATACTTTCTGGAGAAAGATTCCCACTATGAAGAAAACCGGTACGACTGCCATTGTCATCATCCTTTCGATCGTCGCAATCGTCGTGATCGTGGTTTCACTGCTGAATACGCGCCCGCCCGCGGAAGTGGCTCCAACACCCACGAGTACCGGGACAGCTACTCCAATTCTTACACCCACCCTTACCCACACACCCGATCCCTGCGCTCCTGAAAACATTGAAGCTGCCATCATCGAGTTTGATAAGCTCTCACGAGAATTTAGTGATACTTTCGTCCTGGCACAAAACACCGCGGCTGCTCAGCTTTCGCCGGTCATCATTAAAATGCAGGAGATTCGCCGCCATGCCGAGGATTTCATGGTCCCAGCCTGCCTGTCTACCCTCAAGGAATATCAGCTGGGCTTTATGAATACTGCCATAGAGGCAAGCCTGCTTCTGTATTCGTCGTTTTCGGGTGATCCAAATCAATCCCTCACCCAGGCACAGGTGAATGATATTGTTGCCCAGGTCAATCAACGTATGGCGGAGACAAGCGAATATGGGAACAAATATACGGCTGAAATGGGCAATTTGCTGGGTGTGACGCTCACAGCACCGCCTCCCACACTTGAACCGGAAGACCTTTCCACCTCAACACCCTGAATCACAGCACCCATAGAACGGATATGATTGATAATCATTGAAACTACTCAACAGGGGATTTCAAGGAATGACGCCGCGGCAATGCTTTTAGGATGTTTTGCGTGAGGCAAATCATATCATCAGAAACGTATATCCCAATTAAAAATTACAGGAGAGTGAATGAAATTCGAAACACTTGCAATCCACGCCGGGCAGGAGCCGGACCCCAACAACGGCGCGGTGATGACACCTGTTTATCTCACTTCCACGTACATGCAGGATGGTGTCGCCAAGCCGCGCCAGGGTTATGAGTATTCGCGCACCCAGAACCCCACGCGCAAGGCTTTGCAGGATTGCCTCGCGGCGCTCGAAAGCGGGGCGTACGGACTTGCCTTCGCCTCGGGCCTCGCCGCGACAGATACCGTCCTGCGCCTTTTGAATGCGGGTGATCATGTGCTGGCGGGCAATGACGTCTATGGCGGCACGTTCCGTTTATTTGACAAGGTGCTCCGCCGCTTCAAACTCGACTTTACGTTTGCCGACACCACCGATCCGGAATCCGTTGCCGAGGCGCTGACTCCCTCCACGCGGCTCGTCTGGCTGGAGACTCCCACCAATCCTTTCCTGCGCATCACAGATATTCGCGCGGTGGCTGAAATCGTCCACGCGCATCAAAACAGGCCTTTACTTGTTGTAGATAACACGTTTGCCACCCCCTACCTTCAGCGCCCGCTGGAGTTGGGCGCGGACATCGTCGTCCACTCCATGACAAAATACCTGGGTGGGCATTCGGATGTGGTTGGCGGCGCGGTGGTCGTCAAGGAAAAAGAACTGGCAGACCAACTTGCCTTCCTGCAAAACGCAGTCGGCGCGGTACCGGGACCGATGGATTGCTTTTTAGTGTTGCGCGGCCTCAAGACCCTCCCCATCCGCATGGATCGCCATGCGGAAAATGCCATGGCAATCCTTGAACTGCTCGAAGAACACCCCAAAGTAAAAACGTTTATCTATCCGTTTCATTCGTCTCACCCACAACAAAAAATCGCGCAAGGCCAAATGAAAAACGGCGGTGGGATGATTTCTTTTATCATGAAAGGTGGACGCGAGGCGGCGGTCAGGGTCGCGGAGGGCACAAAGATCTTCACACTTGCCGAGTCGCTGGGCGGCGTGGAGTCGTTGATCGAAGTCCCCGCCGCCATGACTCACCTCTCCGTGGCAGGTTCGCAGCTGGATGTTGACCCGGGCCTTGTGAGATTATCCGTTGGAATCGAAAACAAGGATGATCTGGTGGAAGATATCCAGCAGGCATTGGATAAGGCTTGAACCATGCCAATCGTTGAGGTGGAAATCGTGCTCAGACCTAACGAGTCTTTGCGCAAAGAGATGGTTACTGAGCTGGCAGATGAATTCGGTGACATATTCCAATCCCCACAGGGAGGAACATGGGGCAAGGTACGCGGATTACCCGCTGAACACTACGCGGAAAACGGTGGAATGCAGGAGGGTGTTTATCCCATATTTGTTTCGATCACAAAATCAAAACTACTGCTAATTGATGAATTGCAGATAGAAGTGGAAAAGATCATAGGCGCAGCCGCACAAGTATGTGGACGATCATCAGAAAATGTTCATGTTATTTACCAGCCGGAAGGCCGAGGCCGTATTGCTTTTGGAGGAACGATCGTTTCTTAAAGCAGGAGACCGAGCTTGAAACTCGGTCTCTTCTATTTCGCATGGACCGCAACCAGCGTCACGTCATCATCCTGTTTCGCACCACTCTGATACATCATTAAAGTATCGAATAACCGATCGCAACTTGACTGTGCGGTTGCATTCCGCAACCCGGAAGTTGTTGTTTTGATCCGCTCAAGCCCAAAAGGCTCCCCCTTGGGGTCGCGGCAATCTGTCATGCCATCTGTGAACAGAACGAGCAGGGAACTCTGCGGCAGGACTACATTGTGCTCGTCAAGAATAATATTTTCCCACAGACCGAGCGCCATCCCAGGCTTATGCGGCAAACGCTGGACATCGCCATGCTCAGACAGCAGCAGGGGAGGCTCATGGCCCGCGCGCGCATAAGAAAATTCACCGGTCCTGGTATCCAGAACGCCGTATAACGCGGTCACAAATTGCGTGGCCTTTTCAAGCCGGGTAATGTGTTTGTTTGCCATCCGCAAAACATCACCAGGCGAGGTGGCACTATCTGCCTCGGCGATGATCAACGCATGGGCGCGTGCCATAAAGATGGCGGAGGGGACACCTTTATCTGCGACATCGCCGATCAGCACACCGATCTTCTCTTCGTCCAGGATAAATATGTCATAAAAGTCGCCGCCCACCTGTCGAGCCGGGAGAATGCGCCCGCCAAAATCGAACTTTTCGTGCACAGGCAAAACGTTTGGCAGGATGGACATCTGGATATCGGCCGCAACTTTCAGCTCCCGTTCGAGGCGCTCCTTTTCGATCAGTTGCTCCTGCGCGGCTTTGAGCTCATCAAAGGCTTTCTGGAGTTGGCGGTTCTTTTCGGTGAGGTCTCGGAACGTGGATACGTTCGTGTTATCCAGGCGCTGGCTAAGGACGCTGACCATTGCTGTTGATAACTCAGGATGATGCTGTAAAAGATCACGGAATTGACTGCGACTCATGCTCAACAAAACAGCCTCGCCGCGCGCCCGTGCACTCGCCGTGCGAAGACCGCCCGGCTGGATGAGACTCATCTCCCCCAGGTATTCCCCTTCATGGAGAATGTTGAGGATCAACTCATCATCTGTACCCGGCGCCATCAGGATTTCAAGCTCCCCACTGACCACAACGTATAAATGCTCGCCAGGGTCCCCCTCACGAAACAGGATATCGCCCGAATTCAAATTGACAACATCCAGTTCAGCTACCAAACGATCCAGTTCATCTGGAGGCAGAGCAGTAAAAAACGGAATCCGGGCGAGCAAATTCAAAGGCATGGGTTTATTTTGTGCGAGGTCTTGATCTTGCTTTTCTTCAGACCTATTTTACACGAATAAATCCATTTTCACGCGACCCACAGGTTGAATGCAAAAAGCATTGCAAGCAAACCCATGAGAAGAATGCTCAAGGTTGTCCAGGCACGGTCGAAGACGGGATTCTTACCCCAGCGCGCTAAAGTGACAAACACTGCCGGCGCGCCCAGAATGTAACGATGAATGCCTTGCGCCGGTCCGCTGCCCCACGAGATCAACACTACGGCCAGACTGAACCACGCAAGTTCAGGATGGGTCTTGAATGTCACGATGCAGGCAATAATTCCTATCGCAAGCCCCAGGAATTCAGTGATGTAATAAGCAGTATGCTGCGGATTCGTGCCTTCCAGCATGGACTGGAAGGCTTCTGCCCAGACATAGAACGCATATCCGAGCTGCAAAAAGCCGCGTCCAAAGTAGTTGGCTTCAATATAATCAAAAGCCAGTCCCAGGTAGGAAAACTTCCAGATCACAAAGGCGATCAGAGGTGCGAATGCGAGCAAGCCGCGCGCCAGCGGGCGCAGTGGAATACCCTCATGAAAGATCTGACGCCATTCCAGGTCGAGATCGATCCACTCGCCTACCCGAAGCCAGGTGACGACCATCGGGATGATCAGAGCAATCCCAACCGCACGTGTCAACGTAGCGGCTACGCCCAATAACGCAGCAATCAGCCACTGCTTGCGTTTGAGCATGGCAAGACATGCAAAAGCCAGACCGACGAACAGGCCTTCGGTATAAACCTGGACGAGGAAAAAGCCGGTCGGGAAAATGATCAGATAAAAAGCCGCACGCAGCGCGCCTTCCTCGCCCAGGCTGTCGCGCGTTAAATCATAGAGCGCCAGCATCGCCAGCAGCGCACCGAGCGCGGATACGATCACCCCTGCGAGTGTGGCCGTGGCAATTTCGTTCAATCCAAAGATCTGGAGAGGATAGGAAAAGATCCGGATCATCAACGGATAGAATGGAAAAAATGCATAGCTCAAAGCGATGCGTTGGTTAAAACTCGACCCTGATTGTGTTACTCGATGATCCACCACCGAGATCAGAACGCCCTGTGGCGTGAGGTGAGGCGCCCTGGGGTCGTTGTACCCGCCGGTGGCGATCGCAAGATAGTACTCTGAATCCCAGGCGACTTGATCGTTCATGAACGGCTCAAGCAAAAAGACACGTCCGTCCTGATAGTCCTCCTCGGTAAATTCTGTCGTCCATTCCTGGGCATGATCAGGATACTTGGGCGCGATGCGCGCGGTTGCCAAAGCCTGGAAAGCGATCACAATGAGAGCCCAAGCCAGCCAAATAAGAACAATGTTGCGGGTTGATTTCATGTTTTTATTTCTCTATTTGAGTGACGATCATATCCTGCATGAAGAAGCGCTGCGAAAGGAACAACACAACTACCGGCACGACCATCACGATCAAAGCGCCCACCATCAGCGCCTCGGGAGTGAAGAAATAGGTTTGATTGCGTTGTACTGCAAAAGACACCATCTGAAGGTTTGGCGCAATTCCCAGGTACAGGCTCGACAGGCGCGTCTCGTTCCAGATGTAGAAGAAGTGGAGTAATGCCACAGTTGTTACGACAGGGATGGATTGCGGCAGGATGACAGAGATGAGGATGCGCAAAGGTCCGGCGCCATCCAGCATGGCGGCTTCATCCAGGTCGCGCGGGATGCTCTTGAAATTCTGCCGGAGCAGGAAGATCAGGATCGCGCTTCCAAAGAAATGTGGAACGAGCAATGGCAGCCAGGTACCGATCCAGTCCAACACATGTCCGCTGAAAAGGTAATACGTTGGAACAAGAGTGATATTGCTTGGGATCATGATGGTGGCGATCAGCAGGAAAAAAATGTACTTGACCCCTGGGATACGGAAACGTGAAAATCCATAAGCCACCGCGATGGAGGAAAACAGCACACCGATCTCACTGATCAGCGCCACGATGATCGTGTTCTTGAAATACAACGGTATCTTTGCAATACTCAGGAAATCCTGATAGTTCTGCAGAGTGGGTTTAAATTCATAAACTGACCGTAAAGTACGCCATTGTCCTTTCCACTCAATCAGGCCGGCAGCTGGGTTTGCGGGATCGATAAATTGACTGGAGGTCCGGCCCGGCTTATACAAAGCCCAATGCTTGACCCCCTCTGCCGTGGGAACTTTATAAACGACCAGATCCTTGCCCTCATAATTGAACTTAACGCGCTCCGAAGGCAGGATCGGGGCATGGGCATCCAGGAACTGATCGCGCGGGGTTAAAGAGGCGATGACCATGAAGGGCAAGGGTGACAGATAAGCGACCAGGAACAGGAACATGAACAGGTTCAGCATGGCTGTACCCGTGAAATCCCACAACCGTAGTGTCAGCCTGGAGGCGTCGCTTCGACGGGCGGCTTTGCGATTAAACTTCATTCTCTTCATCCTCCTCAGGGAAATACACCCACCGTCTTGCCGACCTGAACAAGAGAACGGTGATCGTCATCATCACGGCAAAGGTGATCCATGCCAGGGCGCTGGCGTAGCCCAGTTGAGCACGGTTGAACATTGTGGTGTTGATGTAACTTTCCATGGGTGAAAGGCTGAAACTCAGGATATAGCCGCGGTCCAGAAGGAGAGATCCTCCGAAGGCGCCGGTGAGATTGATCACCAGCGTAAAAAAGATGGCTGGTGAGATCATGGGCAGTGTAATATACACCAGGCGCGCCCAGGGACCCGCTCCATCCACTCGCGCGGCTTCATAGACCTCATTCGGAACGCTCTCCATAGCGCTATACATGATCAGAAAACCGGGACCAATGCTCCATAGCGCCATAAAAGGCAGGAGCAGACCAAAACCCTCGATCGGCGGCAGGTTATAAGGCTTAAAGAACAAGCGGTCGGCGTAGGCAAGCGACCCAAGAAAGATGAAGAAGATGGAGGTGGAGGGGATGATGCTCGTCATGAAGATCAACGTCTGTGAGATACGTTTATTCTTCAACCTCGCATTGGTAAAGATGGCTGCCAGAGCAAGCGCAACCGTCATCTCGAGCGGGACCGTTACCAAAAAGTAACCCAATGATCCAAACAGACTTGCACCCGCCTGCGAATCACTGAAGAAGCGCAGGTAGTTTTCCAAGCCAACAAACTTTGTCGCTTCGGGAGTTAGCATTTTGAAGTCGGTCAGGGAGAAGACCAGCGCCGCAAGGATCGGCAGGGCCTTCAACAAAACAAAGCCGATCAGCCAGGGTGCCAGGAACAATAGGCCGATGCGGGCTTCCTGCTGCAGACGGGTCGGTTTGGCAGGCTTGATTTTTGACCACAACTTGCTTTGATTTACAAGATCCATAAAACTCTCCTAAAACTCCTAGTGCCGCCTCAAAAACTGGCTGCCGCGTGCAAGAAAAGGATGGCCGAGAATCTCCCGGAATTTTTCCGTCGCATTTTGTTCCCTCCAGCAGCCGTTAACCGACACCCTAACGAAAGCCGGATATACAAAATGTGAGGAAAACATTCGAGTGTGTGGCTTCTCCTCTGTAATAGGAGTTGCGACCGTTACATATTAAAGCGCTTGATGGAAAATTTCCCCCGACTACGGGGGAGTCTTTAGACTAGCCGAATGGACAGGTTAAAGCCTTTGAGCGGATCAAGTCTGGCAGGCTTAAATTTTAACCACAACTTGCTTTGGTTCCATAAAACTCTTCTAAAACTCCATCAATTCCTTGCCCGCCAGTTTATCCTGAATACGTTCGATCACGGTATCCAGATGCTTTTGCTGGTGGACATAATCCAGGTCATCGGTGCGGATCGTGAGAACCGGGCACAGGTCAAACGCGCCCAGCCACTCATCGTAGAATGAATCGAGCAGGGCCAGATATTCCGGCGTGATCCCGGTTTCCATGTTGCGGGCGCGGCGACGAATGCGATCCATCAGAACATTGACAGGTGCCTTGAGGTAGATCAATAAATTCGGACGCGGAGTGCTGTTGACGACCAGGTCAAATAAACGGCGATAGGCGAGATAGTCACGTTCAGAGACATCGCCCATGTGATGCAGGGCGCGTGCAAAGATATAACAATCTTCGTAGATGCTGCGGTCAAGGATGGCTGAACGCTGATCCTGGGCAGCTTCCATATATTGCTCGGCGCGATGCCCCAGGAAAAAGACCTGCAAATGGAAAGCCCAGGCGCGCATATCAGAATAAAAATCTGCAAGATAGGGATTATCCGCCACCGATTCAAACCCCGTCCACCAACCCAGCCGGGCGCCAATCCGTTCTGCCAATGAAGTCTTTCCAACGCCAATGTTCCCCGCTACAACGACGAGATGCTTGGTCATGTGCGCCTCACGCGATCGAGATGGCACGAGTATAGGCGCGGCAAACCAATTTGTCGAGACCCGTTTAGATTGAGGAGTATAATTTCAGCATCAGGAGATGACATGGGATCGAATCTGAAAATACGTGATGCCTCGGGCTGGACAATGTTCGTATTTGGCGTTCTGGCCCTCCTTCTTGGACTTTTAGGCCTGATCCGCCCCGAACTGCTTTTATCCATGCTCGGTTTTAGCGTGCTGGACCGCGCCGCGCGAGTCGCCGGAGACTATACTCTCGTCTTCATGATCGCCTCTTCCATGGCATCGTTCAACATCGGTGCGTATTACATCCTGGCTGCGCTGAATGACCTGAAGCCATTCTACAAATGGACCGTCCCATTCCGTTGCCTCACCTTCATCGTTTTTACAACCGCCGTGCTAACAGGTCTGGCCCCCGGCCGCTTCCTGGGCGTCGGCGCCTGGGAATTGACTGGCGCAATCGCGACCGGTCTTGCGCTACGCTTCGAGAGCCAAAAATAGGAGGAGAATATGCGCTCCGACTGGATTGAGTACAACGGCAGGAAGATTTTTTATCAGGATTTTTCCAAAAATTTTTACAATTCCGCCGCGGTGAAAGCAGAATTGGATGAAGTGCAAAAAGTTGTTATCTCCCAACCGCTCAATTCGACGCTGGTGCTTTCTGATTTCCGCGACACAAACGTGGGCAGCGACTTGCTTTCCGCCATGAATGCAGCATCCACTGCCACGAAAGCTTACGTGCGCAAGACTGCCGTCCTGGGGGTCACAGGCATGAAGCGTAAACTCGCCGACCTGCTGACAGCCATCACGGGCCAGCCGCTGAAATACTTTGACGATATCGAAACAGCCAAAAAATGGCTGGTGGAAGATTGAGGTTGCTTCGCCCCGCTTCGTTTGCGTAGCACTCAGCGCGAGGGGGCTCGCAAGCACGGTCACTCACAGAACTCCGGGATTTTTGCGAAGCAGATCTCGGAGTTCTACTTTATAATCCCACTGTTATCATTTTTGAGGAGGAGTTCTTTCATGGCTTATAAAATCGGATTCGGTACAGATGGCTGGCGAGGCAAGATCGCAGAGGATTACACATTTGACAACGTTCGCCGCGCCACCCAGGGATTTGCATCCTATCTTTTGGAGCAAGGGAAGCAGGGTCAATGGGTCGTTGTTGGACACGATAAACGTTTTGCATCAGAGAATTTCGCCGCAGCCACTGCCGAGGTCCTGGTAGGAAATGGATTGAATGTTTATCTGACAAATGGCGCGACGCCGACACCTGTCATTGCATTTGCGGTTGTGAACAAGCAGGCTTGCGGGGCCGTCAACATCACCGCCTCACATAACCCGCCTACCGATAACGGGTTCAAAGTCCGCAATGAGACGGGTGGCGCGATCGACCCCGATGGGTTGAAAAAGATCGAGGCGCTGATCCCCGATTCGGTGGAGGCTGCGAAACACATTCCACTGAACGATGGCATGCGGGATGGCAAGGTCGTCATGTTCGATGCCTCTGAGGCGTACACTGCAAACCTCCACAAACTGGTGGATATTCAAAAGATCAAAGATGCGGGTTTCACGGTGATGGTGGATGCAATGTGGGGCAACGGCGCGGGCTGGTTCACGAAACTGCTCGAGGGCGGCAAGACGAAGGTGATCGAGATCCATAACACCCGCAACCCCTCCTTCCCCGAGATGACGCGGCCCGAGCCCATCCGCCCAAACATTGACGTGGGCCTCAAGGCAACCGTCAAGAACAATGCGGATGTACTGCTCATCACCGATGGAGATGCGGATCGTTGCGGCATCGGCGACGAAAAGGGTGAGTTCATTAATCAACTGCGGGTGTATGCCCTGCTGGCATTTTATCTGCTGGAGACCCGCGGGCAACGCGGCGCCATCGTCAAGACACTTTCCACAACAACCATGCTTAACAAGCTTGGCAAACTTTATGATGTGCCCGTCTACGAAACCGGTGTGGGATTCAAGTATGTCGCACCAAAAATGCTGGAAACGGATGCAATGATCGGCGGAGAAGAGAGCGGCGGATACGCCTTCCGCGGCAACGTCCCCGAACGCGATGGCATTCTGGCCGGCTTGTATTTCCTGGACTTTATGGTCCGCACAGGCAAGAAGCCGACCGAACTGCTCAAGATGCTCTTCGATAAAGTCGGTGAACATTACTATGACCGCGTCGATACGCCATTCAGTGGAGACCGCCAGACCCGTGAACAGACCATTCTCAACGCGAAACCAGAAACAATTGGCAGCTTGAAAGTCACTGAACTTGTCACAGTCGATGGCTTCCAATTCAGACTTGAGGACGGCGGCTGGCTGCTGATCCGTTTCAGCGGCACGGAACCGATCATGCGGGTCTATTGCGAAACAACGCATAAGGATAAAGTGAAAGCAATCCTTCAGGATGGATTGAAGATTGCCGGGATAACATCCGAATAAGACAAAACATCAGAGTCCTGCCGATTGGCAGGACTTTTTTGAATTAGATAATTTATATCCATTATGTTATAATTTTCACAATCTTTATCTTAATTATGCTGACCGACACCCACTGCCACCTGGATTTCAACAAATTTGACGAAGACCGTAATACGGTCATCGAGCGCGCCCGCGCGGCCGGGGTAAAACGCATTCTCATTCCGGCGCTTGATCTTGAGTCCAGCTTGTCAGCCATCCGATTGGCAGAGTCACATCCCGGTCTTTATGCGGCGGTCGGCTTTCATCCTACTGATCTCGAGAATTTCTCAGAAGAAATACTTGACGGAGTCAAGGAATTGGCAAAACATCCCAGGGTGGTTGCGATTGGCGAGATCGGGATTGACTATTATTGGGTCAAGGAAGAAGGGAAACGCCTTTTTCAGCATGAAGCTCTGAAAAAGCAGCTCGCAATTGCAGAGGCGGTTGGGAAACCGGTTGTCATCCATATGCGTGAGGAGCAGGATGCCTGGTTTGGGCAAGCCTCGCGTGACTTGCTCGACATCTTGAACGAATGGCATGGAGCATTGAGCGCAGAAAATCATCTCGCGAAAAAACCGGGTGTGCTCCATTCGTACAATGGGAACCTTGAAACAGCACAAAAGGCCATGGATCTCAATTTTTACATCGGCATCACAGGACCTGTCACGTATAAAAACGCCGAAGAAAAGCGTCGAATTATCGGCCAGCTGCCGCTCGAGAGGCTTCTCATCGAGACGGATGCGCCCTTTCTCGCACCGGTCCCACAGCGTGGCAAGCGCAACGAACCTGCATTCGTCGCGTATATTGCTGATAAAATTGCAGAAATTCACAAGACAACCCGCGAACAGGTTGCCAAAATTACTACTGCGAACGCCGACCACCTGTTCGGTTGGGGAGGCTGAAGTTTGAGTTCGATCACTTTTTTCACGTCGGTACAGGATCAACTTCAATTTATAGAGGGACGTATTCGTGAACAAGCTGGTGAGGAACACCATCCGGATTTACGCTCTGCACTGGTACACCTTTTATCCTCGGGAGGCAAGCGCATCAGACCGACCCTGGGCCTGCTCGTCGGAAATATGCTGGGGGCTCCCGAAGATAAACTCGTCACCCTCGGCGCTTCGGTAGAGTTGCTTCACACCGCCACACTGGTCCACGATGACCTGATCGACGGCGCGCTGCTGCGCCGCGGCATGCCCACGTTAAATGCGCGCTGGTCCCCCGCCGCGACCGTTCTGACGGGCGACTTCCTTTTTGCGCGCGCCGCCAAACTCGCCGCCGAGACTGACCATCTACCGCT
>Ga0105104_10002317_pt1 | contig 14012 bp, 16 predicted proteins | sample PPLLaktember2015_3_FD_87034 | JGI IMG/M metagenome (GOLD analysis project Ga0105104, IMG submission 87034) | Freshwater sediment microbial communities from Prairie Pothole Lake near Jamestown, North Dakota, USA - PPLs Lake P7 Core (6) Depth... | ecosystem: Environmental > Aquatic > Freshwater >... | reverse complement strand
TCAGGGGTAGAGCATCTGCCTTTTAAGCAGAGGGTCGGTGGTTCGAGCCCACCCACGCTCACACTTTTTTTTGTTCGTATGGTGGAACTGGTATACACAAGATCTTAAGGTGGCGTCGTATTCACCAGCATCCATGTGGGCATAAATAAGAAGAAACTGGAAAAGATTCATGATAGAATCCATTACTGAAGGCATTGAAGAAAATAATGTTTATTCCCTCTCAAGTATTTTTCACTAAAGGCGTAGGTCGCCATAAAGATTATCTGCAATCATTTGAACTTGCACTTCGCGATGCTGGTGTAGAGAAATGCAATCTTGTATCGGTTTCGAGCATCCTTCCACCTGGGTGTCGTAGAATATCCGTTGCTGACGGCTTAAAAAAAATTGCGGCAGGTGAAATTACATTTGTTGTAATGGCGAGGAACGCTACTAATGAGCCCAATCGTCTTATTGCCGCTTCCATAGGCGCAGCAGTTCCGGCAGAAGCAACTCAATATGGTTATCTTTCCGAACATCATCCGCACGGCGAAACAGATGAAAAATGCGGTGAATATGCAGAAGACTTAGCTGCTACCATGTTAGCGTCAACTCTTGGTGTAGAGTTTGATCATGATACCGCATGGGATGAACGAGAGAAGATTTATAAAATGTCTGGCAAAATCGTTAGAACATTTAATGTTACCCAATCCGCAGAGGGTGATAAAGATGTTAAATGGACTTCCGTTGTCGCTATGGCAGTTCTTCTCCCATAAATTCAGGAGCGAAGAAACATGAGAGATGATAAGAATGCAGTATTCCATTCAACATGCTTTGCTTGCGGTGCAGAGAATGAAAACGGGCTGCACTTAGAATTCAAAGATAGTCCGAATGGATGTAGCAGCGACGTTTCGATCCCATCACATTTTCAAAGCTATGAAGGCGTTGTCCATGGAGGCATTGTCGCAACTGTGCTCGATGCTGCTATGGTTCACAGTCTCCGTGGTCAGTGTGGAGATGCCCCTGTAACTTGTAGACTTGAAGTCCGGTACCTTTGTATAGTGCCTCCGGGTGCGAATTTAACAGTAAACGCCCGGAGAAAAGGTAAACGAGGAAAAATCTCGCTTGTAGATGCAGAATTGTTAAGCTCCGGGACCTGCTTTGCCCGTGCACGTGGTGCATTTACGATTTCAGAAAGATAAACCAAAACAAATGATGGTATTCTCTCGCTTGTATTGAGAGGTCCTACTATGACACAGATATTTTATAGAATTAAATGCTCGTTCCACAATATAATAGATGCGCTCTGCAAAAATCTTGATGTTGCAATGCTCAAAAGTCCATGTTTCAAAGGAAAGGCAGTCTTTGGCCCTGTGAAATCACGAAGATTAGGCTATAGTCTCGGCATCAATACAATGAAATGCAAAATGTGCACGTATGATTGTGTGTATTGTCAAGTTGGGCAAACGCCATGCCGTTCAACCTGCAGGGATAGCTGTATAAGCTCTTACGAGTTGTATTGTGTTGTCAGGAAAAAGCTCGATCTTTTGAAGGAACAGAATATTCCAATCGATTACATCACGTTCGTGCCGAATGGGGAGCCGACGCTTGATAGCAACCTTGCAAAAGACATTCTTTTGCTAAGGGAGTTCGGATATAAAATTGCCGTCCTTACCAACTCATCCCTAGTATGGAACGATAAGGTACAGGAAGACCTGATGTTTGCAGATTATGTCTCTATAAAAATCGATACTGTGAACGAGAATACTTGGCAAACCATCAATCGTCCTCATTCAAGATTACGGTTTCAGACAATACTCGATGGGATAGAACGATTTTCAAAATCCTATCAAGGCATTTTGACAACCGAGACAATGCTTGTAAAAAATACCAATGATACAATTCACGAGGTAGAAGCAATAGGCCTGTTTCTGAAAAAGTTAAAAAGAAATACATCGTATTTTACCATTCCTACTCGCCCGCCAATAGAATCATATGCGATGCCTCCAAGTGTGCCTGTACTATCTCAGATTACGGATTATATAGCAAGCAATATTCCCGACTCCGAAATGCTTTTCATCTCCGCAGAAGAAGTTTTCTACGGGGCAGGTGAAATAGAAAATGAATTGCTTGCGGTATTATCTGCACAGCCCATGCGAGCAGAAGCCGTCAGGAACTTCATTATAAGCAAAGGCGGCAGTATACATATACTTGAGCTTTTGATAGAGGGGAGAAATATCTCCCTCGTTCCGTTTAATGGAAGCTACTATTATTCAATTGCTTCAAGTTATTCATAGACACACAACTTATTCATACATAAGGATTCATAATGGATGAACAAGAAAAAAAACAAGCATTCGAAGAAGAAGCAAAACGAATTTCAGAAACTGTCTCAAAAATTAAACACAGAATAGCTGTGTTCAGCGGTAAAGGCGGAGTTGGAAAAACAACCGTAGCTGTCAATCTCGCATACGGATTCCAATTGAAAGGATTCTCGACAGGAATTCTTGACGCAGACGTAACGGGTCCTAATGTACCTAAAATGCTCGGCGTTGATGAGGATCCCATTCTCTTAAACGATTACATGATTACCTTTGAAAAAGATGGCGTAAAGATGATTTCGATGGCAGGCCTGCTGAAGAAAGGAGAGCCCCTTATTTGGCGGGGACCGATGCGCTCAAAGGTCATCAATCAATTTTTAGCCGATGTTGTCTGGGAAGAGCTTGACTATCTGATTGCAGACCTTCCTCCCGGCACGGGAGATGAAATCCTCTCGATTGCTCAGCAAATGAAACCTGATTTTGCTGTTATAGTTACGACACCGCAACAAGTCTCGGTTATCGATGCAGAACGTGCTGTGAACATGGCAATACAACTAAAGATCCCTTTTATCGGTATCGTAGAGAATATGTCCACCTTGCTTTGTCCACATTGCAGAGCAGAGATTGGTCTTTTTGGAAAAGGAGGAGGGCAAGAGTTAGCGAAAGAAATGAATATTCAATTTCTCGGTTCAATTCCTATAGATACAGATATCTGTGCTCTCAGCGATAATGGCACACCTTTTATTTTGGAGAAACCGGATTCTGAAGCATCAAAAGCGTGTAAGTCTATTGTCGATTTTATCACAACACAACTCAACAAACAATCGTAGGAGGATGTTATGCCTCATTTAGATGGAATAGGTCCCCAAGGACAGGGAGCGATGACTGGTGGTAGAAGAGGTCGTTGCTGTGTTAACCAAACATCGCAAAATCAAGAATCAGAAATAAAGATTGCTGAAAACAAGAACATTGTTTATGGTGTTGGACAAGGAGGAAGACCATTTGGCGGCGGCCAAGGTAACTGCTTCGGTGGAAACGAACGCAAAGGTCAAGGTAAAAGATTTGGCAACGAACTATGAATTAACCATGAATTCAAACGTCTTGGAAAAAGAAGTATTAGAAAATCACGAAAAATACTTAAAACGAATAGCGCTGTTTAAAAGTTATGGTTATGACGTGGAGAAGGAAAGAAAATTTATTGTTGAACAGGCAAAACCTCTTAACGGTAAGATTCTTGATGCCGGCACTGGCAAAGGATATTTTTCACTTGCGTTGGCAAGAGAGGGCCGTCCATTTGTTACTTTTGACATTTCGGCAGAGCAGCAACGATTTGCAAAGCTCAATTTAGCGTATTTCGATTTTACCAATTTAGTGGAATTCAGAATAGAGAACGCCGAACGCACGAGCTTTCCTGATGAGAGTTTTGACATAATCTTTTCTATAAACCTCGTTCATCATTTAGAGAACCCTTATCAAGTCGCTGAAGAGTTGTTACGTATTCTTTCTTCAAACGGCAAACTAATAATAGTTGATTTCACAGAGACTGGTTTCAGGATCATAGATAAAGTTCAGGCGCTTGAAGGTAAAACCCATGAGACTGGAAAAGTTGCTCTTTCAGATATTGAATCCTACATGAAAACGAAGGGATTTTATATTACAAAAATGAAAAGCAACATTCAGAAAATTCTAATTATAAAGAAAGCGTTTCATTAAAAGATGGAGACACCAATATTAAAAATAATAGATGGGACGAAACAAACTAAGATAGATGTGCTTCGGAATGCCGGTTATTCCAAGAAAGCAATTCGTCTTCTTAAACAGCAATTGAATTTCGGTAAAATGGAACATCCAGATATCACAGCAAAGCATCAGTCAGATTGCGGCGACATGCTGATTCTTTATTTGAAACTTGATAAACAAAAATTCACAGATGCCAAATATGAATATGTCGGATGCAGAGGATTGGAAGCAGCAGCATCGGCTTTGACAGAAATGATCAAAGGCAAAACTATGCAGGAAGCCTCAAAGATTAATTTTCTGGATGTCCTAACATTTCTCGAAGGGATTCCGCCGTCAAAATATGAATGCATTCATCTGGCGCTGAACACACTAAGTGAAGGGATTAAGGATTATCAATAGAGGTAATGTGAATCATTTGCTTGAGTTCAGCATCACATGTAATGCACACGTTAGAAGCATGAGATCGGACGATCAATTTTCCGTAACCACTAAAAAGGAGAGTCATTATGGAACCAACAGTTCAACCTTTATCCTTGCCGCGCATCGGCGAGAAGGCTCCAGCATTTAAGGCTGTTACCACACAGGGAGAAATTTATTTTCCTGAGCAATATTCCGGAAGCTGGGTAATTCTCTTCAGCCATCCGGCAGACTTTACACCGGTCTGCACTTCGGAATTTATGACCTTCGCATCAATGGAAGATCAGTTTGCAAAAGCGAATTGCAAACTCGTTGGTCTTTCTGTTGATGGACTGTATAGCCATATCGCATGGTTGCGCACTATTAAAGAGAAGATCGAATACAAGGGAATGAAAAACGTGGAAGTGAAATTCCCATTGATCGAAGATATCACGATGGAAGTCGCAAAGAAGTACGGAATGATCCAGCCTGGCGAAAGCTCTACCAAGGCAGTGCGTGCGGTATTTGTGATCGATCCGAAAGGCATGATAAGGGCCATCATTTATTATCCGCTCAGTCTTGGGCGCAATTTCGATGAACTGTACCGTGTCATTATCGCTCTGCAAACGGCGGATGCATTTTCGGTTGCTACTCCAGCCGATTGGCGTCCTGGTGATGAGGTCATTGTGCCTACTGCCGGATCTTGCGGTGTAGCAAAGGAACGTATGGAAAAGAAACAGGATGATGTCAAATGCTATGACTGGTTCTTTTGCACGAAGAAACTGGATAAGGAAAAGGTCTTTAGCACGATCTTGAAGAAATAAATCATCTGACAATGAACCAACCTCTCAAAATGTAAACTGAGAGGTTGGTTCTTTATTTTTATCCGCAACAGTAATCTTATGCAGGTAATAATAATAAAGGTCTTAGCAGAAACCATACAGGTTACACTTTTAGTGCTGCTCATGATGGTTGCAGTAGATGCACTGAATGTTTGGACACGCGGTAAAATTGCTCTTCTTCTTAAGCAAGGACATCAGTGGCGGCAATATATTGTCAGTTCCTTTATTGGCACCGTGCCGGGATGGGTGGGAGGGTTTACCAATGTATCGCTCTACATTCATGGTATGATTAGCTTCGGTGCGCTCGTCGGTTCTTTTGCAGCTGCTTCAGGAGATGAAGCATTTGTCATGATAGCCATGTTTCCTAAAACGGCTTTGATTTTATTTGCAATGTTATTTGTGCTTGGTATCATCACCGCTTGGGGAACCGATAAGGTTGTAAAAAAAGCAAAAATCAAGACATGCCAGGATTGCTCCGAATCAGTTGTTCATAGCAGCGAAAAAGGAATAAAACACTATTTCAAAGAACACGTTTGGCATCACATCATTCGTCGTCATCTCTGGAAAACAGCTCTTTGGACTTTTGGTGCTTTAATCGTTGTAGAATTTGGAATGCACTATTGGCATCTCGATTCGATAAGCTCGCATTATACATTTGTTCTTCTTCTCCTTGGAGCAGTCATCGGCCTTATCCCTGAGTCAGGTCCCCATCTTCTTTTTGTCACCATGTTTGCGAACGATCTGATTCCATTTTCCGTCCTGTTTACAAGCTCCTTCGTTCAAGACGGACATAGCATGCTGCCGATGCTTTCCTATTCCGTAAAAGATTCAATTCTCATTAAAACGTTCAATGTTGTCTTTGGATTGAGTATAGGATTACTGCTCTATGCCTTTGGTGTTTGATATTTCATATGATGTTCTGCAATAATTCTATTGAAAACATCATATCCTATTATTCTCTCTTGTTTCAAAGACAAAATATAGGGTTTTGAGCATAGTCCGCACTCATAATTGTATATTTTAGGTGAATCCTTTTTATCCGACCCTGCATCCTATAACTGGAACCATGAACCGATTCTAAGGATTTATCTTCAGAGACGAGGAAATGTATGTACACGATTGAAATTGATAAACGGTATAGCGGCCTTGCTGAACAAGAATGCTGCCTCTCATGCGGAGGTGCGTTTGATTTAAGTCAACCAAAAGACGGCGAAGTGTGTGTGGATTTGGGATGCGGTAAAGGTACCGATCTGATTCGCCTGCGTGAAGCAACAGGTCCGGACGGACATGTTTTTGGTATTGATATTTCCGAAGGCATGCTCGCAAAAGCAAAGAAGACCGTCGAAAAATTTGGTTATTCGAATATTTCTCTTGTCCGGTCGGAATTGGAGGATCTCAATCTCGGAAGCGGTATTGCCGATCTCGTGATCTCCAATTGCACCATCAATCACGCAAAGGATAAATTTGCGGTTTGGTCGGAAATCAAGCGTATCCTGAAAAAAGGCGGACGTTTTGTTGTCAGCGATATTTATTCAACGGAATCTGTGCCTGCCGAATATGCGAACGATCCGGAAGCGGTCGCTGAATGCTGGGCCGGCGCAATCACCAAAGAATCATATCTGGACATTTTAAATCAGGTTGGGTTTAAGAATATTTCCATTGTGGAAGAAAGCAAGCCATATGAAAAGGGAAAAATATCTGTTGTAAGCTTTACCGTTACGGCAACAACGTCAACATGTAACTGCGGATCATAACCTGATCCGTTTTATCAAGAAAGGAGGTCTCTATGAAATCTCTTATTAAGAAAAAAACAAACGCAGCAACAACCACAGCTCTTTGCTGTGCTAAAACAACCCAAATGGCACCGGGCTGTCATAACTAATCAACAACAATTAATTCCTCTTTCTTTATGGCTTTGCTTTCTCTTTCTCTATGATGAACTTTTCAAAACATAATATTTTTACCCGCATTGCAGATTCAGATAAGCATATTCTGATGAATGTCCTCACCGGTCATGCCGACATCCTCTCTGCCGAAAAAGCGCAAGAGGTAACTGCGCAGCGATATAGCGTTATCGACGAATACATCGCGAAAGGATATCTGAGCGATCCTGAAGCTGAGATAAAGCTTTACAGGCAACGGTATGCAGATTTTATAGACAAGCGCGATAAGGAGGAAATTCAGATTTTCTTTGTTCCATGGTACTCCTGCAACTTCGGCTGTGGATATTGTTACCAGGAAAGTTATTCCCATCAGACCATATTGCCAAGCAATGAGCTCGTCGATTCATTTTTCGGATATATCAACAAGGAGTTCGCAGGCCGGAAGAAATATCTTACGATTTTTGGCGGTGAACCGCTGCTCAAAGGTGAATCGTATTCCCGTGGTATCAAGATGCTCTTGGAAAAAGCCAAAGAAGCTGGACTTGAAACAGCACTGGTCACCAACGGATATTACCTGGCTGACTATGTTGACCTTCTCAGCCAATATCGCATCCGGGAAATTCAGGTGACGCTAGATGGAACGCAGGAGTTTCATGATCTTCGACGCCCGTTAAAAGGGGGCGGATCAACGTTTCATCAGATCGTCGCCGGCATCGATAAGGCATTAGAACGAAATCTTACCATCAACCTGAGGATGGTGGTGGACAAGCAGAATGTCAATGACCTGCCTGCATTAGCTCGTTTTGCAATCGGAAAAGGGTGGACGAATCATCCCCGGTTTAAAACTCAGCTTGGACGCAATTACGAACTGCATACGTGCCAGACGGATCGCACAAAATTATTCAGCAGGCTGGAAATGTATCAGGAATTATATTCGCTGACGCAGGCACATCCTGAAATATTGGAATTCCACAGACCGACATTTTCCATCTCAAAATTTCTTTTTGAGAATGGCGAGCTGCCGAGTCCGTTATTCGATTCTTGCCCGGGCACTAAATCCGAATGGGCATTCGATTACACCGGCAACATTTATTCCTGCACCGCAACGGTCGGCAAAACTGCCGAATCACTGGGAACATTTTTCCCTGCCGTGAGTAAAAAGAATAGGCTTGTTGAACAATGGGAAGAACGCGATGTGACCGTTATCGGGAAATGTAAAACCTGCAACCTGCAATTAGCGTGCGGCGGCGGGTGTGCGTCTGTTGCCTTCAACACCACCGGCAATCTCCATGCCCCGGACTGTGTTCCCGTCAAGGAACTTATCGGCATGGGTGTATCAACCTATTTCAAGAAGGAGTTAGCGTAATTCATGAGCGAATCAATTCGATATATCACTGCGGCGGATTATGATGAAGCCGTTCTCAAGGGAGGTACTGTTGTCCTCGATTTTTATTCCACTGAATGCCCGCCATGCGAAGCGCTTGCCGCAAAGTATGAACCACTGAGTGAAATATACGGCAAAAATATAAAGTTTATGAAAATATTCCGGCAGGAGAATCGGGAACTTGCAGTGAAGCTTGGTGTTCTTTCATCTCCTACGCTGTTGTTTTATAAAAACGGGGAACGTGTGGGAGAACAATTATCCGGAGGCATCAAACGCTCTGAGATCGTAAAGAATCTCGAGATTCTTCTTCCCGAAAACCGGAAAGCCGAACTACGTTCGAGTGTCGTTCTGAAAGATAGTTCCTGCGATGTTCTCGTCCTTGGTGCGGGTCCAGCCGGATTAGCAACAGCCATTTACACTGCCCAGGCAAAATTGAAAACGATCGTCATTGATAAAGAACTTCCCGGCGGGCAGGTAAAGGTCACGCATCTCGTCAGCAATTATCCTGGATTTTCAGAGCCCATCGAAGGCTACATGCTGATGCATCATATGTCCGAACAGGCAAAAGCAGCCGGTGCAGAATTTCGTGTTGCGGTGGATGTCACGGATATCGATCTGCTCAGAAAAAAAGTGGTCATTGACGGCGTTGAAACGATCCATGCAAAGAAGATCATTGTTGCCACCGGCTCTTCACCCAAACATCTCGGCGTGAAAGGCGAACGCGAATATAAAGGGCAGGGAATATCTTATTGTGCGACGTGCGATGGCAAGTTCTACGAAGGGAAGGATATTATTGTCGTCGGCGGCGGAAATTCCGCCATCGAAGAATCTCTGTTCCTCACAAAGTTTGCCAACAGTGTCACTATTGTGCATCAATTTCAAAAGCTGCAGGCAAACAAGACAGCGCAGCAAAAGGCGTTTGCAAATCCGAAGATCAAATTTATTTATGAACATGAACCAAGAGAATTTGTGAAAGAGGGAACCAGTGTTCGCAAGGTTATTGCTGAGGATCTGAAGACAAAACAATTGAAGACGCTCGAATGCGACGGTGTCTTTATCTTTGCAGGTATGAAACCGAACCTGGAAGAAATTGGTTCACTGTTTGATCTTGACCAATGGGGTTATATAAAAACCGATGCGCTTTCACATACGAATATCAAAGATGTCTTTGCGGTCGGTGACGTAGCAACAAAACATTGTCGACAAATCACAACCGCGGTTTCCGATGGAACCGTTGCAGCGGTGACGATTTCGAAAGAACTGGATGAGTGAATTTGGTTCAACTCTCAAACCAAAACCGGTTCGAGAATAAATATTCGGCAGAAATAAGAGATGATGATACCATGGCGATTACCATAGATCCGCAGAGATGTCCGCAGAACCATCGTTGTCCTATGATTGCCGTCTGTCCTCTCGGGGCAATATCTCAAGAAGGAGATAGCTTACCCCAAATTGATGAAAGCAAATGTGCGGAATGTATGGAATGCGCTCGTTATTGCCCGTTGCGGGCTGTGCAAATGAATTAAAAAGAAATCCCTGTACGTGATTTACGGTTCATGGAGAACCAGAATCCTTTCATTATGCATATTCTCCTTGTTGACGATGAAGTATCGCAGCGCAGCGTCCTTTCCGGCTATCTGAAAAAGAAACGCCACACTATTATCGAAGCGGACCATGGTGCTCAGGCGATCGAAAAATTTAAAACTCATCCCATCGATGTCGTCCTCACGGATTTCCAAATGCCGAACGGCACCGGATTGGATCTGTTGAAAGCAGTCCGGAGTGTTCATTCTCAGGCTGCGGTGATTATGATGACCGCATTTGGTACTATTGAAGGTGCGGTGTCTGCAATACGTGAAGGAGCATTCGATTATCTTACAAAACCGATCAATTTAGATGAACTTGATGCTCTGCTTCATCGGATTGAAGAACTTCAACAATTAAAATCCGAGAATCAGATACTGCGGGGACAGCTTGCAGAAAAGCATTCTTTCACGGGTATCATATCTCAATCTGGAGCGATGGAAAATGTCCTGAGCACCGCCGCACGCGTTGCACAAAGCACCGCCTCGATTTTAATCCGGGGCGAAAGCGGCACCGGCAAAGAATTGATTGCCAAAGCAATCCATTTTGCAAGTGATCGGAAAGACAAACCATTCCTCGCGGTGAACTGTGCGGCCCTGAACGATAATCTTTTAGAAAGCGAACTCTTCGGCCACGAAAAGGGGGCATTCACCGGAGCTGACCGGCAGCGCCGAGGCAGGTTCGAAATGGCAAACGGCGGTACCATCTTTTTAGATGAGATCGGTGATATTTCCCCGGCCACTCAGGCCAAATTATTACGCGTGCTACAGGAACATCAGTTTGAACGCGTTGGCGGATCGGAGACATTGACTGTTGATGTTCGCGTCCTCGCGGCAACGAATAAAAATCTTGAAGAGGCGATCCACAACGGCAGTTTTCGCGAGGATCTCTACTATCGTCTCAATGTCGTTGCTATTGAAATTCCTCCATTGCGTCATCGTCGAGAGGATGTTGTTCCATTACTCGAGTATTCCCTCCATCGTTTTGCAATAGAAAATAAGAGGAAGAAACTCTCTTTCTCAAAAGAAGCATGGGATGCTCTTCTTCGATATGATTATCCGGGGAATGTCCGCGAATTGGAGAACCTCGTTCAGCGCACTGTGATTATGTCCCGCGGTGAACATATTACCACGGAAGATTTGCCTCAGATGTTTCGTTCACCGATGAACGAAGCCTCCTTGCCGAGATCGAACGCCGGGAGTCCGCTTCCTGAGCAAGTAGAGCAATTGGAAAAAGATTTGATCTTTGAAGCTCTGCGCAATCATAACAACAACCAATCACGAGCAGCGAAGCAGCTGGGCATTTCCGAGCGCAATCTCCGCTACTGGTTGAAAAAGTGGGGAGTGAAATAATTCGACAATTCGGTCGAACACACTCGGCATCAACGTCGATCTTTTAAAATTCTAATATCTCGTTTCCCCGTTTTCATCCCAATTTCTCCTTTATCGTTCTGGCACGACAATTGAACTGATAGCTCCAGAACAATCAATGTTCAATAAACAAACCAACAATAAAATAAGGAGAACAATATGAAACGGATCATCAACACAGCAATCGCACTTGCCCTTGTCTCGGCGCTTGGCGTTGCACAAACAGCAACAACGGAACAAGCGAAAGCATCAATCAAAGCGGATGCACCAGTGGTCACCAAAGCACAGCGCGGTGCTAATTTCATCGATGCAGACGGCGACGGTGTATGCGATAACTTCGCAGCCAAGTCGGCCGTACAAGGCAAGCATGGCAAGGGAAAAGGTCCGGGCAATGGCACAGGTAATCAGGGGGTCGGGCCAAAGGACGGAACCGGCTATGGTGCAGGTAAGGGAACGGGAACTGGTACCGGAACGTGTGACGGCACGGGTCCAAAAGGTTATCGCGGTGGAAGTAAATAAATAACCAAGATACTTTCGGAAGATTCTCGCAGTGTTGCAGAGCAATCTTCCGAAGGTTACTTTTATGAAAGAAACGAAATGAAATCAATAATCTATACATTGCTCCTCGTCCTGTTTTCAGCAGCAGCTTTAGGACAAGCACAAGACACAACAGCACAGAGGCAAAATCAGCAGAAGAAACAAAAGATGGATCGCTTTATTGATGCCGATGGAGATGGAATCTGCGATCATCGGGCTCAAGGGCTGGGCTTTGGGCGTGGAAAACGCGGCGAGGGAAAAATGAAAGGCAAACAACAAACAGAGGCCTCCGGACCTCCCACTGTGACAGGCAAACAATATCGCGGGGGTCGAAAATGAAAACTATGATTATGATACTCTTAACCGGATTTCTTGCCGCACCTGCCCTGGCACAATTTACAGTTGAAACGAATTTTGGAACGATGCTGGATGACAACATCGATAATAATTATCTGCAAATTGCTGACCGGATCGCTTCCGGCTCACTCAAAACTGGATATGGCTGGAGTTCCGATCAAACCGAAACAGGATTGTCTTATAGAGGAGGTTTGAGCTATTATTCGCAAATCATCGATCGCTCGTTCACCACACATCAATTGAATTTTGATTATGAACGAAAATATGGTGAGGAAGATGCAAGCTCATTTGCGGCGAATGCAGGGTTTTCTTCTCGCATTGACCGGGGTGATTATTCGCTCTATGACCATCAAATATATAACGGCACGCTCCAATTAAAGCATTTCTTTACAGAGACGTTGAAAAGCGAAGGGATGTATGCGTTCAACTATGTTAGATTCAGTGAGTTATCGGCATTTAATTATACCGAACATGTACTCAGTACGGAAGGTGCGGCATACTTCAGTACGAAAACGACGTTGATTGCCCGCGCAAATATTGGGATGAAGATTTATTCAACCGCCAATTATGATTCGACCATGGCAAGCAACGGTATGGGGCATGCACGCAACCAGTCCAGTCAATCCTCACCGAGTGTCACGCAATTAATAGGAATGGTACGGGTTGGCCAATCAATCTTTGAAAACACCGGACTCTCATGGACCGCGCAATATCAATGGAACATTCAAAAGGAATCGCGTTATCTTGCCTCTGACTATGGTAATATCTCAGACGACGCACTCTTTGACGATCATTATGGATACGAAGGCTTCCAGGTGAGCGGAATGCTCACACAGGTGATTTCGTCCGATACACGCATTCGGCTCGTCGGAAGCTTGCAGAATAAACTCTATTCCAATCGTGCGGCCTACGATCTGGAAGATAATCTTGTCTCAGGTCAGCGCTACGATACCCGCACTTCAGTGTCCTTTCAATTCTCGAAGGAGGTTGAGTCGCTTGGCATCACTCTCAACGCCGCATATGATTATATCGTCAATGATTCGAACGACCAATTCTATCATTATACGAATAATGCTTTTTCCCTTGGACTGTCTGTACCGTTTTTTCGATAGAACGAGGTCCTTCGTATCGTAACAGGTATAAAAGGCCTTCGCGTATTGAAGGCTTTTTAATGTATCGTTATCCCGAATTCAGCATCTCATCTGTATGTCCGAGGCCCCGAATCCATGAAAATCTTGTCACACCTGCAGCCAAGGTATATCATTGCAATTACCATATCGGTAGCCGTGCTGATGTTCGGTTCTGCGTTCATTGAACTGCGTCAAAGTCGCAATGAATTGCTGCATGTATTACGCGAACATTCACTTTCGCTTGCCGAAACCATTGAGCGCAGCAGCAGCAATGTTGTTCTCTCCACGGAGCAGGTCGAGCTTCAAATGACTGATCGGCTGCTCAATAATGCTTTTTATATTGCACAGATGGACAGCGCCGGGAGATTGACACAACCCCTCCTTCAAAAATGGTGTTCGGCAAATTCCATTTATCGGATTAATATCGTCAATCGGTATGGCAGTCGTATTCTCGGCAGCCATATGCAGCGGGCCGATCATTCGTCATTGAAG
>Ga0105104_10002316_pt1 | contig 14015 bp, 10 predicted proteins | sample PPLLaktember2015_3_FD_87034 | JGI IMG/M metagenome (GOLD analysis project Ga0105104, IMG submission 87034) | Freshwater sediment microbial communities from Prairie Pothole Lake near Jamestown, North Dakota, USA - PPLs Lake P7 Core (6) Depth... | ecosystem: Environmental > Aquatic > Freshwater >... | reverse complement strand
TCGACGGGGGCATCGACCTCGGCGCGATGCTCCGGCCGGCCCGCGGCGTGGCGGCATACGTGCTCGCGCTCCTCGACGAGCCGGCACCGCGGCGCACCGTCCTCGCCCTCGGAACCTCCGGTGGCTTCCGCCTCTGGGTGAACGGGGAGAAGGTGGCCAGCGGCGACGCGTACCACCCCGCCCGGCCCGACCAGGAGCGCATCTCGGTGCAGCTCCGCGCCGGCGTGAACCGGGTGCTCCTCAAGGTGTGCCACGAAGACTCCGGCGTGCTCGGGGCTTACCTCCGCGACGAGTCGGCGCGGGCTCGCCCGGTAACACCCGACCGGCTTCCCGGGCTCCGCGCAGGTCCCCCTCCGGCGGCGAGGCTGCTCCCCACGCTGTCCGGCAGTCTTCAAGATGACGTGGCCCGCCGTCCGGACGACGCGCGGTTGCGGGCGGACCTCGCCCAGGTGCTCGAGGCGACGCAGGCCTTCGACTCCCGCGACCACAGCGACGCGGTGAACGCCGACCGGGCCGCCGCCGACGCCTCCCGCAAGGGCCGATCCGACGCGCGCCTCGAGCTGCTCGCGGCACGGCTGCAGCAGGACGAGAACGTCCGCCGCCGGCATCTCGAGGCTGCACTTGCCGCGGCCCCGGACCTGCTCGAGGCCCGCGTGCTCCTCGCTCGCGCCGAGCTGTCCCAGGGACACCCGGAGCGGGTCCTCCCCCTGCTCCAGCCGCTGGTCCAGCGGTGGAAGGCGTTCGTCCCCGCCCAGGTGCTGCTGGCACGCGCCGAGGACGAGCTCGGGGACCCGGTGTCGGCGACCCGGCGCATCGAGGAGCTGCCCCCCTCCAGCTGGCGCATTCCCGAGGCCGGGCGCGAGCGGGTGCGCAGCGCGCGGCGTCTGGACCGGGGTGACGAGGCGCTGGATCGCCTGCGAAGCGTTCTTCAGGCAAGACCCGGCGACGGCAGCAGCCTCTCGCTCCTCGCCGAGATGCTGGCCGACCGGGGAGACGCCGCCGGCGCCGGGGACGCGCTGCGCACCGCGCTCCGCCTCTCACCCACCAGCAACGACGTCCGCCTCCGGCTGGCCGAGGTCCTCGCCTCCAACGGGCGGCTCGAGGAAGGGCTCACCCTCTTTTCCGAGGCCGAGGCGCTCTGCCCGGACGACCCCGAGGTCTTCGAGCGGAAGGGCCGTGCCCTTCTCTACGCCGGACGCAAGGAGCCGGCGCTCGCCGCGCTGGACCGCTCGCTGGTGCTCCGACCTCAGAACCCCGCCCTCCGCGACGCAGTCCGGGCCCTCCGCGGCACCGAGACAACCGCCGCCACGGCCGACGGCATCGACATCCGTCCACTCGTCGCCGAGGCCGACAGCTACGCCGAGGACGCGGTCACGCTGGCCGACGTCACCCGCGTCCGCGTGCAGAAGAGCGGCCTCTCCAGCCGCTTCCACCAGCTGGCGGTGAAGGTCTACACCCGGCGGGGGGTGGACGCGTTCCGCAGCTTCCCCATCACCTACAGCCCGAGCCGGGAGGAGGTCCGGATCCTTCGCGCCCGGATCACCAAGGCCGATGGCTCGCTGGTCGAGAGCTTCGGCGACACCAACCGCAGCCTCAACGAGCCGTGGGCCGGCATGTACTACGACGCCCAGGCCAAGGTGCTCAGCTTCCCCGGGCTCGCGCCAGGCGACGTGCTCGAGCTGCAGTACCGGGTGGAGGACACGGCGAGCGATAATCTCTTATCCGATTACTGGGGCGACCTCTCCTACGTCCAGGGCGTCACTCCCAAGCTCCGCTGGGAGTACGTCGTCGACATGCCTGCCGGCCGCACGCTCTACTGGAACGAGAAAACGCTCGGAGCGGGAGTGAGCGCGCGACGCGAGCCCACCTCCGACGGCCGCGTGCTCTACCGCTTCGGGGCCCGGCACGTCTCGCGGATCACGCCGGAGCCGGGGATGCCCGGCTGGTCCGAGGTGGCGGCCACCCTGCACGTCTCGACGTACCGCACCTGGGAGGACGTGGGCCGGTACTACTGGAGCCTCATCCGCGACCAGCTGGTGCCGGACGACAGCATCCGTCGGGCGGCGGAGGGAGCGCTGGTCGGCGTGGACCGGAAGGACACCCGCGCGGTGGTCCGGGCTCTCTACGAGTACGTGGTGAAGAACACCCGCTACGTGGCGCTCGAGTTCGGCATCCACGGGTACAAGCCCTACCGCGTGGACCGGGTGCTGGCCCGCCGATTCGGCGACTGCAAGGACAAGGCGTCGCTGCTGCACGCGCTGCTCCAGGCCTCCGGCGTGGAGAGCCGCATCGTGCTGCTCCGGATGCGGCAGCTGGGCGCCGTGCCGGCGGAGCCGGCGTCACTGGCGGTCTTCAACCACGCCATCATCTGGGTCCCGGCGCTCGACTGGTACCTGGACGGCACCGCCGAGTTCCACGGCGCGACAGAGCTGCCCATCCCTGATCGCCGGGCGAGCATCCTGGTCGTCGAGCCGGACGGAAAGAGCCGGTTCACCGTCACGCCCGAGGCACGCCCCGAGGACAACGTCACCGACGTGCAGCTGGAGCTCGCGCTCGGGCCGGGTGGCGCGGCCGAGGTGAAGGGCGAGAGCCGCGTCAGCGGGAGCGCTGCGCCCGAGTACCGGCGGAGCTACCAGTCCGCCGCCACCCGCCGCACCACCTTCGAGCAGGGATGGGCGCGGACCTTCCCCGGGCTGAGCGTGGACAAGGTGTCGATCAGCGATCCCTCCCGGCTGGACCAGGACGTGGCCCTCGACTACCAGCTGAGCATCCCTCGCTACGCCGAGGTGGGCGGAGACACCCTGCGGTTCCTTCCCTTCGGCAGCCGCCGGGGCTACGTCGAGACCTACGCCGGGCTGGTCGAACGCCGCGGAGACCTGGTGCTCGACGGACCGAGCGTGAGCCGCTTCACCTTCCGCTATCGGCTCCCTCCGGGATGGAGCGTGGACGCGCTCCCGCCCGACGTGACCACCGAGAGTGGATTCGGGAAGCTCCGTCTCTCCTACGCCGTCGAGCAGGGCGTGCTGGTCTGCCGCGGCGAGCTGGTCTTCGCCCGGGACCGCATCTCGGCGAACGAGTACCCGGCCTTCCGCGCCTTCGTCGCTGGAGTGGACCAGGCCTTCTCGCGCAAGGTGCTGGTCCGCGCGCCCCGGAAGACCGCCTCGCCCCAGCGCGCCGCCCGCCCCCCGGCGTCCGCAGCCGCGCCACTCGCCCTCGCCACGAGCCCATGAACCCGGTCCCCGAGGCCCCGCTGCGGATCACCGTCGCGGTCTGCGCCTACGTGCTGCTCGTGGTGTGGGTGACGTTGCGGGGGCTGGACACCGGGCTTCGCCGGTCGGGCTGCGCGGCGCCCATCCGCCGGAGCCTGCTGGTGCGCATCGGGGCTCTGCTCGGGACGTGGTTCCTCGCGGTGACCGCCGCGGCGGTGGCGGGAGCCTGGCTGGATCCCGGGGCTCCCCGCGCCCTCGGGTACCTCGTCCCGGCGCTCGCGCTGTCGCTGGTGCTCTGGCGCGCGGGGTGGCTGCAGGCCGCGGTGCAGGCGCTCTCTCCGTCGGCGATCCCCTGGCTGCAGACCCTGCGTATCGGGGGCGGGTTGACGCTCTTCGCCGCCTGGGCCTCGGGGTTCGCTCCCTGGGGCTGGGTCGCCACCGCAGGGACGGGAGACATCCTGGTGGGGCTTGGCGCGGCGGCGGTCGCGGCACTGCTCGGAACGGGGCTCGCCTGGTCACGCACGGCGGCGCTGGCCTGGAACGTCTTCGGGCTGGCGGACCTGGCCCACACCCTGGTGCGGGGCCTGCTCGCCGCGCCGGGACCGCAGCAGCGCATCTTCGAGACCCCGCCCAACCTGGTCCCGATGGTGTTCCCCTTCATCTACCTGCCGGCGTTCATCGTCCCGCTCACGATCCTCCTGCACATCCTCTCGCTGCAGCAGCTGGGGAGGATGGGGCGCGCGGCGCCCCGCTAGCACTGCGAGGAGATCACTCGGTGCGCATCGCCTCGACCGGATCGAGCCGGGCGGCGCGCGCAGCGGGGTAGATGCCGAACAGGAGTCCCACGCCCGAGCTCATCGCCAGGGACAAGGCCACGGCCCAGGTCGGGACCGAGGTGGGGAAGTTGAAGGCCCAGCGGGCGAGGAAGGCCACTGCCGCGCCCACCAGCACGCCGAGCACACCTCCGAAGAGCGAGAGCATGATCGCCTCGGTGGCGAACTGACCGAGGATGCGGTGCCGCTTCGCCCCCAGCGCCTTCCGCACGCCGATCTCCTGGGTCCGCTCCGTCACCGAGACCAGCATGATGTTCAGGATGCCGATCCCTCCGACGATGAGGGAGAGCAGGCACACCCCGAAGCTCGCCGCGGTCACCACCGAGGAGATCTGGTTGAAGGCCTGGGTGGCGGACTCGTTGGAGAAGATGAAGAAGTCGTCCTCCTGCTCCGGCTTGAGATTGTGCCGCCGGCGCATGAGCTGGCGCACCTCCTCCATCGCGCGCGGCAGGAGCTCGGTCGAGGCGGCCTGCATGCTGATGTTCAGCGAGCGCTTCTTCCCCCACAGCGGGAAGAAGGCGTTGATGGGGATGACCACCACGTCGTCCTGCTGGAACCCGCCGACGAAGGCGCCCTTGCGCTTCATGATCCCGATCACCCGGAACGGCCGGGTGCGGATGCGCACCTCCTGCCCGATCGCGTCCACCCCGGGGAAGAGGACGTCGGCTACGTTGGAGCCCAGCACTGCCAGCCGCTCGCCGTCCGCCACCTCCTGGACGTTGAACGCCCGCCCGAAGGCGATGTCCATCGCGTTGGTGAGGAAGAAGTCCGCGGTGCCCCCGGCTACCTGGATGTTCGGCCGGGTCTCGTAGCGGTCGGTGGAGATCTTCACGCCGAAGTCCCAGGCCTCGCCCGTGGTGGCGATGACGTCGGGCAGCCGCCGCTCGATGTCGTCCCGGTCCTCGATGGTGAGGTTCGGGCGCTTGGAGAGCCGGTCGAGGTCGAAGTTGCCGAAACCGTTGGGGAATTTTTGGATCTGGAACCCGTTGGAGCCCAGGCCCGTCAGGTCCTCGTCCACCTTGTTCCGGAGCCCTTCCAGGAGGGCCATCATCGCCACCACGGTGGCCGCGCCGATCACGATGCCCAGCAGCGTCAGCAGCGAGCGGAGCCGGTGCCCCCAGAACGTGGAGAAGGCCAGGCGGAAGTTGTCGGTCAGCGCGCGCACCCACAGGTCCTGACGGCCCGTCATGGGCGCCATTGCAGCAGATCCCTGCACCGGGCAGCCAGTCGGCCGGGCCCGGGCCCGGGGGTGGACGGCCTGGACCCGCGTACCCAGGTTCGCTTCCCAACCTGACCGCCCGTCCTCGGGGTCCCGGGCGGTGCCCCGGAGAGGAGTGTTCCCAGTGGAAGCGACGAAGCTGTTGTCGAAGCAGCATGACGAGGTGAAGGAGCTCTTCCAGCGGTTCGAGGCGGCGGAGGACGAGTCCGAGAAGGAGGAGCTCTTCGAGCAGATTGCCGACGACTTCGCCGCCCACGGCGAGATCGAGGAGAAGATCTTCTACCCGGCGGTCTACGTCGGTGAGCTCAAGGAGAAGCTCCAGGAGGCGGTCGAGGAGCACCTCGCCGCCAAGCGGGTCGTTGCCGATCTGCTGGAGATGGAGCCCTCCGACGAGCAGTTCGACCCGAAGATGAAGGTGCTGAAGGAGCTCATCGAGCACCACGTCGAGGAGGAGGAAGGAGAGCTCTTCCCGCTGGTGGGGCAGAACTTCGCCCGCGAGGAGCTGGAGACGCTGGGCGAGCAGATGGAGCAGATGTTCAACCAGCTTCAGGAAGACGAGCCCCGGGAACAGATCCCGGCCCAGACGGACCACGCGCCGCCGCTCCGTTGAGCCCAGGAGGGGGCGCGCCGAGCTGGGCGCTCACCTCGGTGACCGGGGACGCGAGAAGCGCGCGTCAGACGGGGTCGGGCCGGGCCCCGCGATGGCGGCCCGAGGGCGGCGATCACCGCGGCCGGTCGCGGCGGTGACGTTCGCTCAGGCGCCGACCGGCACCGAGGTGCTGGTGGTCTCCGCGGGAACCCACCGCTGCAGCGGATACCCCTCGCTCACCCATCCGGCATAGCCGCCTTCGAGCGGCCGGACCCGGTCGATGCCTCGTCGCTTCAGCCTGAGCGCCACCCGGGCGCTCGTCCACTCGTTGGGTCAACTACAGAAGAGCACGATCTCCCGGCCCCGGCTGATCTCCCGGTGCCGGCGATCGAGCTCGTCTGGCGAGATGCAGAGGGCGCCGGGGAGCGTGGTGCCCGACTCCTCGACCTCCCGGCGGTGGCGAAGGTCCACCACCACCAGGTCGTCACCGGCGTCCAGCCGGCGCTTTAGCTCACGCGCCGACAGGCTTGCGACGCGCAGCTCGGTGTGGAATCGAAGCCGCTGCAGGAGCTTGAAGCCGAGGTACAGCCCCAGCGCCGCAGCGAAGAAGCCCGCGGCCGATCCGGCGTAGGCCATGACAACCGCGAGCACGCGGAAGAAGGGCTCTCCGGCCAGCCAGCCCAGGCCGACGAAGGTCGTGGCCCAGAGAAGGTCGCCGGTTCCATCCAGCAGGAGGAAGCGCCGAAAGCGCATTCCGGACTCGCCGGCCAGCGGAGGGGCGAGCGTGGTCAGTCCGGGGATGAACGGAGCGACGACCAGCGCCCGTGGGCCGTAGCGGGTGAATGCATTCTCGGTGCGCTGCACGCAGATCTCCGGCTCCAGGGAGACGCGGCAGATCAGCCGGAGCACGCGACTCCCCCAGTGCCGGCCGGCGAAGAACCATGCGGAGTGACCCAGGGACGCGGCCACCGTGGCCAGCGCGATCGGCAGCGCGACCGTGCCGTGCCCCAGCCGCGCCAGCGCACCCGCGGCGATCAGCCAGGGCGTGCAGGGGATGGGCACTCCGGCCTGCTCCAGCAGAACGCTGGCGAAGACCAGGATCGGTCCGTACCCCTGCAGGAACTCGATGCTCGCGTTCACGACGGGTGGGCCTCCTGGGCGGTCTCCCCGGCAACGGCCTGCCGGGCCACGCCGCTGTGTAGCGGTACCGCGTGCCGACCGCTAGCGTGTGGGGGGAGGAACCGGTCGTTGCAGCCGCCCGGGGGGGCTAGTTGGGCCGGGCCGCAGCCGGCTGGGACACCAGGTGCACCACCTCGTCCACCCGCACCGGCAGCTTCCCGCCCTTGCGCTGCAGGGCGAGCGACAGCTTGTGGTGGTCCGCTCGCGTCAGCCGCCGGTCCAGGACCACGTCGACCATGTAGTCGAGCGTGTCCGCGTCCAGCACCATCCCCACGCTGAACAGCATCAGCTCGTCAGGGTCCAGGTAGGCCGACATGGCACCGCTCTGCCGTTGCAAGGGAGGATCCGGGCCGTCGGCGGCTCCGGGGAAGCAGCCCCCGCCCTGACCTGTTAGGGGTGCCAACCGTGCTTGCCGGCTGGGTCCTTTCGCTCGTCGTGGCCGCCGCTCCGGCGCCGACGTCCACTGCCAGTGGAGCGCTCCACGAGGGCAGGCCCAGGGTGCGCGCGACCCTCGTCTCGGATGTGACCCAGGTGGAGCCGGGCGGCACGTTCCGGCTCGGCGTCCAGCTGCAGATGGCCCGCGGGTGGTACGTGTACTGGAAGAATCCGGGCGAGGCCGGACTGGCCAGCGAGGTCGTGTGGGACGTGCCGCGCGTCGCGGTGGGCCCGCTGACCTGGCCTGCTCCCGAGGTGCACCGGAGCCCCGACGGCTCCATCACCAGCTACGGCTATGGCGGCGAGGTGGTCCTCTTCGCCAGCGCCCGCGCGCAACCAGACGTGCAGCCGCCGCTCACCGTGGTGGCCACGGCGGAGGTGCTCGTCTGCGAGGTGCAGTGCATCCCGGCCCGGCTCGAGCTCACCCGGGTGCTGGGCGTCGGTCCCCGCCAGGCGGATGCTGCAGGGTCGGCCGCCCTCGACGCATCCACGGCCCGCGTGCCCCGCGCACCGGCCGCGGCCGGGCTCCGGGTGACGGTCCGGCGCACCACGTCCTTCGTGCCCGGCCAGCCCTTCGAAGGTGAGCTGACAGTGGAGCGCACCGACGGGAGCCCCGAGCCACTCGCCCGGGCCGATGCCTTCGTCCCCGAGCGCCTGCCAGGCATCCTCACGGTCCAGGCCACTCCCGACGGGACCGGACGGCTCCGGCTCTGGGGGAAGGCCGCGCCCGACTCGTCGCCGGCTCCGCCGCGCATCGCGGGTGTCGTGGCGCTGGCGAGCGGCGGTGCGGTGGAGGCGAGCGCGCCGTTCGAGCTCCCGCCCGGGCTGACACCGCACCCGGCCGCCGCGCATCCGCCCCTTCCTGCGCGGATGCCGGGACTGCCCTGGATGCTGCTGCTCGCCTTCCTCGGAGGCGTGCTCCTCAACGCGATGCCGTGCGTCTTCCCGGTCCTCGCCCTCAAGGCCTACGGGTTCGCGCGCACCGTCCACGCCGACCACGGCTCCGTCCGGACGCACGCCCTGGCCTACACCGGCGGCATCCTCGCCTCGCTCCTCGCGCTCGCCGGGGCCGTGCTCGCGCTCCGGGCCGCGGGCCACGCGGTGGGCTGGGGCTTCCAGTTCCAGGAGCCGGTCTTCGTCGCCGTCCTCTGCGGCGTGGTGCTCCTCTTCGCCTTGAACCTGCTCGGCGTCTTCGAGGTCACTCCGCCCACCCACGGCACCGAATCGCTGGTCGCCGCGGTCGACCATACCCATGGCCCGCTGCGCAGCGTCGCCGAGGGCGTCCTGGCGGTGGTGCTCGCCACCCCTTGCTCGGCACCGCTGCTGGGCACGGCGGTGGGGTTCGCCTTCGCCGCCAGCGCTCCGGTGGTCCTCGCCGTCTTCTCCGCGGTGGGGCTCGGGCTGGCCGCGCCCTTCTGCGCCCTGGTGCTCGTGCCCGGCCTGCGTTCCCGCCTGCCGCGCCCCGGAGCGTGGATGGAGCGCGGGAAGCAGCTCCTCGGCTTCGCCCTGCTCGGCACCGGGGTGTGGCTCGTCGGCATCCTTGGCTCGCTCGCGGGGGTGGACGGCGTGGTGCGGCTGCTCGCGTTCCTGGTGGTGGTGGCCCTCGCCGCCTGGTCCTGGGGCGCCTGGCGCCGGGGCGTGGTGCTGGCGGGCGGGCTCGTGCTGGTGCTGGCCACCGGGTGGGGGGCGCTGCGCTTCGGGACGGCACCCGCGCCGATGGCCGGGCGTGAGGCATGGAGCGACGAGGCGGTGGCCCGGAGCCTCGCCCAGGGCCGCCCGGTGCTGGTGGACTTCACCGCCGACTGGTGCCTGAGCTGCAAGTTCAACGAGCGAACGGTGCTCGCCTCCGAGCAGGTGCAGTCGGCGCTGGTCCGCACCCGCACTCAGCTCCTGGTCGCGGACTGGACCCGCCGCGACCCGGCGATCGCCCGCCGGCTCGCAGCCCACGGCCGGGCCGGCGTTCCGATGTACCTGGTGTATTCCCCCGCACGCCCGGACCAGCCCGAGGTCTTGCCCGAGCTTCTCACGCTGGACACCGTGGTCTCGGCGCTGGAGCGGGCGGCTCCCGCTCCCGGCGCACTGGGCCTCTCCTCCCCTCCGAGGTGAACACCGCCATGCCGCTCCTTCGCTCCGCCGTTCTCTGTGCCACACTGCTCCTCGCCGCCCCGGCGCTCGCGGCCGACGTGGGCCAACCCGCTCCGGCCTTCAACCTCAAGGACGAGGTGGGCGCCTCGCACGCCCTGGACCAGTACCGGGGCAAGATCGTCATCCTCGAGTGGACCAACCCCGAGTGCCCGTTCGTCCAGCGCCACTATGGCGGCAAGACGATGCAGCGGACGCTGGCCACGTTCGACCGGAAGAAGGTGGTCTGGCTGGCGGTGGACTCCACCAGCCACAACACACCGGCGAAGTCGAAAGCCTGGAAGGCGGAGCAGGGATTCCCCTACCCCGTGCTCCAGGACCCGAGCGGCGAGGCGGGCCACGCCTACGGAGCGAAGACCACCCCGCACATGTTCGTCATCGATGAGAAGGGCGTCCTCCGGTACGCCGGCGCGATCGACGACGACCCGCGTGGACGCAGCACCACCCCAACCAATTACGTGGAGAAGGCGGTGAACGCGCTCGACACCGGGAAGGCCGTCTCCCCCACCACCAGCGACCCGTACGGCTGCACTGTCAAGTACGGGAAGAGCAGCTGAGGACGTCTCCCCGGAGCTCCGACTCCGGCTAGAGTGCCTGCCAGGCCGGGAACAGGGGAGAGAAGGTCCGGCTCTCACCCCACCGGCCAGAGGGGACGCACGCTTCGATGAGGATGGGCCTTCCCGGGGCGCCGCTGCTCGCGCTGTGCCTCGTCGCCTCGCCGGGTGCCGCCGAGGAGCTCCCCACCCGCTTCGAGGCTGCGGTGCGCGGGGGGGTCGGCATCCCGATCGGGAACGCGACGGGTGAGACCTCCCGCACGCCCTCCGGAACCCACCTCGCCGACCTCGTCTCCTGGACTGTCCCGTTCGAGCTGGAGCTCGGGGCGCGCATCGGACCGGCGTTCGTCGGCGGGTACGTGTCCTACGCCTTCGGGAAGGCGGGCAGCGCGCTCGACACCGGAACCGGACGCTCCGCGAACAACGTGCGCTTCGGCTTCGAGGTCCTGTGGCATCTCGGCCCGGATCGCCCGGTGGATCCATGGCTCGGGCTGGGCGTGGGGTACGAGTGGCTCAACCTGAGCGTCACCACCCCTGATGGAACGATCACCGGCACCGTTCGGGGTTTCGAGTGGGCAAATCTCCAATTGGGCATCGATTTCCTGCTCGGCCGGAGCTTCCGGCTGGGACCGTTCGTCCGGAGCCGCATCGGGCAGTACGACACCGGAAGCCTGGGAGTCATCAATCCGCAGGGCGGTGAGGCGACCGGCAGCGGCGACATCCAGAGCAAGACCATTCACACCTGGATCGACGTGGGGCTTCGTTTTTCGTTCCTGCTGTGACAATCGTTTGCGTTCCTGCTGTGACAATCGTTGACGGCTGTGCGCCCGAGTGAGTGGGTCGCGACGTACGCGAGACGAGGCGAAGGTCGTGGGCGACCCATCCTGATCGGGACGAAACACCTGGATTCTGGTGGTTCCTCTGTCTGGCGTGACATCTGCAAACAGGGGTCTGCGAGATGGCCAGTCCAGGACAGCGAAGGAAGTGTCAGGTTCCCCAGTGCGGGCGTCCGGTCCACAGCCGCGGCTACTGCGCCAGCCACTACCGTCAGCTGCTCCGCGGACGAGCGCCCACGCGCCCCATCCGTCCTCGCGGCAACGGTGAGAAGCCGGTCCTCGCAGTCCGCCTTCCCGCGCCGCTCATCACGGCCATGGACCGCAAGCTGCGCCGGTCCGGGCTCAGCCGTGCCGAGCTGCTGGAGAAGCTGGTGCACCGATGGGTGAAGCGAGCCTGACCAGCTAGACCTCGAACGCCTGCACCTGTCGACCATCCACGTCGGTGAAGCCGTACTCGCGTGCGAGATCGGCCACCCGGAGCACCTGTCCCGTCCGCTCGAGGACTCGTGGGTCCGCGGCCAGCGCCACGACCGCGCGACCGAGGTAGCGCGGTGATTCGGTCCTCGCCAGCGCCGGGCGCTCGCGCCAGTGCGTCTCGTCGGTCCGGTGCCCGGCCAGGATCAGCTCGGTCCGCATCCATCCGGGGGAGACCGCGACCGAGGCGATGCCATGCGGGCGCAGCTCCTCCGCCATCCCGAACGCGAGCCGGTTCATGGCCGACTTGGCGAGGTCGTAGAGCAGGTTTCCCCGGAGGTAGCGACCGCGGTCCCAGAAGGTGGTGGTGACGACGAGTCCCCCCCGGCGGGGGAGCATCGAGGGAACCGCGGCGCGGCTGGCGAGCAGATGGTTGCGCACGCCCCGGTCGAGCATCGCCTCCCATTGATCGAGGGGCTGCTCCCAGAACGGCGCGTCGAACACCCCGGTAAACGCCTCGTGCCCCCCCCAGGCGTTGTTGACCAGGAGGTCCAGCGGCCCCTCCTCCTTCTCCACGCGGGCGAAGAGCCGCTCCACGTCCGCGGCGTCGGTGTGATCGCAGCGCACCGCGACGGCGCGGCCGCCCTCGCGGGTGACCTCCTCGGCGGTGTCCTCGATCGTGCCCGGCATGCGCGAGAGCTTCGAGAGCTCGAGGATCCGTGCGTAGGACGTCGCGGGCTGCGCCCGGGTGCTGCGCCCGGTGACGTAGACCGTCGCCCCGGCCGCTCCGAGCTCGACCGCGATTCCCTTCCCGGCGCCGCGGCTCGCGCCGGTCACCACCGCGACGCGACCACTCAGCGGGCGTTCGACGGAACCCATGACGGGGTCAGCCCTTCCGGCGGGCGAGGGTCAGCCCGTCCCCCACGGTGAGCACCACCGCGTCCACCCGCGCATCGTTCCGGATCTTGAGGTTCAGGGCCCGGAGCGCGGCGGTGTCCGCGTCGGTCACCGCCGGATCCGCCACCCTTCCCGACCAGAGAACGTTGTCGATTCCGATGATGCCTCCGGGGCGCACGAGCTGCAGGCACGCCTCGTAGTAGGCGTCGTAGCCGGTCTTGTCGGCATCGATGAACGCCAGATCCTGGCTCCCCGGCCCCTCGGTCGCCAGCAGGCGCGCGAGGGTCTCGGTGGCCGGCCCGAGGCGCAGGTCGATGCGGTCCGCCACCCCGGCCTCCTTCCAGTAGCGCCGGGCGACGGAGGTGTACTCCTCGCTGATGTCGCAGCAGACGACGCGCCCGCCGGGCGGCAGCGCCATCGCCATCGCCATCGCGCTGTAGCCGGTGAACGTGCCCACCTCCACCACGCGACGCGCGTCGAGCATCCGGACCAGCAGCCCGAGGAAGAGGCCCTGATCCGGGCCGATCTGCATCGAGGCGCGCGGGTGCGCCTGCGTCTCTCTCCGCAGTCGCTCCTGCACGTCGGTGCGAGGGGAGAGGACGTCGAACAGGTACTTCTCCAGGGGCTCGGGAAGGAAGGTGCGGGCCATGGCGTGCGATGAACCTTGCGCGAGCTCGCCACCCGGGAACAAGCTGTCTGCGGGCTGCTGCTTCGTGAGCAAGACACCCGCCAGCGACGTGGACCTCAACCGGGTCGCGGTCTTCCTCCGGGTCGTGGAGCTGCAGAGCTTCACCGCCGCCGCCCAGGTGCTGGGGCTGCCCAAGTCGAGCGTGAGCCGGAGCGTGGCCCGGCTGGAGGAGTCGCTCGGGGTGCAGCTGCTGCAGCGCACCACCCGGGCGATCCAGCTCACCGAGGCCGGCCGGCTCTACTTCGAGCAGGCCTCACGGGCGCTGTCCGAGCTGGAGCAGGCGCACGAGACGCTCTCCCAGCTCGATGCCCGGCCGCAGGGCGCGGTGCGCATCACCGCCCCCTCGGACCTCGGGGCACAGGTGCTGGCGCCGCTCGCGGCCCGGTTCGTGCGCCGCACTCCGGGCATCACCCTCGAGTTTCTGCTCACCGGCCGCCTGGTGAACCTGGTCGAGGAGGGGGTGGATCTGGCGGTGCGGGCGGGCCCCATGCGCGACAGCTCCCTCATCTCCCGGCGGGTGAGCGGGCTCGACGCGTGGCTCTTCGCCAGCCCGGCCTACCTCGACGCGCGAGGAACCCCCACCTCGCTTCAAGATCTGCCCGCCCACGACTGCGTGCTCTTCCGGCCCCGCCGCGGGGAGGTCGAGTGGACGCTGCTGGGCCCCGGCGGCAAGACGAAGCTCGCGGTGCACGGGCCGGTGGCCGGGGACGACTTCACCTTCCTCCACGAGGCGGTGCTGGCGGGGGCGGGCATCGGGCTCCTGCCGGCGGTCCAGTGCGAGCAGGACGTGGCGCAGGGCCGGCTGGTCCGTCTCCTCGCTCCCTACACCGGCCCCTCCGCGCCGCTACACGTCGTGTGGCCGGCGTCGCGGCACGTGCCGAAGCGGGTGCTCCTGGTCCGCGAGGGGCTGGTGAAATCTCTCGGGGAGACCGAGCCCACGTCCGGCAAGTCGGACGGGAGAGAGGTGCGCGCCCGCGGGGCGTGCCGCTCCCCCCGCGCCGCTCCTGCCGCGTCACCCAC
>Ga0105104_10002315_pt1 | contig 14020 bp, 12 predicted proteins | sample PPLLaktember2015_3_FD_87034 | JGI IMG/M metagenome (GOLD analysis project Ga0105104, IMG submission 87034) | Freshwater sediment microbial communities from Prairie Pothole Lake near Jamestown, North Dakota, USA - PPLs Lake P7 Core (6) Depth... | ecosystem: Environmental > Aquatic > Freshwater >... | reverse complement strand
GCGCCCGGGGTGAAGGGGAGGGTCTGGTACTGGGAGACGTTTCCGTAGCTCACCGCGGTGGCGGAGGGGCTCAGGAAGGAGCCGGAGACCACGCCCACGTCCTCCGGGTTCGACCCCGGGGCGGCGTTCACCGCGCGCATCGAGACCCCGCCGCTGGGAGTGGGCGCGATGTGGTCGTCGTACTTGCCCAGTGCAATCGAAGGGCTTCCCGCCCCGGTGAGCCGGCCGAGGACGGCGAGGGTCTGGATCGCCCCTTCGCCAAGCTGGACGCCGGAGATGTCGCCGAGCCCGTTGAGAGAGGTGGAGCAGTTCGTGGCGCCTCCGGCCACGATGCGAACCGAGTAGGTGCCCGCGTCGACGGTGGCCCGCGACGAGAGCGCGGGGTAGGACAGCCCCGCCCCACCGACGAAGGGCGTACCGAAGGCCGCCACGTCGCCGGGCTTGAGGCAGACGTCGACCGCCTGCGAATCGGGGACCAGGTTGGCGAATCGGATGCTGGGAGGCGGGGGCTGACTCGAGTCGCAAGCGAGCGCCAGCACGAAGACGAGGACGAACGGGGCGAGGAAGAGGCGCGACATCGATCGGTGCTCCGGTGAGGACGTGACCGGGTGCACTCTCGCAGGGCTCGCCGGGCTCCGGAAAGAAAAGCCTCGCGGCAAGGCCGTGGGAATATGGCCGGGCGGCACCGGTTGCCGACCTCGCGCCGCAAAGTCGCCCTGCGAGCGAGCCGCCGTCGGGTCCGCCGCTCACTCTGCGGTACACTCCCGGATCTCCAGATGTCCGCCGCCACCGTCCTCGTCGTCGATGACGACCGCGCCAACCTCGACTCGGTCGCGCGCATCCTCCAGCACGAGGGCTGGAGTCCTCTCTCCGCGTCCGATGGAACCGCGGCGCTGGAGATGCTCCGCCGCCCGGAGGTGGCGGTCCTCCTCACCGACCTCATGATGCCGGGCATGGACGGCCAGGAGCTGCTGGCCACCGCGCGGGCGCTGCGCCCCGACGTCGAGGTGGTGCTGATGACCGCCTACGGCACGGTGGAGGCGGCGGTCAGCGCGATGAAGGACGGGGCCTACGACTTCCTCACCAAGCCTCTGAAGCGTCACGTCCTGGTGAAGACGGTGGAGAAGGCGCTCGAGCGTCACGCGCTCAAGGCGGAGAACCAGGAGCTCAAGGCACGCCTCGCCGATCTGGGTGCGCAGCGCAGCCTGGTGGGGCAGTCCCCCGCGTTCCGCTCCTTCCTCGACACGCTGAAGCAGGCCGCGCCCTCCACCGCCACCGTGCTCCTCCTCGGCGAGTCGGGCACCGGGAAGGAGCTGGCGGCGCGGGCCCTCCACGAGCTGTCCGGACGCGGCGGCGGCCCCTTCGTCGCGGTCAACTGCGGCGCCTTCCCCGAGACCCTCCTCGAGGCCGAGCTGTTCGGGGTGGAGAAGGGCGCATTCACCGGCGCGACCACCCGGCGGGCGGGGCGCTTCGAGCGGGCCACCGGCGGCACGCTGTTCCTCGACGAGGTCGGGGAGATGCCGGTGGGCGCCCAGGTGAAGCTCCTGCGCGCGCTGCAGGAGGGGGAGATCGAGCGGCTGGGCGGGACGCAGACCCTGAAGGTGGACGTTCGCCTGGTGGCCGCCACCTCCAAGGACCTCGGACGGGAGGTGGCCGAGGGTCGTTTCCGCGAGGACCTCTACTACCGGCTGAACGTGGTGGAGATCCGGTTGCCCCCGCTGTCCTGGCGGCGGGAGGACATCCCGCTCCTCGCCGATCACTTCCTCCGCCGGTTCGCGGCGAAGAACGCCAAGTCGGTGCGTGGCTTCAGCTCCGAGGCGCTCGCCGCGCTCGAGGACTACGCCTGGCCGGGCAACGTGCGCGAGCTCGAGCACGCGGTGGAGCGCGCGGTCGTTCTCGCCCGCGGCGAGGTGCTCGACGTGGGAGACCTGCCGGACACGGTGCGCAAGGGTCCGCGAGGCGCGGCCGGGCACGTGGTCATCCCCATCGGAACACCACTCGAGGAGGTGGAGCGGAGGGTGCTCCACGAGACGCTCCGCCACACCGGGGGCGACAAGAGCATGGCCGCCCGCCTCCTCGGCATCGCCACCCGCACCATCTACCGGAAGCTCGAGCGTGACGTGACTCGCCGCGACGACGACGACACCCCTGAGGGTTGACCGAACCCACGTCGTCCCGGCGTTCGCCTGGACGGCGCTCCGGCGTCGAGGGCTCGAGGGGCGGTGACGTTCCGCCCCACTGCCGGGGCGGCGGGAGTGACATTTTGTCGCAGCCGCCGCGTGCCTCGCGCCGGCTGCCGCGTGGGTAGGGAATCTTCCGGGCAACCCCGCTGTCCTGGGGCCCTTCCCCGCTGGCACCGGGCTTGCTGTAGCCCTTCTGGCCCCGGTCCGGGCACCCAATGGAACTGGTCATTCGGAAGTACTTCTGGGCGGTCAACCTCTGCTTCGTGGCGCTGGTGGCGCTCCTCGCGGCGAAGACCGTCAACCTCTTCTTCGAGGCAGCCATCGCTCCAGCCCTCTCGGCTCCCACGGGCCGCGGCACCACCCGGGTCGCGCAGGCCGAGGGGCCGGCGGTGCTGGACCTTCCCAAGCTGGCGCAGCTGACCAACCTGCCCCTTCCCACCCCGGAGACCGACGAGGAAGCGCAGGAGCCGGACATGAGTGCCGAGCCGGTTCGCACCTCGCTCCGGCTCAGGCTCCTCGGCACGCTGGTGAGCACCGCGCCAGGCTGGTCCATCGGCTCCATCCTCGACCTCAACAACCAGAAGTCCTCCACGGTGATGGTGGGCGACCGGGTCCAGAACGCCGAGGTGCTGACCATCCAGCGCGATCGGGTCATCATCGCCAACAACGGCCGGCGCGAGTACATCGGGGCCGAGCCCGGCGATGGCGCGCCTCCCCCGCCGCCGGTCGCCACGACCCGGCCGGTGACCGAGCCGGGAGGCGGCAACCAGCCCTACGGCGCCGGCATCAAGGCGCTCGACGAAAGCAACTACGACGTCCCCCGCAACGAGGTGGACCGGGCCCTGGCGAACCTCAACGACCTGGCGATGCAGGCCCGCATCGTTCCGGCCTTCAAGGACGGCCAGGCCGAGGGGTTCAAGCTCTTCTCCATCCGCCCGGACTCGCTCTACTCGAAGATCGGAATCGTCAACGGCGACGTCATCAAGCGCATCAACGGCTTCGAGATGAACAGCCCCGAGAAGGCGCTCGAGGTCTACACCAAGCTCAAGGACGCCAACCGCATCGACATCGAGCTCGACCGCAACGGCCAATCGCTCCGCAAGACCTACAACGTCCGCTGACCCATGACCGCTCTCCTGCCCTGCCTCGCGCTCGCCGTGCTGACTCAGGCCGGTCCGCCGCAGCCGCCACAGCTCTCTCCGGGAGTCACCCCCCGTCCGATGCGGCCCCCGACGCCGGCTCCGGCCCCGAACGGCGGATCCGCTCCTCCCGCCGCGCAGCCCCCGCCCACGCCCACGCAGGCCACGCCCCCGCCTGGCTCAGCTCCGGCTCCGGGGCGACAGGCGACGCCCTCACTTCCGCCCGCCGGCGAGGGGACCACCGCGGCCACCACTCCCTCCTGCTCCGAGGTGCGGAAGAAGGCCCGGTTCAACATCTACTTCGAGAAGGTCGACATCGAGAAGCTGGTCCAGACGGTATCCGACGCGACGTGCCGGACCTTCATCCTCGGCGACAACGTGCGGGGGAAGATCTCCATCATCGGCCCGGACAACGGGAAGGTCGACGTGAGCGCGGACGAGTTCTACGCCGCCTTCCTCTCCGCGCTCGACGCCAACCAGCTCGCGGTGGTTCCCCAGGGGCGCTTCTCCAAGATCGTGGAGAAGGCCAAGGCCAAGCAGAACAGCATTCCGGTGGTGGGCCCGGACGAGCCGTTCACCACCAACGAGCAGATGCTCACCCGCATGTTCAAGATCCGCTACGCGGACCTCGAGCCGCTGCGGGGCGTGGTTCAGCAGCTGGTCAGCCAGAACGGGGACACCATCCCCTTCCAGCCGGACACGCTGATCGTCAACGACATCGGCTCGAACATGCACCGGCTCGAGCGGATCATCGAGCAGCTGGACAGCCGCTCCAGCTCCGACCAGATGCGGGTCATCCAGGTCAAGTACGCGAACGCCAACGACCTGGCCACGACCATCCAGAAGCTCTTCGACGCCAAGGCCAACCGCCCCGGGGCACGACCGGGGCTGACGGTCACTCCCACTCCAGGCCCGGGCGTTCCCCAGCCGCCGGGCGGTCCTCCGGGCGGGCCCGGCGCGGCCACGCCGGCGGGTTCGACTGGTCCGGCCACCGTGACGACGCTCATCGCCGACGAGCGCACCAACAAGCTGGTGGTGGTGGCCACGCCGGCGGCGAACGAGCGCATCGACTCGCTGCTGAAGGAGATCGACGTCCCGATCAGCGGCGAGGGACGGATCAACGTCTACGCGCTCCAGAACGCGAACGCCGAGGACATCGCCGCCACCCTCCAGTCGCTGGCGCAAGGCAGCGCCAACCGTCCGCGAGGCCCGGGAGGCCCGGGAGGCCCGCCGAACATCCCCGGGCAGCCGCCGCCCCCCGCCCGCCCCGGCGCGGTGCCGGGCGTCACTGCCGCCGAGCTCTTCCAGGGCGAGGTGAAGATCTCCCCGGACAAGGCCACCAACTCGCTGGTGGTCGTGGCCAGCCAGGCCGACTTCCGGAGCCTGGTCCGGGTCATCGAGAAGCTCGACCTCGCGCGGCGACAGGTGTTCGTCGAGGCGGTGATCATGGAGGTCAACCTCGACCGGAACACGAACTTCGGCATCAGCCTCCACCAGGGCTACACGGTGAACACCAACCAGGGCACGGCGGCCGGCATCGTGGGGACGAAGTACACGACCGGCGGCATCCCGCCCTCGTTCTCCCTCGCCAACCTCGCCTCCTACGGTGGTTTCCTCGCCGGGTTGCAGGGGCCGACCATCCCCGCCTTCAACCAGCTGGGGCTCAACATTCCCTCCTTCGGCATCGTGCTGCACGCGCTGCAGCAGAGCTCGGACGTGAACGTCCTGAGCACCCCGCACCTCCTCACCAGCGACAACGAGGAGGCGGAGATCACCGTGGGCCAGAACGTGCCCTTCCAGGCCGGCTTCGCACCTCAGCTGCCCACCGGCACCGGCACGACGCTGCCCTCCGGCTCGCTGGCGTCCGCCGGCTCGCTGCTGGGCGGCATCGGCTCGTACTACGCGCCCATCAACCGCCAGAACGTCGAGCTGAAGCTGAACATCAAGCCGCAAATCAACGCCAGCGACTACATCCGCATGGTGATCAACGAGAGCACCGAGGAGATCGTCTCTCAAGATCCGACACTCGGGCCCACCACTGCTAAGCGCACCGCCAAGACCACCGTGGTCGCCAAGGACCAGGAGACGGTGGTGATCGGCGGCATCATGCAGGAGCGGAGCATCGAGTCGATCGGCAAGGTGCCGATCCTCGGCGACATCCCCCTCCTCGGCTACCTCTTCCGGGAGACCACCCGCCGCAAGGTGAAGGTGAACCTTCTCCTCTTCCTGACCCCGTACATCATCCGTGACGCCTCGGACTTCCGCCGGATCTTCGAGAAGAAGATGGCCGAGCGGCAGCGCTTCGTGGAGGAGTTCTACGGGCAGGTGCCGGGCTATGACGTCCCCATCGACTTCGGCCGGAAGCCGGGACCGCTGGCAAAGATGAATCAGATCGTCATGCGGGAGGAGATGAAGGTGGAGAACGGCGGCCCCGGTCTGCCGGGCGAGCAGATCTACCGCCCCGGCCAGCTCGGCCCCGGCGCCCCGCGCCAGAGGTCGGGGGAGGCTCCCAGCGCGCCCGCAGACATCGGGCGGGACCTGCTGCAGCAGGGGCAGCCCACCCCCGCGCCCGCCGGACCGCCGGGCCCCGGGGGGACCGGGACGCCCGCGCCCCCAGCGGCTCCCGGCGCGCCTCCCTCCGGCTCTCCGGCTCCGGGCACGGCGGCTCCGGCCGCTCCGCCGCCGGGCAACGTCCAGCAGGCTCCACCCCCGGAGCAGACCCCGCCTGCGCCGGCCCAGACCACCCCTCCGCCATCCCCGGACGAGCGGCTTCAGGTGCAGCCCCGTTAGGGAATCGTCATGCGTGACCCCGTCGAGCTCCGTTCTTCCGCTTCCTCGGCGCAGGCCTCGATGGTCGGCCGCCCGCTGGGGGAGATCCTCCGCGCCGTGGCCGGCCTGAGCGAGGCCGCGCTGGAGGAGGCGCTCCGCGCGCAGGCCGACGAGGGCGGCCGCATCGGCGAGGTGCTGGTGGCCCGGAAGGCGGTCTCGGCGGACGACGTGGCGAAGGCGCTCGCGCTCCAGCTCGACCTTTCCTACCACGCCCAGGTCGCGCTGGACGCGGTGGACGCCGAGCTCGTGCGCCAGGTCCCGATCAACTTCGCCAAGCAGGCGCTGATCCTTCCCCTGGGGCTGGAAGGCGAGTCGGTCGCGCTGCTGGTGGCCGACCCGCTGGACACCACGATGCTGGACCACGCGCGGATGCTGCTCCAGCGCAACGTCTCGCCCCACGTGGCGACCGGGGCGGTGATCGTCGACGCGATCAACGGCGTATACGACCGAGCGCTGAACGAGGCCGAGCAGCTGGTGGGCGAAATGGAGGCCCAGGACCTCCAGAGCCTGGCCCACGAGCTGGAGGAGCCGCAGGACCTCCTCGACACCGACGACGAAGCCCCGATCATCCGGCTGGTCAACTCGCTGCTCTTCCGCGCCGCCAAGGAGCGGGCCAGCGACATCCACATCGAGCCGATGGAGCGAGAGCTGCTGGTGCGTTTCCGCATCGACGGCGTGCTCCAAGAGGTCATCAAGCCGCCCAAGCGCTACCAGAACAGCATCGTCAGCCGGGTGAAGGTGATGGGGCAGCTCAACATCGCCGAGAAGCGGCTGCCGCAGGACGGACGGATCCGGATCAAGCTGGCCGGCCGGGACATCGACATCCGCCTCTCCACCATCCCCTGTACGTTCGGCGAGCGGATCGTGATGCGCCTTCTGGATAAGGCCACCACAATCCTCGACCTCCCGGAGATCGGGATGGCGCCGGCCGACATGGCGCTGATGGACCAGGTGATCCGCCGCTCGCACGGCATCGTCCTGGTCACCGGCCCCACCGGCTCGGGGAAGACCACGACCCTCTACGCGGCGCTGAGCCGGATCAACACCCCGGACCTGAACATCCTCACCGTCGAGGATCCGGTGGAGTACCAGATCCGCGGCATCGGGCAGATGGCGATCAATCCAAAAATCGGCCTGACCTTCGCCGCCGGGCTGCGAAGCTTCCTCCGCCAGGACCCCGACGTGATCCTGGTGGGCGAGATCCGCGACCGGGAGACGGCGGAGATCGCCATCCAGGCGTCGCTCACCGGCCACCTGGTCTTCTCCACCGTGCACACCAACGACGCCGCCAGCGCGGTGACCCGGCTGGTGGACATGGGGGTGGAGCCCTTCCTGGTGGCCTCCTCGCTGACCGCGGTGATGGCCCAGCGACTGGTGCGCCGGCTGTGCCCTGAATGCCGCGAGGCGTATCACCCCACCACGGAGGAGCTGAAGGAGGTCGGCCTCACTCCCGAGGCGGTGGCCCGAGCGGGCAACCCGACCATCTACCGGGCCAAGGGCTGCGATGCCTGCGGCGGCAACGGCTACCGGGGACGCACCGGCATCTACGAGATGCTGATGGTCGACGACGACATCCGCCAGCTGGCGCTGAAGAACGTGGACAGCGGCTCGATGAAGAAGGCAGGGGTGGCCAAGGGCATGCGCACCCTTCTCGACGACGGGGCGCGCAAGGTTCTGGCCGGCGAGACCACGCTCGCCGAGGTCCTGAGCGTCACCCAGGAAGACATCTGACCTCCGATGCCGGTCTTCGAGTACAGAGGGCTCACCCCTGCGGGCAAGCAGGTCAAGGGTCTGCTGGAGGCGGACAGCAGCCGCGCGCTGCGGGTCCAGCTGAAGCGTTCCGGCGTGTTCCTGACCGACGTGCTGGCCGAGCGCGAGTCGGTCCCCGCCCGGGGGAAGCAGAACGGGACCGCCGTCGCCCAGGCCAAGCCGTCGCTGGGAAGCCGAGAGGTGCAGCTGGGAAAGCTGGTCCGCGGCCGGGTCAGCTCGGATGACGTGGCGATCCTCACGCGCCAGCTCTCGACCCTGCTGCACGCCGGAGTCACGCTGGTGGATGCCCTCACTGCCCTGGTGGACCAGACGGAGAAGGAGCGGCTGAAGCGGGTGGTGTCCGACGTGAAGACGCGCGTCAACGAGGGCAGCTCGCTGGCGGACGCGCTGGGTCAGCACGGGAAGATCTTCGGCTCGCTCTACGTGAACATGGTGCGCGCGGGTGAGGCCTCGGGCGCCCTCGATGCCGTGCTGGCGCGGCTGGCCGACTTCACCGAGGGGCAGGCGAAGCTGCGGCAGAAGGTCCTGGCCACGCTCATCTACCCGGTGATCATGACCATCATCGGCACCGGCATCCTCGCACTGCTGATGACCGTGGTGGTCCCGAAGGTCACCAAGATCTTCGAGAGCATGAAGGTGACGCTCCCCTGGACCACCCGGCTGCTCATCTTCACCAGCAACCTCTTCGCCGACTTCTGGTGGATCATCTTCCCGGCGGTGATCGGCGGCGTGGTCGGTTTCCTCCGCTGGAAGGCGAGCCCCAAGGGGCGGCCGGTGTGGGACCGCTTCACGCTGCGAGCCCCGGTGTTCGGGAGCCTGGTGCGGATGCTGGCGATTGCCCGGTTCAGCCGGACGCTGGCCACCCTGCTCCGGAGCGGTGTTCCCCTGCTCACGGCGATGGACATCACCAAGAATGTGATCAGCAACGGCGTCCTGTCTTCGGTCGTGGAGAACGCCCGCGACGCGATCCGCGAGGGCGAGAGCATCGCCGGTCCGCTGAAGCGCTCGGGCGAGTTTCCGCCGCTGGTGCACCACATGATCGCCATCGGCGAGCGCTCCGGGCAGCTGGAAGAGATGCTGCTCAACGTGGCCGACAGCTACGAGAACCAGGTCAGCGTGCGGATCGGCGCCCTGACCGCACTGATGGAACCGTTGATCATCGTTGCGATGGGAGTGGCGGTGGCCTTCGTCGCCTTCAGCATCCTGATGCCCATCCTCCAGCTCAACACCTCGATCCGATGAACCCGCCGAGCTCCAGCTTCGAGAAGTGGATCACCGGGCTGACCGCGGCGACGGTGCTCGCCGTGGTGGTGGCGCTGCTCGGGCTGGGCATCGCCCTCTACGGGCCCGGCGCACAGGCGCGGGCCCTCCACTCTCAGATCCGCCCTGTCGCGGAGGGAGTCACTCCATGAAACGGCAGTTCAAGGGCCGCCGCGCCCCCCGCGGCATGACGCTGATCGAGATCATGGTGGTGCTGGTCATCCTCGGCCTCATCGCCTCGGCAGTGGTGATCGCCGTGTTCCCGCAGCTCCAGAAGGCCCGGGTGGATCGGACCACCCTGGACATCGGGAACATCGACTCGGGGCTGAAGCTCTACAACGCGCGGAAGGGCAAGTTCCCCGACACGGCGACCGGCCTCAAGGCGCTGGTGGACATGGAGATTCTCGACAAGATGCCGAAGGACGCCTGGGGCAACGACTACGTCTACACGCTCGAGAGCGGCCGGCCGGTCGTGACCTCGTACGGCGCCGATGGCGTACCGGGCGGCGAGGGGTCGGACGCGGACATCACCAATCGCCCCGTGACCGCCGCAAAACCGTGACCAAGGAGTCCAGAGCCCGCACGATCGCTCGTGACGCGGTCACAGCCGCGGTCGTGCACCGACACGCGCGAGCCGACCGCACGCGGCTCGAGATCGGTTCGACCGGCCGCTACCCCGACGTGACGACCGGGTTCGCCGCGCTGATCGACCTCGGAATCGTCGACAAGGAGCCTCGGGACGGGTGGGGAATCACCTCCTTCGGGTCGGACGCTCGCCGCGGAGGCGACGGGGACGCCGCGGACATCACCAGCCGCCCGGCCGTCGAGGTCTCGTCTCGCTGATGTTCCGGCCAACCCACAGAGGCTTCACGCTGATCGAGCTGATGGTCGCGCTCGCGATCGCGGCTTCGCTCTTCGCTGCGCTCGTTCTCGGGCTCGGCGCGCTCACCGGCGCCCGCGCTCGGAAGGCCATGGGTGAGCTCGGGGCGGCGGCGCGCTCGCTCTACGACACCGCGGCGCTCACCGGGAACACCTGCCGGCTGGTGCTGCTCCTCCCGCGCGATGACTCGGCCGAGTTCGCTTACCGCGCCGAGTGCGCCAGCGGCCCCGTGACCTCGGCGATGGACCGTGACCAGGAGATCCGCGACGCGACCAAGGCCGCGATCGAGGCCTACGGGCGGAAGAGCCGAGGCGGCGCCCGGGCGACAGAGCCCGCGACGGACCCGAGGTCGGCGGCGAGCGGATCCGGGTCTTACGGCTCCTATGGTTCTTCCGGCTCGTCTCTCCTCGACGTCCTCGACGCGGAGAAGGCCCGGGTGGAGAAGGCCGCGGCGTACTCCGCCTTCACCACCCCCGAGATCCAGCCGCGGAAGATGAGCGGCGTCCGGGTCTCGGTCTGGACCTCGCACCAGCGGGCGAAGATCGACACCGGGCTCGCCTACCTCTACTTCTTCCCCCAGGGCTACACCGAGCGGGCCCAGGTCACCGTCCGGCAGGGCAAGAACGTCTGGACCCTGCTGGTCTCGCCGCTCACCGGGAAGACCTCCATCGTCGACGGCGAGCCGGAGGTCCCGAAGTCATGAGGCGGGGCTTCACCCTCCTCGAGGTGGTGGTGGCCCTGGCGATCCTCGGGCTTGCGCTCGTGGCGATCTTCGATCTCAACGCCGGCGCGGTGGCCAGCCACGCCTACGCCAAGCGGCTCACCATCGCCACCATGCTCGCCCGCTCGAAGATGACCGACATCGAGCAGGAGCTCTACGACAAGGGCTTCGACAACGACGACCGGGAGATCTCCGGCGACTTCCGCGCCGAGGGCTGGGAGGCCTACACCTGGAAGGCGCAGATCCTCGCCCCGCGCACCACCGAGATCTCCCCCGACAAGCTCCTCGAGGCCCTGTTCAACATCCCTCCGGGGGCGGACGGCACCTCCGGACTGGCGGCGCTGCTCGGGGGCGGTCGCGACGGTGGGGTCGCGAGTGCGCTCTCGGGACTCGCCGGCTCGGGCGCCCTTTCCGGGCTCCAGCAGCAGTACCAGGGGTCCACCGCTCTTCCGCCCGGAGCCACGGGTGCCTCCGGGCTCCAGGCGCTCGGGCCCTTCGCCGCCCTCGCCCAGACCCAGATGCAGCAGCTGATCCAGCAGATCCAGAAGAGCGTGCGCGAGGTGCACCTCACCGTCAGCTGGAAGGAGGGCCGGCGCACCGAGAGCATCGACGTGGTGACCGACGTGTTCTCACTCCGCCAGGGCTCGGACCGGAACGGGACGCCCGGGGCCACACTGTCCACCAGCGGCCCCGCCGGCGCGCCGGGCGCTCCGGGAGCCCAGGGTGTCCCCGGCCAGAGCCCCCTCAACCCCGGCGGGCAACCCGTCTTCGGCAACCCCATCCGCGGCAACACTCCCCCCGGCACTCCGCTCGACTCCCAGGGTCGCCCCATCCGCCAATGAGACCCGCACGAGGATTCACGCTGCTCGAGGTGGTCATCGCGGTGGCCATCACCGCGATGATGGGCGTGCTGATCAGCGCCGCCTTCCAGAGCGGCTACCGGGCCAAGGAGCTGGTGGAGAGCGAGGCGGACCGCTACCGCGCCCTGCGGACCGGGACCGAGCGGATGGTGCGGGAGATCTCCTCGGCCTTCGTCAGCGACCACTACGACAACCGCCGCTACCGCGACCAGAACGATCGGCCCACCAACTTCATCGGCACCCGTGACCGGCTGCTGTTCAGCACCATGGCCCACCAGCGGCTGTACGCCGACGCCAAGGAGTCCGATCAGATGGTGGTCGAGTACTACACCAAGACCACGCCGGGTCCCGGCGGGCAGTCGCAGATGAACCTGATGCGCCGCGAGGACTCGCTCCTCGATGATCGGATGGACCGGGGCGGCACCGAGGACCTCCTGGTGGAGAACGTGAAGCGGATCGACTTCGCCTACTGGGACTCGGACAAGAAGGACTGGGTGGACGAGTGGGACACCCGCCGCCTCGAGAAGAAGTCCATTCTTCCGGTCCGGGTGCGGATCTCCATCTTCGCCGTGGACGAGACCGGGCGCGAGGCGCGGTACGTGACCCAGGCCCGCGTCGTGCTCAACACGGAGATCCCGAGGTTCTGATGCGCAGGCCCGGACGACACGAGCGAGGGGTCACCCTCCTGATGGTCACGGTCTCCATCGCCATCCTCACCGCGGTGGCGGTCGAGTTCGCCTTCCAGACCCGGGTTGACCTCGAGCTCGCCACCCACCAGCGCGACGGGCTCCGCGCCGAATACCTGGCCAAGAGCAGCATCGGCCTCGCCCGGATGCTGCTGCTGTTCCAGAAGCAGCTCGACCGGACCACCGGCGCTCTTCCTGGCGCCGCGCAGGGCATCAACCTCCAGCTCTGGCGCATGGCCAAGCTCGACTGTCACCTCCTCCAGAGCGTGGTGCCCCAGTCCGGCGAGGGACGACGGGGGAAGTTCTCGACCACCGGCGCCGGAGGGCTCGACGAGCAAGGACGCGTCCAGTACGGCGGCTTCGCCGGCTGCTTCGACGCCCGCATCGAAGACGAGCAGGAGAAGCTGAACGTGAACGCGCTGGCGGGCCTGCAGACCGGCACCGCCCAGGGCGCGGTCCAGCGGCTCTATAACCTGGTCTCCGACAAGCGCTTCGACTTCGTCTTCGACCGCGAGGACGCCAATCGCATCCGGACCAACCCCAACGACGTCCTCATCGGCCTCAAGGACTGGGTGGACGACGACGAGACGCAGTCCGCGATCAACGTCACGGCGCTGGGTCAGGTGGCTCTCCAGCCGGGCTTCTCCGACGAGTCGGCGCTCTACTCGCGCTACACCCCGCGCTACCGCCCGAAGAACGCCTGGTTCGACTCCCTGGGCGAGCTGTACCTGGTCAACGGGGTCACCGACCGGTTCATGGCCGCCTTCGGCGACCGTCTCACCGTGTACCCCGACCCCAACGCTCCCCTGAACGTGAACAGCGACGACCCGCTCCTCATCGCGCTCGCCATCCGCAGCATCGCCGACCCGTCCCGGCCGGACCCGCGCCTCAACGACCCCGTGTTCCTGGACGGCATCGTCCAGAAGATCCGCGCCGCCAAGGCGATGATGCCCATGGGCTTCTCGGTGCAGGACTTCACCATGGTGGTGCAGGCCGCGGGCATCGCGGTGAACCCCCAGGTCGTCCAGCGGCAAGGGACCACCGGAACGACCGCCAACACCTTCCTGGGCGACAAGAGCGACACCTTCCGCATCGTGGCCACCGGGAACGCCGGAGACGTCGAGCGGCGGGTCACCGCCGTCATCCGGCTGTCCGACCCGACGCGGGACGGCCTGGGGCGGGTCCTGTACTGGAGGGCGGACTGATGCCGCAGGTGCTGGGGCTGGACCTCGGGAGCTACTCGCTCAAGGGCGTTCTCCTGGAATCGACCGGCCGGGGCACGTCCGTGCTCCGCTGGGCCGAGACGCGGCGGGCCGAGGAGGCGCCGCTCGACGAGGCGCTGGCGGTGTTCCTGGCCGAGCACCCCTGGGCGCCGGACCAGGTGGTGGTGGCGCTGCCCGGACCGTCCCTCGCCACGCACGCCTTCACCCTCCCCTTCACCGACGCCAAGCGCATCGCCGCGACGCTCCCCTTCGAGGTCGAGGGCGAGCTGCCCTTCGAGCTGTCTCAGGTCGTCTTCGACCACCAGGTGACCCGGCGCCGGGCCAGCGCCACCGACCTCACCGTCGGGCTGGTGCGGCGCGAGGAGCTGGCCGAGCTCCTCAAGACCCTCGCCGCGCGCGGGCTCGATCCGCGCGTGGTGACCCACCCGGCGATCGCCTACCAGAACCTCTTCCTCGCCGCGCCCGAGCG
>Ga0105104_10002314_pt1 | contig 14021 bp, 16 predicted proteins | sample PPLLaktember2015_3_FD_87034 | JGI IMG/M metagenome (GOLD analysis project Ga0105104, IMG submission 87034) | Freshwater sediment microbial communities from Prairie Pothole Lake near Jamestown, North Dakota, USA - PPLs Lake P7 Core (6) Depth... | ecosystem: Environmental > Aquatic > Freshwater >... | reverse complement strand
AGTAGGACAGCATAATACACTGTCCACTTGACCAGTCTGAAACTCCCCCACAGGCGGGGGAGTTTTTGTTTGGATTATTTTATGATGTATTTGCAGCCAACTAAGTTAGCTCTCGGCGGCGTCCTCGCCGCCGAGGAAAGTGCCCCGAATACGGAAGAATATTACGAAATACTGGGCGCACCGCACAAGGAAATCATCTGGTTCGAGCATTCCGGCCACAACCCCTGGGTGACCGAATCAGCCGCGTTCGTGGATGTTGTAGTCAACACGGTCCTGGCGGGTACACAGCCTGCACGATGAGTTCATCTATAAGCCAACCCCGTAGCTGCTTCCTGCCCGCCGATAGTCTCCCCTTTGGGTGCAGTTGTTTTCACCGCGAAGAAGCGAAGTTCGCATCGACATGGGCAATCTGTCGCCATCATTCGGGGATATTGCGCGAAGGAGGGCGCAGAAAGCTACGCGGTTATTCTCTTGTAAAATCGTCCCAACTCCTCATCCTGGCGGTCTGATATTCAAGGCCGGGAGGAACGGAGGCAGGAAGAACGGGGTATTAAAAATGATAGCGGAGATCACATCCTCTTGATACGTAGCGGTAACGGGCGTGGCAAGCATCGTTCCGATCGCATTGACCATGATGGCAGAAAATACGCCCAAAGTGATCATCCAGCGCCGGGTCAGCAACAAGACGAGCAGCGCCACGATATTTACCAGAAACGGCACGGCGACCACCGGGTTGATGAATAATGTGCCGCTCGAGCGTTCTACGCTATCGTTGACCCAGACCCACAGAAGGGTGTTGACCAGGAACCAGCTCGCAAACCCGATGGAGAACCAGCTGAGGTTCCTGGCATTCCGCGCGCCTGGCCTGGTAAATGCGATCGCCAGCGCGATGGCCAACACGGCGACTAAGAGCAGGACGAACAAGGCAATGGAGAAATAGGTTGTTGGTCCGGGTGGCGGGAGGGGGGTGCCTGGGGTCGCCGTCACCGTCGTAGAAGGATGCAATCCTCCTGTGGGAGTTGGCGTAAGAGCCGGCGTAGCGGTCCCTTGCAATGCGAATGCGACCGGTTTCCTGCTGGCCTCCGTTGTGAGGGAGACGCTGCCGAAGAACAAAACTGCGAACGCCAGGACCCCGACGCCGATCCAAATTCTGCGGTTATAGACAAAACCTCTAAATTTCAACGCTTTGCTTATCATGTCCTGCTCTCTTGATCTAACTGTTTTCTCCAGTGCCGCGACTTCCTTAAGCTGTAAGGTACTTGGTTGATCTTCTAGGTGCGCTATCCATTTTGAGCACACAATTTAATCTTGTTGCGGTACTGGCTACTTCCCTTCTACTACCTTGATCTCCTCTTCTGACAACCCATATAACTCGTAAACGTGACGATCGATCTCCGTAACGGTCGTAGTAATGGTCGTAGTAACGACTTCCCTGGCGCCACCTACCCGGGCAGGTGCAGTCGTTGTAACGGCGGTTGAAACCGCCACTACAGCCATTACAGTGAGCTGACTGGTTGAGTCATCGCGCGTCATGATTTAGTCAGCAAGCTTTATGACTTAGTCATGACGCATGATAGTTTAGTCATCGCGCCTTATGATTTAGTCATCACGCATGATGGTTTTGTCATCAGGCATCATGATTTAGTCAATACGCATGAAAGTTTAGTCATCGCGCTTTATGATTTAGCCATGACGCATTATGGTTTTGTCATCAGGCATTATGATTAAGTCAACGCGCATACCGATTTAGTCAACGGGCTTCCTGATTTCGTCGTTGCGTTTGATGGTTGGCTGCCAGGCTGAATTCTTTTGCCTATCAGGGTGCTTTTTTTTTCACAAGATTGCGCATCTGTAAGTTGACAGGGGCCGGTTAAATTGCATACTGGACGCAGATCAGCCCGAGTCTGGCTTTGGTAAGCTCGAGCGCTTCTGGGCTGAACGCCACCCTCTCAGCGGCGACTGCGGTTCAGGCGCAGATCACCAGCCTGGAAATCCAACTGATCGACCTGCGCAACCAGCGCGATGATCTCAACGCAGGGATTTGGGACACAGTCAAGCGGGTCCGCGCTGGCGTGAAGGCCATTTACGGCGATGACTCGTCACAATACGAGATGGTCGGCGGGACGCGACTAAGCGAACGCAAAGCCCCGGTTCGCCGGGCTGCAACAGCATAAAAACGCAGAGCCTCCCAAAAACGGGAGGCTCTTTTTTAAACCTGTCCACTTGACCAGTGTCAAACTCTCCCAGCGGCGGGGGAGTTTTCGTATCGCTTAATTTATTATCTATGTGTTTGGTCTTACTATCCGTTAAACGATTGGAGGAAATAAGATGACAGCTAATAAAATAGAGAGACTTTCCATTCAATCATTCGCACGAAAGGCGGGGCGTATTATGTTGATCATAATTTCTATCTTTTTGGCTTGCATACTCATTCTCCTGGGCGTACTGCTGCTCTGGAGCCCCGGAAAACCGACCCCCTTCGTAGATGAAGCCGGAAGTCCGCTGGCGGGCAGCATTTCAGAAAAAATCCATGTCAACATCAACGGTGTGGAGCAAGGGATGTTCATCAAGAGCAAGGATGAAACGAAGCCAGTGCTGCTTTACCTTCATGGGGGTATGCCTGATTACTTCCTTACACAGACATACCCTACAGGCCTTGAGGACTATTTCACCGTGGTTTGGTGGGAACAGCGTGGTTCAGGACTCTCCTATAGCGCAGACATCCCACCGGAGACGATGACGCTGGAGCAAATGATCTCTGACACGCTGGAGGTGACGAATTACCTGCGTCACCGCTTCGGTAAAGAAAAGATCTACCTCATGGGACATTCGGGGGGAACCTTCATTGGCATACAAGCGGCGGCAAGGGCGCCGGAGTTGTACTATGCCTACATTGGCATGGCTCAGATGTCGTATCAGCTCAAATCTGAAAAGCTGGCATATGAATATATGCTTGAGCAGTTCAAAGAGAATGGAAACATGAGAATGGTACGAAAACTTGAAGCAGCGCCGGTCACGATGACGGACGGCACACCGGATGCATACCGTGCATTGCGTGACCCCGCCATGCACAGCCTTGGTATTGGCACGACACATGACATGAATTCCGTAATCACTGGTCTCTTCTTACCGTCTTTGCAAAGCCGAGATTACACATTAAGTGAAAAGGTCAATACGTGGCGCGCCAAAGCTGTCTCCGGCGTGGCGATGCTGTGGGATGAAATGCTAGCCACGGATCTGAGCAAACAGGTGACAGAGCTTGCCGTTCCCGTCTATTTCTTTGAGGGCATCTACGATTACACTTGCTCCTACGTGTTGGCAAAGGACTATTTTGAACAACTCAAGGCGCCAATAAAAGGGTTTTACACGTTTGAGCAGTCGGCTCACAGCCCCATGTTTGAAGAACCTGAAAAAATGCAGAAGATTTTGCTGGAGGACGTACTGGCAGGCGCGAATAGCCTTGCTGACCGCTAACGCGAAGTAAGAGGAGGTATCTTCTGCATTTTAGGGGCGAACGCTCTCTCTATGAAGAAAGGATCTTGAAAAAGGATTCGCATATGAGCAACCAACCTGCAAACATCGCCTTTTTCAGAAAAACGATCCGGGTCCTGGGCATCCTGGCAGGCCTGGGCCTGTTTGGCTACGCTCTCATCAATATGATCAGGATGCCGGAGGTCAGCCCGGATTCATTTGTCCCCAAGTCGCTTGCGCCCTCGCAAACGGATGGCTTCCCATTTGGATTGTTCCAATTGGTTTTTATCTTGCTCTATTCGTTCGCCTTCTTACCCGTCATCATCATGTTCACCATAAATAGGTACGGCGAGAATCCGTATGCGATGGTGCTTGGAGGCTCTCTCCTGTGCCTGTCACTGGTGATCGAGATTTTCAATAACCTGCCCTTCGCGGGCGTGTACGCTTATCCGGAACCGCTTGCCCAAATCTCCCCCGAGATGATGCTCTATCTAAATCAAACGACATCGATCCGTTACCTTTCCTTTGACGTTGCCGGATTCTCGATCTTCTATGCAGCGATGCTCGTGTATATGGTTCATTATTGGCGGTCGAACCGGGCTCTGTCCTGGATGGTCATTGCAAGCGTGGTCACTTTTGCAGCCAGCGCTCCTTGTCTATGGTTCAACGGAGCCGCCGCAGTCGCGCTCATGGCAATTTCCGTCTTCTGCGCTTCGCCCATTCCGGTTTACTTTGGGAAATGGGCTGCCGAATAGCGGGATGCTAAGAATATCATGCAAATACAAATAGTAGCCGAACCAAGGAGATGAGAAATATTATAGTAACAAACCAAGGAGTTTGATATGACCCCAAGAACGATCGTTTGTATTTTTCTAACCCTTATCCTGTTGATAACAGGCTGCACCCCAGCGGAATCTGTATCCGTTCAGGCGCCGGAACCTGACTACTGGCCGACTGCAGGTTGGCAGAGCTCCACACCAGAAGCGCAGGGCATGGATTCGACCCTCTTAGCCGAGATGTTGGCTGGTATAAAAGCGAATCAAAGCCAGATTCATTCCATCCTCGTCGTTCGCAATGGATACATGGTCACAGAGGCGTATTTCCATCCATACGCGCGTGACACAAAAATGCACATCCAATCTGTGACGAAGAGCGTGATCGGCATGTTGGTTGGGAAAGCGATTGGTGACGGCTATATCCCCAGCGAAGATGAAAAGCTGGTGGACTTCTACCCAGACCGGATTTATCAAAACCAGGGCAGGGCAAAAAGTTCTATTCGATTGAAACATTTGCTGTCCATGTCTTCCGGGCTGGATTGCCAGGAATTTTCCCCTTCCGGTCCCCGTATGGAAGAGTCATCGGGATGGGTTCAATTCATGCTGGATTTACCGATGGCAGGATCGCCGGGAAAAGCCTTCGAGTATTGCAATGGGAACGCTCATCTGCTGTCGTCGATACTAGAAAAATCCACCGGTATGAGCGCCCGCGAGTACGCGAATCAAGCATTGTTCCAGCCGTTAGGTATTTCTACTGTGGACGAATTGGATTGGGGTAGCGACCCGCAGAGGATCACCCTTGCCGGGTATGGGCTCCATCTCAGGCCGGTGGACATGGCCAAACTGGCTTTCCTGTATCTCCACAATGGGCAATGGGACGGCCAGCAGATCATCCCTGCCGGGTGGGTGGCTGATTCGACGACGGAGCAAATCCAAAAGGAGGACGGAAGCGGATACGGTTACCTCTGGACGGTCTACCCGGAAGACGGTCATTATGCTGCCCTGGGACTGGGCGGGCAGCAGATCCATGTCTACCCGTCCCGGAACTTGATCGTAGTCGTGACCGCCGCGCTGGAGTCTTATGCGGAAGCGCCGGAGATCGAGACCATGCTCAGCGCGTATATTCTGCCCGCCATCAAATCTGACAGCCCACTGGCGGAAAATCCGGACGCTTCTGCCCGGCTCCAGGCTGTGATCGAAACCGCGGCCAATCCCGTCCTGGATGTGCCCCCTCTTCCCGGGACCGCATTTGAGATTTCCGGGAGTACTTACACGTTCGAGGAAAACCCCGTTGGCTGGGAAACACTGGAATTTGTTTTTGAACCGGGAGCACCAACTGCACAAACGGTTTTCAATGGAATTCCTTTGCAGGTGGGGTTGGATCATATCTACCGCGTATCCGATAACTGGCCGGGTGGGGAAATCCTCCTGCGCGGCGGCTGGCTGGAGGAGGACGTTTTTGTTGTGGATTACCCCTACCCTATAATCGGCCTGGCAACCCTGGGGGAACTGGGAGAAACGGAATACCAGTTCAAATTCAGCGGCGATCAAATGGAAGTCACAGTTAAGCAGCTTGTCTTTGGCGGAGAACCCTTTGTTTTCACAGGAACAAGGTAAGGAATACAAAAAACTAAAGGAGACGAAAAATGAAATTGATCAAAACGCTTGGCATCTTAGCAGCCGTCCTATTTGGTTTGCTCGCGCTTTTCCTTGTCATTGCGATGTTTGTGTATTCCCCAGAATATGTATTTCGTACGATGGTCTGGCAGGAATCGGATGCGTTCGACTGGCAGAAGTTCCCCTTCCACCCGCTCGAGGCTGCTCCAACTTCTTATCATTTCGATACAGCGCCCGACCCGCACGTAGCAGAATTATTCGCAGATTTGGCTGGCACAGACAATTGGGATCGATTTCTGGAGGAGAACGATACACAAGCGTTTATCGTGATTCAGGATGGCAAAATCTTGTACGAGAATTATTTCAACGGAACGCCGCGCGATTCGATCGTCACCTCGTTCTCGGTCGCCAAATCTTTTACCTCCGCGCTGATCGGTATCGCCATTGAAGAAGGCTATATCAAGAGCGTGGACGAACCAATTACAAATTACCTCCCTGAACTCGCTGACCGTGATATACGCTTCAATGAAATTACCATCCGCCATCTACTGTTAATGGCCTCGGGGTTGGAATACGAGGAGTTTCGCCCCCTGCTGTTCAACAGCGACGACATCCTGACCACATATTATCCCGACCAGCGTAAGATCAGCCTGGAAAACACGCACATTATCGATCCAGCGGGACAGTATTTTCACTATAACAAATACCATCCCCAGTTGCTGGGGATGATCCTCGAGCGGTCCACCGGGATGACGGTCACCAGCTACATGCAAACCAGGATCTGGGACCCGCTCGGGATGGAATTTGATGGCTCGTGGTCTACTGATAGCACCGCCAGCGATTTCGAGAAAATGGAGACCGGCGTGAACGCACGGGCCATCGATTTTGCCAAGTTTGGCGTTCTCTTTCTCAATGGCGGCAGTTGGCAGGGAGAGCAGGTGATTTCCAAAGGCTGGGTGAACGAATCGACGCAGCCACTGCTGCCGGATAATTATGGCGAATATTACAGTGAGTATTTTGATTCGATGCCAGGGCGCGGGTATTACAAATATATGTGGTGGGGGATGGCGCGTGAGGCTGGCTCCTACGACTTCTCTGCAGGAGGAGATAAAGGACAATTAATTTACGTTTCGCCTCAAAAGAACCTGGTCATCGTGCGCAACGGGATCGATTTTGGCATTCCCTCAGTAGAATGGTTCAGGTTATGTTATGAATTTGCCAGCCAATATTGATTATGTTTGGAAGTATCAGATGGGCCGGTCATACTATTTGAATGGAGTATGTTATGCAAAGTAGATTAAAGAATATCGTCCGGCGTTCTCCGCTATGGTCGTTTTTCATCTTGGCCTACGCGCTCCAGATCAGCGTAACTTCACTTCACAACTACCTGTTCGAACTGCCTTTTCTGGCTTTAGTTGTTCTTCATTCCTTTAGCCCAACGATCAGTGCGCTGCTGGTTTCAGCCATCCTCGGCGGATATCCAGAAGTGCGCAAAATGCTGGCGGGATTTTTGCGCTGGAAGGTCGGTTGGCAATGGTATCTGGCGGCCTTCACCCTTACGGGCATCCCTTTGCTCATCGCCCTTGGCTACATTCTTCTCGGGAACCCGGTGAGGGGACTCCGTCCCGGCACGACTCCCTTGATTTTACTAGGCGCTTTGGCGCTCAACCTCGTCAATGGTCCGCTTGGTGAAGAGGCCGGTTGGCGAGGTTTTGCATTGCCGCGCCTGCAGGGCAAATATAATGCCCTGGTCTCCAGCCTGATCCTTGGATTGCTTTGGGCCGGCTGGCATATTCCTTATTATTTCGAACTTCGCTCGGGGGGTAACACCGGTATCCCCTTTCCGATCTTCGTGCCGATCCTCATCGGGCTGTCAATCGTCATAACCTGGATCTACAACAACACCGGGGGCAGCCTGGTGCTGTCTGTGCTTGCGCATTTCGCCTTCAATTTTTCGGGGGTATTCCTGACCGGATACTTCGGGCTGATGCCGCCAATGGTATTGTACACGGTTGGAAGCGCCCTTCTTTCTGCCTTCATGGTTGGTGTTATCCTGATTTTCAAGCCGAAACATCTCTCCAAAAAACCAATCGCGGAATTGCCAATCGATTTGCCAGCGGAAGTGAACAGAATAAAGTCCGATGTCTCAACTTCGCTGAGCGTTTAATCCGAGCAGGGAGCAGGATCAATCCTGTCCACTTGACCAGTACAAAACTCCTCCGCTGGCGGGGGAGTTTTTTATTTCTCGGATGTACTATTACTGTGATCTAAGCACTGTTCTGTAAAGGAGACTTCAATCATGGCAATCAATACGCTCATCAATTACGGGAGTTTTGCTATCCTCTCCATCCTGTGGCTTGCCTTCGGGGCTGCCTTGCTCTTCAACCAGACGATCTTGGACAATATATGGCAAGTTTTCCGCGCTTTCCCCTTGATCGCCCAGTTGGGCATCGGGCTATTGCTTCTCCCGGTCGTGGTCGGCCTGTGGATCTGGCAAACGCCCTGGCCGCTCTGGCTGCGCCTGATCTTGGTGCTCGGCCTGGGCATCGCGACCGTCTATACATTCTTCCCCAAGCAGGCCTGACCATGCCGAAAATCGTTGACTCTTTCCGCTTCATCGACGGCATCACCCGGCGTATGATCAGAAATTGGATCAAGATGGAAACGCCGCGTCCTATCCCGTGGACGCCGCTCTCCAAGCCGCTCTCGGAATGTACGGTGGCCATGCTCAGTTCGGCCGGGATCGCGCTCAAAACCGATACGCCTTTCGATCAGGAGGGCGAGCGCCAGAATCCCTGGTGGGGCGACCCGTCTTACCGTATCCTGCCGAAAACAGCCACCGAGGCTGAAGTCCGGCTGTATCATATGCACATCGATCCCTCCTACGCCGAACAGGATTTGAACTGCCTATTTCCCCTCCAACGCTTGCAGCAGATGGAAACCAGCGGGCGGATCGGACGTATGAGTCCCCGGCATTACTCCACCATGGGCTACATCCTCAACCCGGAGCAACTCCTGCGCGAGACCGTTCCAGTGCTCATCCGCGATCTGAAAGCTGACCTGGCGGATGTGGTCGTGCTGGTGCCTGCCTGACCGGTCTGCTGCTGGTCCGTTGGACTGGTACAACGCGAACTCGAAGCCGCCGGCTTCTCGACCATCACCCTGACCCCCGTACCCGACCTGACCGCCTCGGTGAGCGTGCCGCGCATCGCCGCCATTGAATACCCGCTGGGGCGCACCCTCGGGCAACCTTGCGACGCTGCCGGGCAAATGGCCGTGTTGGAAGCGACCCTGTGCGCGCTGGAAAGCATCCAGACCCCGGGCGAAATCGTTCACCTGCCGTTTGAGTGGCCCGAAGCGCCGAAAGAGGTACACAATCACCCGCCCGTAGACCCGCCAATTGCACGCTACATTGCGCGCAATCCCTGGTTCCTGCCGCGTCTGCTCTCACGCAGCGTGCCAGGATAACCTGTCCACTTGACCAGTGGGAAACTCCCCCAACGGCGGGGGAGTTTTTCTTGTCAGGCGCGTATACTATGAACAGTGACTTTTCTCCTCCTTTGTGCCGGGGACTGGTCAACGGGCAGATCAGCCCCGGCAAAGAAATTATCACTACCGCTGGAATATCCTGTCCACTTGACCAGCCCCGACCTTTTCTAGCGGTAGGTGAGTTTCTTAAAAGAAAATCGGAGATGTTTCTATGCCAGTCAAACCAGTCAAATTCTTTGTGCTCACATATGCACTATCCTGGGTGATTTGGATCCCTTTAGCGCTTTCACATTTCGGAATCGGGCCTTTTCACATCGCAGAAGAGACAAGCAATATTGTCCGCTTGTTAGGCGTATTGATGCCGGCTGTGTCTGCATTAATATTGACGGCCCAAACCGGCGGGCGCGGGGCACTGCGGATATTGCTTTCACGTCTCCTCCTCTGGCGAGTGAATTGGAAATGGTGGTTGGCGGCAGTCGCCGTCCAGCCAGTTTTGCTTGGGCTGGCAGCATTCACCTACAATCTGATTTCCAGTGGCCCCAAAATTATGCCAGAGTCATTGGGTTCTGCAGGCGCTTTCATTGTCAATGTGGTTATTTTGCTCATTGCAACCTTGGGAGAAGAGATTGGCTGGAGAGGGGTTTCACTTCCAGGCCTGCAACAGCAGCATAGTGCCTTGAAAGCGAGCGTGATTCTCGGTTTCTTGTGGGCGGCCTGGCATCTCCCGTTCTGGTTATTGCTGGATTCGTTTGATCAGTTTGGGATTGGTTATCTGCTTTTAAATTTCCTGTTCGTACTGCCCCTTACGTTTTACATCACCTGGTTCTTCAATCATGCTCATCAAAGCATTTTGCTGGCGGTAATGCTCCATTTGACGTTCAATGTTGTCAACACTGTCCTTTTGCCTGTCACGATCCATGTAGGTGCGTTCCTGATTTTTGGAATATTGGAATGGGTCGTTGCATTCTTCATCGTTCTACACCTGGAGCCGGAAAAAATGACAACAAACCTTGCGGAACTGTCCACTTGACCAGCCAAAAACTCCCCCCTCGGCGGGGGAGTTTTTGATTCGATCTGTGTAAGATAGAAGTAAGAGTAAACGATTTAGGAGGTTGCCATGTTCACTTTTGCCTTTGTTCTCATTCTTTTTGTTATGGTCGATTTTCTGCTTGAGTCGCTCGAAAAATTTCTTTCACCTGAAGAGCTGATTGATATGGGCATCTGTCTGGAAGGCTCACTGGCTGTAGAGACGCGATGAAACCTGTCATGCGACCCTACCAGGCCGAATGCGACTATTGGCGCATCCGCGGATTCTTGCGCGAGGTATCCCTGCTCAATGACCGGCACGATTATGCCTGGTCGCTGCTGCGCTGGGACTACTGGCGCTGGCATGTCAACGAAAACATCTACAAGCAAAGTTTGGCGGATGTGGTTTCCCTTTGGGAAAAAGATGGGCAGATCGTCGCCGTGCTCAATCCCGATTCGCCCGGCGAAGCATTTTTTCAAGTCCATCCTGCCTTCCGGGAGAAGCCTTTGATTTTAGAGATGCTAGATATCGCCGAGGCTAAACTCCCCAAAACGAATGGGGAGGGGAAGCAGGAGTTGCTTGCATGGGTCAACGAAGCTGACGAGACGACCAAGGAGCTGTTCAACACACGTGGCTATATCCGGTCCAAATACCTGGCCGAACACATGCGCCTTCGCACCTTGACCACGCCCCTGCCTGCACCCGCCCTCCCGGCCGGATACACTGTCCGCGTGCTGGGTGATGAATACGAGCTGCCCGCCCGTAGTTGGCTATCCTGGAAGGTTTTCCACCCCGACGAGCCCGATGCAAATTACAAAGGCTGGGAATGGTACCGGAATGTGCTACACGTCCCGCTCTATCGCCGCGACCTGGACCTGGTCGTCGTGGCGCCGGATGGGGTCCTGGCCGCCTTTTGCACCGTCTGGTTCGACGATGTGACCCGTACCGCGGTCTTCGAGCCGGTCGGCACGCATCCCGGCCACCAGAAACGCGGCCTGGGTAAAGCGGTGATGGCCGAAGGCCTGCGCCGCGCGGAAAGACTGGGTGCCACGCTTGCAACCGTCAGTTCCTATGGCAAGGCCGCGCATGCCCTGTACGATTCGATGGGTTTTACAGAATTCGACCTGCTGGAACCCTGGATCAGGGAATGGTAAACAGTTCATAGGAGAAATTCAATGAAAATACTTGAGAAGCTTGAAGAATTAGCCCAGGTATTGCTCTCAATCTACTTATTTTCCCTTCTGCCATTCGTATGGTGGGTGTATCCGTTGTTCTTTTTTGTGCCAGATTTAAGTATGGGTGGGATGTTGCTGAACAAGCGTCTCGGTGCGCTGACCTACAATCTGATTCATCATAAAGCGCTTGCGCTAGGTATCTATATCCTGGGGGGCTTACTCGGCGTTCCACTCTTATCGTTGATCGGTGTGCTGTTGTTCGGACATGCGAGCCTTGACCGCTTATTGGGTTTCGGTTTGCTGAATACTGGCTTGCAAGTAGCAGCTCCCTCGGGTCAAGCCGACTGATGGCCTGAGTTGAATTTCTAATCTGGAGGAGAACAAGGGATACAAATAATACTGAATCAAACGAAAGTCCCTGATTCGCACATGGCCAGGGACTCCTTTCTTCATTAATTCAATCTCGCTGCTTATTTTTCTTCGTCCATCCCTTCCGTCTTATCTTGTGTTTCTTTCTTGTCTTCACGCGTCAACACATAGATGAGAATAAGCGCCACACCAAAGAAAGTCGGGATCAGACCGAGCAACATCCATGGCCCGAAACCCAGCGGGAAATTGGTGCTTTCAAATGCAAAGCCGAGCGGCCAAAGCCCAAGCATAAGCGCCAGGCCAATAGCCGTAATGATGATCCCCCATACCAAAGTGCTCTTGCCATTCCCGTTCCGCTGCGGCTTTACCAGTCCTTTTTCGGCCAGTGCCAGGGTTTCCCGGTAAGCAAGGAAGCGCAGCAGCAGGATAAACCCGAAGACCAGGGCGGTGAAGCCCAGCCCGCCTACGCACGGAATAATATCGTTCATGTTTTTCTCCTTTTAATTTGAGTTGATCGTGATATTGCCATTATTGGTTTTGACAGTCAGTTCTTCTCCACCGCCATTGAATTTGCCAACCCAGTGGTTATTCTCCAAAGCACCACTGACTGTAATCTCGAAATCAGAGCTGATCTTGCCAAGATCAGTTTGCAAATCTACATTCAGGGCGGTCTCGGCCGGGAGAGTCAGTGTGATGTTACCGAAGTCGCTAGCGATATTATGCGGACCTGTGTCCAGAGACCCGGAGAAGGTGACGGCGCCATTGGTCGAGGTGAGGTCGAGCGTCCCGTTTTCGACATTCAACACTTCCACGTCGCCGAAGTCCGATTGAGCCGAAATCGAACCTCGCGCCTGATCCAGCTTGATTTTGCCGTTCTGTGTCTTGAGGTCATATACGCTGGCTTCTACTGCGTTGAGCATCAGGTCGCCAAAGTCATTGTGAACAGTGACCTTGCCATCAACATTGACATTCTCAAGCGTCACTTTTCCGTTGATCGATTTTATCTCTATGGCTGAGGCCTGGCTGTTTGCCAGAGAAATGTTGCCGAAATCGCTTCCCGCTTTAAATACTCCGCCAGCGATAATCTCCTGTAAATCGAGCAATCCGTTCGTTGAATTGGCGGTGACATCTGCACCGTTGATTTCCTGCGCGTTGATGCTGCCGAACTCGGAAGTCAGGGTTACAGCTTCATCACTGACGATGCTCTTCGCTGTGACATTGCCATTGTTGGTTTTCGCAAGGACAGCGCCGGATACATTCGAAACCATTATGTTACCGAAATCGGTCTGCAGATCGGCATTGCCCTTCGTCCCGTCCAGTGTAAGAGCGCCATTTACAGAGTCCAGGGTTATGATTGACTCTTCGGGTACGGTAAGAGTGAAGTTCACGCTCCCCCCGCCCGATCCGATATTGAGCACATTCGTTTGCTCGAGCCGCTGGACAGAGATGTTGACGCTATTCCCATTCTGCTCCACGATCACTTTCAGGTCTTCCAGTTCTTTCTGTGCCTCAGCCTCATTCGAGCCCCAGGCGGTTTTCCCTGCTGTGATGTGTACCTGTCCATCTGCCCCACCTGCAACGCTGACATCGCCAAAGTCGTTATTCAAGGTCAGGCTGACCGGCCCGTTGACTGTGAGCGTTTTCTCCTCCAGGTCCTCAGCCTTAACCGTATTGGACTGAAGACGAATGCTAACGCCACTCGTTTCCACCATGCGGCTGCCCTGCCAGATGGCAAACAGGCTTGCCCCGCATAATGCGATCAGGACTACAATCAATATACTTGCGATGATCCACTTCCTTTTCATGCTGGTTTGCCTCCATTATAGGAGTTACGCAGTTGACCGGTAGAAGCCCGGAAATAAGGTGGCGTGCGCAGCACGCCCCCCTTATTTCCGGTATCTTTTCGCGAACTGCGTAAGTTCTCCATTAATTGTTTCTAAAGAGTTTGACAGGACTCGAACAAGAAAGTTTCAGGAAATTCCAATTTCCATCAATTTCTCACCTGCGAGCGCGTCGCACTGACGAGCAGACCTGATAAAGACACGGCAGAAGTGAAACATTTTTACACTCTCCCCTGTCTAACTTAGGAAGAGAATT
>Ga0105104_10002313_pt1 | contig 14021 bp, 9 predicted proteins | sample PPLLaktember2015_3_FD_87034 | JGI IMG/M metagenome (GOLD analysis project Ga0105104, IMG submission 87034) | Freshwater sediment microbial communities from Prairie Pothole Lake near Jamestown, North Dakota, USA - PPLs Lake P7 Core (6) Depth... | ecosystem: Environmental > Aquatic > Freshwater >... | reverse complement strand
TTTCCATGCGCATCGGGTATCTTTTTGTTGCACTGTTAATGCTCATGGCTTCGCTGCTCAGGATATCTGCCGGAAGTACCCTTACCTCGGTGAAAGTTATGTCATTTAAAGTACGGCTTGACAAATTGGTGGATAGCGGGCCATATATTCTGGTCAGAAATCCAATATACCTGGCTGATTTCATTGCTTTTATCGGATTTACCTTGTGTCTGAAGCCTATTGGGCTGCTTTTACCAATTCTTATATATATCCATTATTCGCAGCTTGTAGCATATGAAGAAAAATCACTTGCGTCACAGTTTAATGAACAATTTGTTAATTATAAGAGCATTACGCCGCGATTTGTACCATCCCCGGACAGCATTTACCGGTTTTTTAAATGCAATAATGGATTCAATATAAATTTTGACGGATTCAGGCATAATGCGTTGTTTCTTTTATTCATCCCCGGCTTTGTTGTATCCGCTATAACGGGTTCACTGTACCATGCGATTCTGATTGGCATACCTGCAGTTTTGGATTGGGCTGTCATTCATACTGTAATCGGTTTGCCGTCAAAAACCCTGCAGAATAAAGAGGTAAGTCCCAGGCCGAAAGCCGGACTTTTGAGATCAAAAATCTTTTCTGATATCCTGTACGCCCAATGCTGGGAAGATCCGGCAATTGACCGGGAGGCATTCGGGATCCGGCCGGATGACGAAATATTCTCAATCACTTCAGGGGGTTGCAACGTGCTGACATTTCTCCTGGATGATCCGGCGAAAGTAGTTGCCCTTGATATCAATCCGGCCCAGAATTTCTTGCTCGACCTGAAAATGGCAGCCTTCAGACGGCTGCAATACAACAATATGCTGCAGTTTCTTGGAGTAACGGCTTCAGATCAACGACTCAATATGTATAAAGAGCTGCGGCCGGAACTTCAGAAAAACAGCCGGGATTACTGGGATAGGCAGCATGATAAAATCAGAAAGGGAATTATCCACACCGGCCGTTTTGAAGGATATATGCATATGCTCAGCAAATGGTTTCGCATTCTGGTAGGAAGATCTCTCTTCAGGCAGTTGTTTGAAGCAGAAAAGCTGTCTGACCGGGAAATGCTGTATAAGGAAAGCTGGAATAACCGGCGTTGGAGGTTTTTCACAGGGTTCTTTTTAAGCCGCTTTTGGATGACAATTCTATTTGATAAAGCATTCTTTGCTCAGATCGAAAGATCGGTTTCATTCGGGGAACATTTCCGCCGGATCATTGAAAAGGCAATAACCAAGCTCCCTGTCAGGGAAAACAGTTACCTCGCGTACATTCTTTTTGGAAATTATTACTCTCCCGACCATTTTCCACCGTATCTGCGCAGGGAAAACTACGAGATCATCCGCCAACGCCTCTGTCGTATTCAAATTATTACCGGAAATTGCGAAAGCTATTTCGCTTCCCTCCCGGAAAACTATTTTTCAAAATTCAATTTCACCAATATTTTCGAATGGATGTCCCTTCAAGCTTTTGAAAATCTGCTGAGGGAAACTGTCCGGGTAGCCAGGAATGGTTCGATAATTACCTACCGCAATCTTCTTGTCCCAAGATCAAGGCCCGAAAATCTGGCTGAATGGATAAAGCCAAAAAGAAGAACCGCAGAAAAACTGCATGGCAGGGACCTTTCCTTTATTTACCGGGCATATATAGTAGAACAAATAGTTAAGAAAGATGTCCTATAAAATAAAAATATTGTCTGAAGGCAACAATTTTAGGGACTTCCAGGAGGTTCCTGAAAAAATTTACAGGAACGATCCTTTCCGGGTAGCCCCTTTGCGATCAGAAGTCATGCGTACCCTCGACCAAAAGCAAAATCCATATTTTCTCAATGCCAGTCTTCAGAAATTCATATGCTATAATAATGGAAATCCTGTGGCCAGGTCAATTGCTGTTATTAACCGGAACCACTGGATGAAGTATGGAAAACGCACGGCCTTCTTTGGATTCTTTGAATCAGTCAATGATAAAGAAGGCGTTACCCGTTTGTTTGAATCCATTTCCAAATATTGCGCGGATGAGGGAGCTGAATTTATTGAAGGACCTTTCAATCCAAACCACTATTCAGAACAAGGACTGCTTACCGATAATTTTCAATCAGCCCCGGTATTTTTTGAACCCTATAATCCCGACTACTATCCTGATCTAATTGAAAGCGTTGGTTTTAAAGTATCAAAGAGGCTTCATACCCGGATTAATGCCAAAGCAGACAAATATTTACGAGACCGCTATGGAGATCTTTACTCCGGCAAGGCATCAGGAGACTTTACTGTCCGCCATATCAGCTTATGGAACCTGAATACTGATCTGGAGCGTATCCGGGAAGTGAATAACAACGCCTTCGCCGATAACTGGCACTTTTTACCCCTCACAAAGCCTGAGTATCAGTTCTCTGCCAGGTATTCCATATTTGTTACAACTCCCGGCCTCATTGTTCTGATAGAAAAAGGCAATGAAACAGTGGGCGTTATCCAGTTCATGTTGAATATTAACCTGATTCTTAAGAATATGCATGGTAAGGCCAGTCATTTGGACTATTTGCGGTTTATGTGGAAGCGCAGGTTCATACCATCAATAGTTTTGTTCACAGCCGGCATTAAAAAAGCTTATCAAAACTCGATGGTTGCCTGGTTAATGTTAAAGGCTGTATGTTCCATAGCGCAACGTTACCCCGTTATATCCACTACGTGGATGACGGATGACAATATCCCATCCATTAAAACATCAGAACACCTGGGACTGGTGCCTTATAAATGGTTTTCAATTTATGAAAAACCCATAACATAATTCTATTATGGAACGAAACAGGATAAGAACGCAGAATCCTGACGCCTGGGGTCTAGGGGCCAATCCGGACGGTCAGCTGGTAATAGGCGGGTGCAGTGCCGTTCAATTGGCTGAGATTTATGGTACACCGCTTCACGTGGTCAATGAAATGCACCTGAGGTCAACCGCACTGAATTTTGCCGATTCCTTTGCAAGACGTTATCCGGGGAAGGTCACTGTTCATTATGCCTTTAAGTGCAATTCCGTTCCGGCGATCGTTTCGATCATAAGGCAATCCGGTCTGAATGCGGAGGTCATGAGTGAATATGAGCTGAAACTGGCTCTTGATTTGAATTTCAACGGCGGGAATATCATTGTAAATGGCCCGTTCAAACCGGATAGTCTTTTAAGGATGTGTCTTGAAAACAAAGTTCGCCTGATCATTGTGGACTCGCTTGACGAACTTGATAACCTGATTGCACTCTGTAACCAGTGTGAAAAAACGGCTAATATTCTGCTGCGGATCAACCCTGACTATATACCCCGCGGGATGAACCAGGGCAGTGCAACAGGCAGTCGGAAGGGTTGCTCATTCGGTCTTGACCTCCGGGGCCAGGAGGTAATCCAGGCCTTAAGCAAAATAGGTGCAAGTGACCTGGTAAAATTCAAAGGATATCAGATTCATATTGGTTCAGGGATATCCTATCCACAGGAATACTATAAGGCACTGAAAAGGTTAAAGTATCTTGTAAATTATACGCAGCGCCTGGGTTTTGAAATAAAGATCTTTGATATTGGCGGAGGTATTGCAGCACCGGCATCCAGAGAAATGACAACCCTTGAAATGCTTGCATATCAGGGATGGGGAAAACTGCCGGATCTGAACATATCCGAACGTAAATTCTTATTTACTGATTTTGCGGATGCAATTAAGGAAGGCCTCTCAGATTTGTTCAAGGCAAAAGATCTGCCTGAACTCATTTTGGAACCGGGGCGATGCATAACCAGTTCCAGCCAGGTATTGTTGCTTGGTATTCATCAGGTGAAAAATCGCCCCGGGGTGAAGAAATGGATCATTACGGATGGCGGTATCGGAACGGTGACAATGCCAACGTTTTATGAATGCCACGAAATATTTCTCTGCAACGACCTGGTCAGATCCCGTACCGAACATGTAACCATCTCAGGACCAGTATGTTTTGCCGCAGATATTGTATACCGGAATAAAAAAATGCCTGTCCTTCATCCCGGAGAGATACTGGCCATAATGGACAGCGGAGCTTATTTTACAGCCTGGGAATCATCATTCGGATTCCCCCGCCCGGCTATCATTTCAGTCTCCGGGGGACAACATCTCCTACTCAGAAGAAGAGAAACTTACCAGGATATGGTTGCCCGGGATGGTATCATCAGGGCCGGGATAGTATCCGGGGCTTCATCAGCCTGTTTTCAGAAGTAATTATTAATGTTCTGCTTAAAACACAACTTATGAAATTTCTTATACATAAAACTGACATCGATCCGGTTCGTGATCAATCAGTTGACAGGATTATTGATGAGTTCATAAAACATGGTCATCATATTGGTCCCGATGAAGAAGTGGCAAAATTTGTCTTCAATCTAACCAATATTGAGGCTCCAAAGGCCTACCGGCGCAAAGCACCCGAAGAACTTGTCGTATCGGTTGTAACAACCAATGGAAACATACAGGATCTTAGGCTTGCAGGCTACACCACACTTGTTAAAACCCTTTCAAATTTAATGATTTGTATAAAAACTGCGGGAAACGGAGATATCCCTGAAATTTATTTTCTTACCCCGGAGGTTGGATTCTATCATTATCCTTTTGATCCCAGAAAGGCATATAACAATATAATACCGATTGCAGGTTCGAAGCTTGTACTGGGCAACCACATCACGGCGGACCTTCCGGAAAGGTTCTGGCAGGGAAATCCGGTAACAGAAGAGGTAAGACATTACGGGCGGGTGCTTGACGGCATGGGACTCCTGCCTGCTCCGTTTCCAATCCATAAAGTATTGAGCCAGGAACTTGTGGATCATATTTTCAGGATTTATGAAGTAAAAGGACTGAGCTATGGCAACCTCAGTGTCCGCGATCACATACCTGAATTGGGAAAGGATGTTTTCTGGATGACCGGAAGAGGGGTGAATAAAGCAAACCTTCGGGGCATAGGCTATGATATATTGCTTGTGTCGGGGTTTGACAAAGAATTACAAAAAGTGAAAGTTTCTGTTCCCCCGGATCATGATCCGAGGGTCAGGGTTTCGGTGGATGCACTTGAACATGATATGATTTATAAGGCATTTCCTGACATCGGGGCCATTGTACATGTCCATGGATGGATTGACGGTATTCTTTGCACTGAGCAAAACTATCCATGCGGGACCCTGGAACTTTCCGAAGAGGTTATCCGCCTCCTTCGCCGCACCGGGAATCCCGGGAGGACCGTTATCGGTTTGAAAAATCATGGTATCAGCATAACCGGTCCAAGTCTGAAAGACATTTTTGAAAGGACGAAAGGTAAAATATTGCGTGAAATCCCGATGTTCGAATGAAATGATTATGATGATGACAATTGTACATCCGCTGACACGATTCGTGTTGACAATCGTAGGCATTGCCTTGTGTGCCTTGTTGATGTTGTTTCTGCTTTCGATTTACAAGGGTGTCTCCAAGGGTTCTGTCAGTTATGTTCGCGAGAGCGGTGCTGATTTGTGGGTGGTTCAGCGACATTCCACGAACATACTCCGCAGCAGTTCATTAATTCCGCTAAGCATCAAACCCATCCTCCAGAAGGTCGACGGAATTAAATCCGTATCACCCGTGATTTTTATTCTTTCTTCGGTAATTACAGCCAAAGGACCGGCAACAATGTACCTGACGGGTTACGATATTAAAACGGGTATTGGGGGACCGCCCGCCATTGTTGCAGGTAACCGGGTGGCAAACGATAATGAAATCGTGCTTGATCATTCCTTTGCGGCAAAATACAATATCAATCCCGGAGACAATCTTATTATTAAGGATGATACACTAAAGGTTGCCGGTTTAAGTTCGGGTACCAATATGTTTGTGGTTCAGTACGCCTTTATCAGTCTTCAAAAGGCCTTTGAAATTGCCGGGTATCCATTCCTGGTTTCCTGCTTTCAGCTCAGGCTTTGTCCAGGTACTCATCCGGCAGGAATTATTGATGTTTTACAGGACAAAATTGATGGTATTTCCGTTTTCGATCAGCAGACATTTCTGACCAACAATACACATGAAATGGAATCCGGAATCCTTCCTCTGCTCTACATGGTAGCCTTCATCGGCGCTGTTGTGCTGGCTGCTTTGCTCAGCCTGATTCTTTCCATGCATGTTTTGGAACATAGAAATGAATATGCCGTAATGAAGGCTCTGGGTGCACCAAAGGGATTTCTTCCGGCCCTTATTATTAAGCAGGCAATGGTACTGTCACTTTGCGGCATGCTGACGGCTGCGGTTTTCATTTTCCCGCTTTTGGTTATGGTTGAGAAGATATCACCTGAAGTTGCCGGTCAATCCTCTTTTCTGCATGTTATTCTTGTCCTTGCCGGAACAGGATTCATTTGTCTCGTGAGTTCTGTTGTGCCAATCGGAAAATTGCGAAAGATATATCCTCTTGATGTTTTCAAATGATAAACAACAATATTAATATGGGCATAGTTGCAATGCATCGCATCAGCAAGATCTACGAAAGGCAGGGTAAAGGAACGGCAGCCTTAAATCAGATCTCTTTTGAGGCGTCTACCGGGGAACTTGTATTACTGCTGGGTCCCAGCGGGAGCGGTAAAACCACCTTTCTTACAATTCTGGCCGGTTTTCAGAAACCATCATCGGGACAGGTTTCCCTGTTTGGTAAAAACATCATGGACTATCCGTCACAGGAACTGCAATATTTGCGGGCAAGACATATGGGATTTATTTTTCAGACGTTCAATCTGATGGAAGGCCTGAATGTCAAAGAGAACATAATGCTGGTAACACGATTTGCCCGCGAGGGAAGAAACCAGGCCAGCAAACGTGCAGACTATCTGCTTAATAAGTTCGAAATTGATCCTTTAAGATCATCCTATCCAAATACCCTGAGCCAGGGTGAAAAGCAACGTGTGGCCGTTGTACGTGCCCTGGTAAATGATGCAGAGCTAATTATTGCGGATGAACCCACAGGAAGTCTCTCGGCCTTACAAGGCGATCAGATCGTGGCTTTTCTGAAAGAATGCGTTGACAAGGAACGACGGACAGTAATTATGGTGAGTCATGATGAACGCATTAAGCATTTTGCCGACAGAACCTTTTACCTCCGAGACGGTTCAATGGAATTGATATAACACAATGATCCGGCACAAGTGTTCCATTCTACCATAATGTAACACCGATGGTGCTTTAAATTCATTTTTGCACGTCATTTGGTAAATCCGGGTATTTATAGTACTCTGACAATCCCATTTTCTTTATAATAGCCCAATACCGGGGTTCCGAACGTAAACTGTCAAAAAACGGATATGCATAAGGGATGCTTTCTGCCATTGAATAACGAACTTCACAGGCTTTTTCCAGCCAGTTCAATGCCTCCTTCTTTCGGTTTGTTAATAAACAATATGCGGCAATGTAAATGGGATTGTTGCTTTTCGATTCCAATTCAAGCATTTTATTCAATGCGCCGTTTATTCCTGACTCCTTGTAAGCCTTCATCAGGTCATTTGAATAATTTCTGTAATTCCTATAATTGGGATCTTTCAAACATATCTTTTGGAGGGCATCAACTGCTTTTGAAAATTCGCCCCTTCTGAAATAAGTTATGGAATATCGCCTGTATATATGTACATAGTTTGAATCAATTTCCTCCATTTTCCTTAGCTCATTGATTTCTTCATCAAATTGGCCTTCGTTAAAATATAACCATGCACTTAAATCCAATATGCTAAAGGATAGTGGGTCAAGTTCTTTGGCCCGGTTCAATTGCTTTCGTGCTTCTTCCTTTTGTCCGATTTTTATCAACAAAGACGCGTAATGGGCGTAGCCACTTGCCAAGTTGGAATTGCATTTTATAGCAAGGATAGACTCTTTTCTGGCTTCTTCCCATTTAAACTCGACTAAAGCCAACTCACTTAATAAGGCATGCACATCTGCAAGTTTCTCATCAAGTTCCAATGCCCGAGCCGCTATTTTTTTAGCTTTGTACAATCCCTCCGGCCATGGTGAAAAACCATAAAAGGCAAGGTCAAGAGTTTCCTCAGCTAAACCGACAAGGGCCAACGTAAAATCAGGATCTATGGCAATCGCCTCTTTATAATATTCAATAGCAATTTTAACCCCGTCTTCTGACAATCTTCTTGCAAAAAAGCGTCCTTTGAGATACAAATTATATGCTTCCACATTTGAAGTAGGAATTTTATTGATCTGTACCATTTCATTTGTTGAAAGGACTGCCTGCATTTCAAAGGCAATTTGTTTTGCTATATCGCTTTCAATACTAAAAATGTCAGCATGGTCCCTGTCGTACTTTTCAGACCATATATGCTGATCCCGTCTTGCATCTATGAGCTGGACAATCAGTCTTAACTTATCTTCATGCTTTTGAACACTTCCTTCCAGTACATAGTTCACATGCAATTTTTTTGCAATTTCAGGAGTGGTTAAAAGACTTCCACGAAGATGTTCAACTGATGTCCGTGATACTACCCGAAGGTCCCTGATCTGGAAGAGGTGATTCAGAATGTCCTCCATGACCCCATCTGCAAAATATTGATTATCGGGGTCATCACTCAGGTTTTTAAACGGTAGAACAACGATTGATTTTTCACCGGCTTTTAACCTGTTGGTATTTGTAAGGTTTTTGAATAATGTTGGACCAAATAAGTATAACATTGAGAATAGAACCAGTACGATAAATATGGAATAAAAAAGTAACCTGTAGTTCAACCTCTTGCTTTTCCTCTTTTCTTTAGATAGTGATTCCGTTTCAGAATTTATAGGATTTGTCTCCGAAAGCAAGATATTCCCGTTTGTTTCAGGACTGATTGTTTTTCTTTTTTTTACATCACCCGGGGGATAACCATAGTATTCATGAAAACACTTATTAAAATAGGAGGGACTGCTGAACCCAACCCTAAATGCAATTTCCGATGCAGTAGCCGTATTTTGCCGAAGCATTTCCATGGCCTTTTGCAACCGTATTTCACGGATAAACTGACTGACCGGGTGTTTGTAAACATACTTTAGCTTTCTGTGGAGACTGGAGCGGCTCATCCCAAGTTCACGTGCTAACTCTTCCACACCGAACTTTTCGTTTTCCAGGTTCGCCTGTGTTATTTCAGTGAGCCTGCAGAGAAATAACTGATCCATGGAAAGGGTTTGGTTCATGGCAGTTCATTTCAACCTGCTAATTTACACTATTTTCTGGATGAAGACAAAAAAAAGAGGATGACAGAGACCCTATCTGCCACCCTCCTGATCCTAAATGGAAAAATTAACCCCGAACATTTGAATAATAGCCAATGGAAAATAGTATTGGCTTACTTGTACGAATAGGTAAGCCCGAAAATCATGCATATATTCGGCAATGATTTTTCATCTACCGCAACATGCATCTTGTCCTGCTTATACACGAAATAACAATTGATTTTTTCATGGAGATCCCATGATCCGAAATCGCACATTTCAAGTTTATACAGGTCAAACTCACCAAAGCTTTTAACAAGCTCCATAAATACCATCCGGTGGGTTATTATTCCATCTTTGTAAAAGGGCAGCTGGTTAAAGGTTTTTCCATCCAAGGTATAGGAATTGATTGTGTTCAAGGGGATGGCTTTTTTTTCACCATTCATAAGCAGAATACGGGCTTTGTTATATCCAAGGCTGATTTTTTTGCAATCCATTTTGCCATCCCTGGTAATAATCCAGGAATCACCGGTATCCTTTGCGATACCGGATATGCAAAACAGAACAGCAGTAAAAATTACAATTACTTTTTTCATGACGTTTTCTCCCTTCTTTTAGTATGTTTTCGGATTAGTTTTCAATTACCGGATAGAATTTTTCTTTATAGAACAATAATGGTCTGATAAATAGATTTAGTATAAAATTAATATAGGCACCAGGGCAATGCATAACAGTATTATTCCAATTAGTTTAAATTATAGAACAGGAATTGTAATTCCGTCTCAGAAACTTAAAAAAATCGATCAGGTCGACTTTCCATGCAGTGAAGACATTCCTACCACAATGCCGCACTGATGGTGTGCATGGGAATTGAAAAAGAAAATTGTGGATATGGCGGGCTGCCGCAAGGGCTTTCAGACTAATGAAATTGGGAAAGATCAGAGTTTTAAGAAGTAATAATATCATCAGGTCCTTTAGCCTGTGAGCGACATTATGGTTAATCTTTTTGATAACACTAATGTCGCCCCACTGGCCAAGTAGAAACCCTTAATATCAATTCGGTTTTTTCATCGATCTTACCTCTGCCTTTATTGCCTGAAGGTTGTCAATAATAGATTGTCCAAGCGGATTCTCAGCCGTGTTGACATTAGCACCTGTGATAACGTTGTTAATACCCAAATCCGTAACATTATCCTTGTTATTGCCTCCGATAACCGTGAAGTCCCTTGACCACACACCCAGTAGTAAAGCTGTAAAAGAGAAGCTTGCATCTGAGAAGCTATTCCCTATGTATAGTCCATTTTCTGTAAAGTTACCAGGCGTAGTTGATCCGGATGCCATTCCTACGAAACCAGTTCCCGAGAATTTGTTATTTTCGATAACAGGTCCTGCCAACTCAGGCATGGAAAAACCCACATAGGCTTCGTCTGTCATATAGACCTTGTTGTTTTTTACCATAATTGCCATAGGTAAATTTGCTTCCTCAGGATAAAGAAAACGGCGTGCTTCATGTAACCACAATCCACAGTCACCGCCAAAAAGGTTGAATTCATTTCCTTCTATATTGACTATAGTTCTTTTATATTGGGATTCATATGTGTAGTTATCCCAGGGCCAGTTATCTACGTCCAGCCCGAAAAACCACCCTTTTGGAATGTTAAATACATTGCTGACTGCAGAAATTTCAACATTTATATCATTATAGAAGTCTGTAGGTTGCATACAGTTGTTAAAAACATTACCATTGTTTTTGGTTCCAAGGACAAGCTTTCCTAATTTAATACAGGAAAAATCCGCACCATACATAAAGTTATTGAAAGAACAGTTGGTTACGGTTATATCTATTTGCGACATTATATGTCCTGAAGGGCTGCCATCCGGATCATGACGTGCCAGCAGTCCGCTGTAGCAACTATAGTCTGACTCCAGCCATTGTCCGGCAAATTCAACATTATTGACAGATGCTTTAATATAAGCATTATCAGATGTATACCTGTCACTGTAGTCGGCAATTTGAAGCAATCCCGGCCAGGCCCAGCCCGCATTGCATAGTGCTTCGGATGGGGCTTTAAGCGTCATATCAGCAATCCGTACATCGCCTCCAATGAATTTAATCAGGAAAGCGTTATAACCGTCAATGGCCAATTCTTCACAATCAAGACCACCTGATAGTGAAGTGATAATAGATTTCCCTTTTCCAGCGCCTTTAAAAGCGCCAATAAAATCACGAACTTCTACGAAATCAATGTAGTAGGTGCCTTCTTCCAGTTGCACTGTACAACCCGGGCCATATTCTTTGGCTTGGTTAAAAGCAGTAAAAAGCGGACCCGTATCGTCTACTCCATTGTGGGGAACAACATAAACCGGACCATTCAGGGCTTTTTTTAGCATTACTGAATCGGATGAGGGATCGGGAAGTGCCTCCTCATTCAATGAGCAGGCATAAATAATCATCATCATCATGGTGATGAGCATGCAAATTAATTTTTTCATGATTGAATAGTTTGGTCAGGTAATTCAATAGGAAAACGGTATAATAAATTTTCATTTAATTTACGATAGAAACCGGGGCAGGACATAGCAACCCTGTTTCTTATAGTTTAGATCGTGTTGCAGGAATTTAAATTATGTGCGATAACTATAAAAAAAATGAACCGACCAAATTACGAAGGTAAAAAACCTGAATCGGTTGACTTCCTGTTTGGCTGATGTCACCGAGAAATGGGATTTTTGAAGTTATTTAACTGCTCTTGTATTGTATGGGGCAAGTCCTATTTTTTCGATAATTGCGTGAAAACGGGTATCGTTGCGCAGAATATCAAAATCGGGATTGGTGGCAATCAGGTTAAAATAAGTATAGTTTCTCGAATCCGATTCCATATTTCTTTCAAGCCAGTAAATCGATTTCTCCCTGTTTCCCATTATAGCATACCACCAGGCTACAAAAAATGGATGTCCACTCATTCCGGCTGCGGGTATAGGTTTATTAATATTCACATCAGTCAGCCAATTGAAAAGTCCTGGGATTCCCGAATGGTTATATGCATCCAGTATCTCATCATCATATTGGCCGGAGCCAGTGTAGCTACGGGCAATGGTCTGAAGTTCCGCCGTTGCTTTCTCCCCTTCACCCAGTTTGGAAAAGTTAATAAAGAACAACCAGTCAGTGAAAATGTAATCCTGTTTAAGGTCGTGGGCAATAAAACAAGCCTCCACAGCTTCACTATGCCTGCCTTCGAAGTAATAGATCCAGGCATTCAGGTTGTGTAAAACCCAGAAATAGGGCTCAAGCTTAATAGCACGGTCCATTTGTATACGGGCCTCTTCGATAGGTCCCGTTATCATCAGTAGCTGCGCATATGCCTGATGTGCAAAAGCATAATTCGGATTCAGCTGAAGAGAAATCTGTAATTCCTTACGTCCCTCCTCCCATCTTCGTTCAGGCCAGATGAGATAAGCACCTTTCACAGCATGCGCCTCCGAACAATCAGGATCAATCTGCAAAGCCTTCGTACTGAATTCCTGCGCTTTCCGGATTCCTTCTCTGTAAGGCTGGTACCAGCCCCATGCTGATAAATTGAACCAGGCTGAAGCCAGACTTGCATATGCTTGTGCAAAATTCTTGTCCTCAGCTATGGCTTTTTCAAAATATTGTATACTGGCCCAAAGCCCCTCTTTGCTTATATCAACGCGCTGTTCATCATTGGCTTTGTTCAGTAAGAACCTTCCTTTCAGGTAATAATCATAAGCCTGGGGGTTTTGGGTGGGAATTTTCCCGATCTGCCTGATTTCACTCTCAGAAATTATGGCATTCAGTTTATATGCAACCTGTAAGGCTATGTCTCCCTGGATACCCATTAAATCAGTAAATTCCCGGTCAAAATTTGCGGACCACACATGCTGATCCCGGTTTGCATCGATAAGCTGGACGCTTATCCTTGCTTTATCTCCATACCGCCGTACACTCCCTTCCAACACATATCGGGCATTAACTTTCCGGGAGATTTCCTTAACTGTAAGATTTGTTTCCCGGAAATGTTCCGTAGTAGTCCTTGATATTACTCTTAAGTCGCTTATTCTGAATAGGTTATTGAGAATTTCTTCCATAATTCCATCAGCAAAATATTGATTGTCAGGATCATCACTGAAATTTTTAAATGGCAGCACAACTATTGATAAGTCCATCTCCTGAAGACGAGGACCTTTGAGGCGATCCGGTCCGTTAATAAAATGGCTATATAAAAACCAGGCAAGGGTAAATATGAATACAGCTGCGGATGACAGCAAAAAAAACATGTTCCGCTTTACCTTGAGATATCCAAAAAAACCTGATTTCACATGATACCGAAATTGCATTGGTTCAATCCCATTGGCCTCCTGTTCTATAGATTCTCCCTTTTCTGGAACGACTCTTTTCTTAACCTCTCCTGGAGGGAATCCATAATATTCATGGAAGCATTTGGTAAAGTAAGCCGGACTGCCAAAGCCAACTCTATAAGAAATCTCTGAGGCAGTACCGGCATTCTGCTGTAAAAGCTCCATGGCTCTTTTTAACCTGATCTCGCGGATGAACTGTGTGAAATTTTGGTGTTTAATGGCCTTTAACCTGCGATGAATCACAAAACGGCTCATGCCAGCTTCCCGGGCAATATCATTAACTCCGAATTGTTCGTTGCGCAGGTTGGCTTCAATGATTTCGATGAGCTTGTTTATGAAAGCCTGATCCATTGAAGGGGTTTGGTTCATGGCCGTACATTCCAATAAAGAGAAATATACGAAAATTTCAGGCCGTAAGCAAGAACGGGAG
>Ga0105104_10002312_pt1 | contig 14022 bp, 12 predicted proteins | sample PPLLaktember2015_3_FD_87034 | JGI IMG/M metagenome (GOLD analysis project Ga0105104, IMG submission 87034) | Freshwater sediment microbial communities from Prairie Pothole Lake near Jamestown, North Dakota, USA - PPLs Lake P7 Core (6) Depth... | ecosystem: Environmental > Aquatic > Freshwater >... | reverse complement strand
TGCTCGACGAGAACGAGTTCCTCTCGCCGCATGGCATCCGGAGCCTCAGCCGCGTGCACGAGGCGCACCCGTACGTGCTCGCCGGGCACTCGGACTGGACGGTGCGGTACGACCCCGGGGACTCGACCTCCGGGATCTTCGGCGGCAACTCGAACTGGCGCGGGCCGGTGTGGTTCCCGACCAACTACCTCCTCATCGAGGCGCTGGAGCGGTACCACCACTTCTACGGCGACGCGCTGAAGGTCGAGTGCCCCACCGGCTCGAATCGCTACCTCACGCTGGCCGAGGTGGCCCAGGTCCTCTGCTCCCGCCTCCTGGCGCTCTTCCTGCCCGATGCTCGCGGGCGCCGGCCGGCCCACGGGGACGAGGCGCGGTACGCGACCGATCCTGCGTTCCGCGACCTGGTGCTCTTCTACGAGTACTTCCACGGCGACACCGGTCGCGGCCTCGGGGCGAACCACCAGACCGGGTGGACCGCGCTGGTGCTGGAGGCGCTCCGGGAGAGAAGGCGAGGGCGGTGACGGTGTCGCCGGCGCGTCGCCTGGGTGACCTCGGAAGGCGCTGTCAGGCTGCGTCCCAGAGCGCCCGGGCTTCCTCGGCGATGAGGTCGGGGAACTCCTCGGGGAAGAAGAGCCGCGCGCCGGGCACGTTCCTCACCCCGCGGGAGCCAGGCAGCACCCGGTCGAGGTAGACCGGGTTCTCGAGGGAGAAGATCGTGTCCGCCGTTCCCCAGACGATGCGGGCCGGGACGCGCGAGCGGCGGAGGAGCGCCTCGACGCCGGCGAGCGCGTTCGCCTCGAGCGCGATGGCGTAAGCGTTCACCTGCGCCTGCCCTCGTGCGCTGCGCACCAGCGGACCGAGGTACATCTCCAGCGCCTCGTCGGTGGGATTGCTCGGGGAGCTGAAGGTCATCCCGCCGAGCCCATCCTTCGACCGCGCCAGGGTCCCGTCGGCCAGCCACGGCGCGAGCCAGCGCTCGACGTAGGTCCTGGCCTTCGCCATCTCGATGACCGGGAGGACGGCAGCGGGGGGACACTCGGTCTCCACGTCGCAGTTGGTGAGCAGGAGCGACCGGACCCGTTCCGGATGGTGCGCGAGCAGCAGCTGGGCGACCGCACCCCCGCTGTCGTTGGCGACGACGTCGACCCCCGGCATCGAACGCTGGTCCAGGAGCTCCAGCAGCATCTGCACCTGGTCGGCGGGAGCGACGGGGTGGCCAGGAGTGACCTCGGTGAACCCGAGCCCGAGCAGGTCGGGCGCGAGGCACCGGCGGGACGACTCCAGGCGCCCGATGATGCCGCGCCACTGGAAGCCGTTGAGCGGGAAGCCGTGGAGGAAGAGCGCGGGCGCGCCCGAGCCGCGCTCGACGTAGGCGATGCGACCGGCGCGGATCTGTGCGAAGCGGCGATCGGCGTGCCAGCCGGCGGCACTCTCGCGACCGGAAGGAGCGTCGGCTCGCGCCCTCGACTCCGAGGCGCAGCCCAGGAGCGCACCGGAGGCGAGGCCGGCTCCGGCACGGAGGAGCTCCCGCCGGTCAAGCACGGTGGAGGCAGCGGTCTCCCGCGCGTCCTCATCGTCCGCTGGGTTCACCCCACCTGAATGGCCCGAGCAGGGCAACGACACTTGGAGTTTCTTGCTGTCATCGGTGGAGGGCGGCCCCGAGCGTCGCCAGGACCAGGGCCGTCGTGAGCCAGGAACGGGGCACGGAGCTATGCGCCTCCGAGGCGCTCCCGGGCGTGCTCGAGCGAGTGCCCGAGCGCGGTCTCGATCTCCGCAGTGGTTGCGGCCCCGCACTCCACCGCGCGGCGGAGGCCGTTCAGGAGCCCGCGAGCCGTGGCCGCGTCGTCGAACTCGGCGCCGAGCCGGGTGGCCTGCGCCGCCTGGTCGAGGAACTTCCGGAGCCGTGCCGCCGCCGGGGCGATCTCCTCGCGGAGCGTGGCGAACAGGGCGCCGTAGCGCGCGGGCAGCTGCGCCGGGTGCAGGTCCCAGCCCTGGATGATGCCGTCCCGGTAGGCGCGCCGGACGTCGTCTGCGGTCCGCGACCACGCCCGGAACACTGCCTCCCGGTTCGCCGCTCGCTCGGAGTCGTTGCGCGGCTCCTTGTGCGGGCCCACCGGCAGGAGGGTCGTCGGACCGTCGGCCACGGTGACTCCCGTCCCGGAGAGCGCGAGCTGCAGCAGCCGCCGCACCAGCTCCACCGAGGGATGGCCGAGCCACTGGTGCGCGGCGCTGATGCCCAGCGCGGAGGTCATGTCGTAGGGCCCGACGTGTACCGAGCGGCAGCGGCCGCCGGCAGCTTCCACCAGCGCGAGGATCCCCAGCTTCCCGTCCAGGGAGATCAGCGCCGACGGCGTCTCCACCATCAGCTCGAGGGCGACGGCTCCCGGGGGCCAGCCGAGCCGGTGCTCCAGCGCCTCAGCCGAGCGGCGGAGCAGCTCCACCTGGATGGGAAGCACCACCTTCGGGGCGGTGAGCGCGAAGCCCGGGATGGGCTCGCCGCTCAGCTGTGCCCCCACCCGCTCGAGCGTGCGGAGCGCCCGGCGTGCCATGCGCCCGGAGAAGGGCTTCAGGCGGAGGCCGATGAACGGAGGCAGCGTTCCCTCGCGCCGCCCCTGCTCGAGGGCGATGCCCGCCGCTTCCGCGTGCGCGTCCTCCTCCTCGTCGGGGCGGATGCCGTACCCGTCCTCGAAGTCGATGCGGAGGTCCTCCACCGGCTCGCGGTCCAGCTTGGCGATGACGCGCTTGCGGAGGTCGGTCGCCTGCGTCGGGCTCAGGGAGAGGCCGAGCGCGTGCGCGTAGGTCGGTCCGTCGGGAGCGTAGGTGTCGAGCGCGGCGCGGGCCAGCGCCCCCAGCCGGGCCGCCGCTCCGGGCTTGAAGAGATGCGCGCCGCCATAGAGGACCTGCACCGGCCGCCGTCCGGCAGGACCGGCGCATCGCTCGCGATCGCGCTGGTGAAGCGCCTCGTCGAGCGATTCCAGCAGGGGCTGCAGGGCCTCGGTCAGCGGGGGCAGCGCCATGGCCGCCCCCATACCACCACCAGGTCAGCGGTTCGACTGGAGGTGGGCCTCCAGGAACCACAGCCACTTGTCCACCCCGCGGGAGATCTCGGTGAAGATGTCTGCGGTGTCCTTGTCGCCCAGCTTGTCCGCCTCGTCGATGGCGGCGCGGGCGAGCTTGCCGTAAGTGGCCAGCGCGCTGGACAGCGCGTCCACGTGCTGGTGCCCCTCGGCGATGTTCGCCGGGTACTCGGACAGCTTGCTCGCCTTCACCGCGAGACGCGCGGTGCCCTCGGCGACGCCGCCGAGCTGCACGACCCGCTCGGCCGTCAGGTCGACGTACTCCTCGACGTCCTCGTTGATGTCATCGAATAGCTTGTGCAGGGCGATGAACTCGGGGCCCTTGACGTTCCAGTGGGCCTGCTTGACCTGCGTCTGGAGATCCACGGAGTCCGCGAGTCGCGCATTGCACAGCGTGATCACCTGAGTCCGGATCGCTTCTGAAAGGTCGTTCTTGGTCGCGTAGAGCTTGGGCATGGTCCATCCTCCACGGAGTCCTTTAGAGGCGAGCCGAGCTGCCCGCCACCCCGAGTGCGGGTGGCGCCCCACGAACGTCACGAGCCCCCAGCCCATGGTCCGTGCTGTAAACTTTGCTGATGCCTGAGTACGACCTGGTGGTGATCGGCTCGGGGCCCGCCGGCGAGAAAGGGGCGGCCCAGGCGGGGTACTTCCACAAGAAGGTCGCGGTCGTCGAGCGGCTGTCCAACCTCGGCGGCGCGGGTGCGAACACCGGGACGCTTCCCTCGAAGACGCTCCGGGAGACGTCGCTGTACCTCTCCGGGTTCCGCCAGCGTGGCCTCTACGGGGTGGACATGAGCCTCCAGGCGCGGACGGGCGTGCGCGAGCTCCTGTTCCGCGAGCGCGCGGTGGCGCAGGAGGAGCAGGTCCGGGTTGCCCAGAACCTCCGCTCCCACGGAGCGGACGTGTACCAGGGCAAGGGACGTCTGCTGGATCCGCACACGGTCCTGGTCCGCAGGCCAGGCGCCGAGGAGCGGCTCACGGCGGAGATCATCCTCATCGCCACCGGAAGCACCCCCTTCCACCCGCCGCTGTTCAACTTCTCGGCACCCGGGATCTACGACTCGGACAGCATCCTCCTCATGTCCGAGGTTCCGCACTCGCTGGTGGTCCTGGGCGGCGGGGTCATCGGCTGCGAGTACGCCTGCACCTTCGCCGCGCTCGGCATCCCGGTCACCCTGGTCGAGGCGCGGACCCCGCTGCTTTCCTTCCTCGATCTCGAAATGTCGACGCGGCTGAAGGCCCGGATGGAGGGCCTCGGAGTTCAGTTCCGGATGCCGGCGACGGTCGAGTCGGTGGACGTCGAGGAGGGCCGGGTCACGGTGGGGCTCGAGGGCGGCGACAGCATCGCCGCGGCCGCGCTGCTCGTGGCCTCCGGGCGGAGCGCCAACACCGCGGGCATGGGGCTCGAGGAGGCCGGGGTGAAGCTCGGCGAGCGCGGGCGGGTCCTGGTCGACGAGCACTACCAGACGAGCGTTCCCAACATCTACGCGGCGGGCGACTGCGTGGGCTTCCCCGCGCTGGCCTCCACCTCGATGGAGCAGGCCCGGGTGGCCATGGCCCACGCGTTCAATCTCTACCCCAAGGATCGGATCGCGCCGGTCCTGCCCTACGGCCTGTACACCATCCCCGAGCTGTCGATGGCCGGGGAGACCGAGGAATCCTGCAAGCAGGCCGGGATCGAGTACGTGGTGGGGCGGGCGGCCTACGCGACCAACGCCCGCGGGCAGATCATCGGGGACGGAGGAGGCTTCCTGAAGCTCATCTTCCGGCGTGTGGACATGAAGCTCCTCGGGGTGCACGTGATCGGCGAGCAGGCGTCGGAGCTGGTCCACACCGGCCTCACCGCGCTGCTCTGCGGAGCGGGGGCCCAGCTGTTCATCGACACCTGCTACAACTACCCGACGCTCTCCGAGCTCTACAAGTACGCGACCTACAACGCGATGGCCCAGCGAAACCCGGTCTGACGCACCCCGGATACTTCCTCTTCCTGACCTCGATCGTCGCGGGGGCGATGAATGCCGTCGCGGGCGGGGGGACGATCCTGACCTTCCCCGCGCTGCTCGCCGCCGGAGTGAGCCCCGTCGCGGCGAACGCCACCAACTCGGTGGCCCTCGTCCCCGGCTCGTTCAGCGCCGGATGGGCGTTCCGGAGAGAGCTGGGACTCGAGAGCCGCCGGGTGCTGATCACGCTGGTGATCTCCAGCCTGGCCGGCGGGCTGGTGGGTGCCTGGCTGGTGGTCGTCGCCGGCGACGCGCTGTTCAGGGCGATGGTGCCCTGGCTCATCTTCAGCGCCATCGCGCTGTTCATCCTCCAGGAGCCGCTTCGCCTCTGGCGCGAGCGGCGGAGCGCCGAGCGCGCCGCGCGAGCGCTCGACGACCTCAACCTCTGGGTGCTGGCGGCGGCCCAGTTCGTGGTCGCGGTGTACGGCGGGTTCTTCGGCGTGGCGATGGGAATCCTGATGCTGGCCGAGCTCGGGCTGGTGGGTCTGACCAACATCCACCAGATGAACGGGCTCAAGAACTTCGCCTCGGTGTGCATCAACGGGATCGCCGCGCTGTACTTCGCGCTGGGCAATCACGTTCACTGGCCCCTCGCCGCCCTGATGGCGGTGGGCGGGGTGCTCGGGGGCTATTCGGGGGCCTGGGTCGCGCAGCGCATCGGGCAGGCGATGGTGCGCTGGGTGATCATCGTCATCGGGCTCGGCATCGGCGTTTACATGCTCGTGATGTGACGAGGGCGCCGGGAGCTCAGAGGCGACGGTTCGGCGGGTCGTCCCACATGTGATGGGTGATGCGCCAGGCACCGTCGGGCCCGCGGCGCAGCACGGTGAGGAAGGTGCCGGCGTTCGCCCAGCGCTCCAGCGTCGATCCCTTCTCCACGGTCCACTCGACATGCGAGCGGCCGCGCACCAGCCCGGTCGCGTCCTGAACCGAGAGCTCGTCCAGCTCGAGATCCAGGCGGGTGATGACCGTGGCCGGCCCGGGCGCGAACCAGAACGCCCGAATGGCCTCGGCCCCGACGACCGGCGCCAGGCCGTGGTGAGGCATCAGCACTGCGTCGGGTGCGAAGAGCCGCATCACTCCCTCGGTGTCGCTCGCCAGCCAGGCACGGCGGTAAGCCTCGTGCACCTCGCGCAACGCCCGGGTCTCGACCTCCGGACGTCGAACGCCCCCGTGCGCGCACGCCAGTTCCAGGACGAGGGCAGCGGCGACGCAGGTCCGTGACGCTCGAGAGTCCATGGTCCCGGGGACCTACCTCCCTCCGCAGGGCGGCGTCTTGAACCAGGCAGCGAGCTGGGACGGAACCGTCGGCGAGCGGCTCAGGGCTCTCCGGACGGAAGGGCGGGAGGCAGCACCGCCTCGGGCAGGGCCTGGGGCAGCTCCGCGCCGCGCAGCGCGTGGTGCACCTCGGCCTCCCGGCGGAGCTCGGCGTCGGTGAGCTCCTCCTGCCACTGCTTCGGGTTGCTCGGCCAGTGAAAGTCGGCGGGAACCGCTCCGGCGCCCTGCTGGCCGTAGCCGATCATGTCCGGGAAGAGGGGCGTCCAGTGTCCGGCGACGTCAGGCTCCCTCGTCACGTGGGAGCGCTGCTTCCGGGGAACGAACGGGTAGAAGGGCGTGTTGCTCACGGGCCCCACCTTGCCCCGGGACGGTGCTGGAGGGAAGGGGGCATCGCCTTCCGCCGCGCCGCTGCTAGCGTTCCGGGCACGCACCGATGGACCGCGCCCTCAACCTCGACCAGCTCTCGGAGCCTTTCGACGTCGCCATCATCGGGGGCGGCGCGACCGGCCTGGGCGCCGCGGTGGAGGCGGCGTCGCGCGGCTACCGGACGGTGCTGCTCGAGGCGCGGGACTTCGCCCAGGGCACGTCCAGCCGATCGACCAAGCTCGTGCACGGCGGGGTGCGGTACCTCGCGCAGGGCAACGTGGGGCTGGTCCGCGAGGCGCTCCTGGAGCGGGGCCGGCTCCGGCGAAACGCGCCGCACCTGGTGGGCGACCTCGAGTTCGTGGTGCCCGCGTACGCGTGGTGGTCCGGCCCGTACTACGGGGTGGGCCTCAAGCTGTACGACGTGCTCGCCGGCAGGCACCGCCTGGGAAAGAGCCAGCTCCTCTCGCGTGCCCAGGTGCTGGAGCGCATCCCCACGCTCGAGCCGGACCAGCTCAAGGGCGGGGTGCGCTACTTCGACGGGCAGTTCGACGACGCGCGGCTGGCGGTCACGCTGGCGCTCACCGCGGACGACCTCGGCGCGGTGCTGGTGAACCACGCCGGCGTGGTCGGGCTGCTGAAGAGCGGCGGAAGGGTGCGCGGGGTCCGGGTGCGCGAGGAGGAGTCGGGCCGCGAGCACGAGGTCCAGGCCGGCGTGGTGATCAACGCCACCGGCGTCTTTGCCGATGCCGTGCGCCGGATGGACGATCCGGGCGCCGCGGCACTGGTCGCGCCCTCGCAGGGCGTGCATCTGGTCCTGTCGGATGCGTTCCTGCCCTCGGCGCACGCCCTGATGATTCCGCGAACCGACGACGGCCGGGTGCTGTTCGTCGTCCCCTGGCACAAGCGGGCGCTGGTCGGAACCACGGACACGCCAGTCCCGGAGGTGAGCGTCGAACCGCGGCCGCTGGAGGAAGAGGTCGCCTTCCTGCTCGACCACGCCGCGCGATACCTGACCCGGGACCCGCGGCCCGAGGACGTGCTGAGCGTGTACGTGGGGCTCCGGCCGCTCGTCCGGGCCGAGGGGGCGGCCCGGACCGCTTCGCTGAGCCGCGACCACAGCATCTTCGAGAGCGAGAGCGGTCTGGTCAGCATCGTCGGCGGGAAGTGGACCACCTACCGCCGCATGGGTGAGGACGTCGTGGACCACGCCGCGCGGATCGCCGGCCTGCCGCAGCGTCCGTCGGTGACCGCCGGACTCAAGCTGCACGGAGCGCCGCTGGAGGACCGCGTCGAGCACTCCACGATGGGAACGCCGAGCGAGATGCTCGCCGCCTACGGAACGGACGCCGACCTGGTGCGTGACCTCGCCGAGCGGGACCCCGAGCTCGCGGTCCCGATGCATCCCCGGCTGCCGTATCTGCTGTGCGAGGTTGCGTGGGCGGTGCGGCGGGAGATGGCGCGCTCGCTCGACGACGTGCTCTCCCGCCGGACGCGGGCCCTGGTGCTCGACGCTCGCGCGGCGCTGGAGTGCGCCCCGGTGGTGGCCCGGGTCATCGCCCGCGAGCTCGGGCGTGACGAGGCGTGGGTGCGGACCGAGCTCGAAGTCTTCGAGCGCCGCGCGCGGGAGAGCCTGCTGGCCTGAGACCGTCGTCGCGCAGCCTCGCCCACATCCACCTCGAGCTGGCGGGTGCAGCTCCACCCGTGCTGCGCGTGTTCCAGGTGAATGCGCCCGGCCGACGGGGCGTCCTCTGCAGCCGAGGGCCGGAGGAGAACTTCGATGCAGCCGAGTCGAGTGATCAACTGCAGCTGCTGCGCGCGACCGCTGGTGTGTACGGAGGATCTCGGGCGATGGCTCCGCGCGGTGGCTCGAGCCGGCGCACGGGTCTACTGCTCGCTCGCCTGCAGCGCGGTGTCGGAAACCCTCGAGCGCACCGGGGACGTGGCGCTGGAGTGTTCCCAGGCCTGAGGCTCAGGCCGCGGCGTTCACCACCGAGCGCAGCGCGGCTTCCACGCGGGGCAGCACCTCGCGGACCTCCGCCTCGGACACGGCGCCCACGCTGCAGCGGAACCAGCCGGTCTCGTCCTGCAGCCCGAAGGCCTGGAAGTGCACCATGGCGAAGCCGGCGCGCTCGAGGAGGAGCTTCCGGATGTCCTCGTTGCTCCGGATACCCTTGCGGCCGATGAGGTCGAAGCGCACCGAGAGGTAGATCGCTCCCTGGGGCGCGATCGCGCTCACCGGAAGCCCGCGGGCCCGGAGCTCCATCAGCCCCTGATGCAGGGCCTGCAGCCGTGACTCGACCCCGCGCCGCATCTCGGCAAGGTAGCGCTCCACCGCCGGGACGTTCTCGAGGAAGCGCGCCGAGGCCACCTGCTCGGCGCGAGGAGCCCACGCGCCGGTGTGACCGATGAGGTCCTTCATCCGCGAGATGATCGAGGGCGGTCCCACGCCCCAGCCCACGCGCACCCCGGTGGCAGCGAACGCCTTGGAGATGCCGTCGACGAACACCGTGTAGGGCGCCATCTCCGGAACCAGGCCCACGGGCGTGACGTGCTTCGCCGCGCCGTAGGTCAGCACCCAGTAGATCTGGTCGTACATCACGATGATCGGCGGGCGGGCAGCGTGCTTGCGCTCGGCGTTCTCCTCGACGATCGCCTCGCACACCGCCTTCAGCTGCTCGGCGGCGAACATCGTCCCGGTGGGGTTGAGCGGGCTGCCGAGGCAGAGGAGGCGTGCTCGCGAGAGATACGGCCGGATCTGCTCCACCGTGGGCATGAAGCCCTGCTCGGGGCTGGTGGGGATCACCTCGCCCTTCGCCCCGGTCATGTAGACGTAATAGTTGTTGTTCCAGCTGGGCACCGGGTAGACGACCACGTCGCCGGGGTCCACCACGCAGCGGAACGTCCCGTAGACGATCGGCCGGGCGCCGCTGGCGATGACGATGCTCTCCAGCGGATAGGAGAGTCCCAGGCTCCTGGCGTAGAGGCGCTGGACGGCCTGCCGCAGCTCGGGCATGCCGTCGGCCGGCGGGTAGTTGGTCTCGCCCGCGCGGAGCGCCTCGCCGATGAGCTCACGCAGCTCGGCGGGAATGGGGAACTCGCGCGAGCTGAAATCACCCACGGTGAGGTTGCAGACCTTCTGGCCCTTGGCCACCAGCGCGCGGATCTCGGCGGCGACCTTGAGGATCTCGCTGCCCATGAGGCCCCGGGCCATGCCGCTGACGGTGTCCGGGTCGCGGGGGTGCCCCAGGGTGTCGTTCAGGTCGAGAGCCACGTGGCGTCCTCCGGCGCCCCCCTTACCGGAGCCCGAGGGGAGGGCGCCAGCACAGTTCCCGGGAGGGCGCCCGGACGGCGACGTTCCAGGCACCCGGGCCCGCGGGACGTGGGGCGTGCTCGACACGCTGCTCGAGGCGATGGCGCTGTTCCGCTAGCGGGCGGCGGGGGTCCGGGTTCCGGGTGCGTACTTCACCACCCGGACCTTCTCCATCGTCACCAGCCCCTCGCTCACCATCTCGTCGAGGATGGGGAGCAGCCGCTCCACGTGCTCGGGAGTGTCCACCAGCTCGAGGACGATGGGCAGGTCCTCGCTGAGCCGGAGGATGCTCGTGGTGTGCACCACGCTGCGCGCGCCGAAGCCGGCGATGCCCCGGAGGACGGTGACCCCTGCCGCGCCCTCCTTCCGCAGACGCTCGAGGAGCGCGAGGTGCAGCGGCCGCCCGTGCCACCGGTCCGACTCGCCGAGGAAGATTCTCAGGAGGGTCTGATCGCCCTCGAGCACGCGGTGACCCATGACGTCGCTCCTCCTATCCGCCGGCGAGCGCGCGCCCGGCGGCCAGGCCCAGCACGCCGGCGGCGACACACCCCAGGACCGTCGCCGCGACGTTGAGGCCGGCGAGGCCGTACGCCCGCTGGTGCACGAGCGCCAGCGTCTCGTAGTTGAAGGACGAGTAGGTGGTGAACCCGCCCATGATGCCGGTGGTGAGGAAGATGCGCAGCTCGAGCGAGACGGCGGTGCCGGTGAGGGCCACGTGCATCACGAGGGCGATGAGGAACGATCCGGTCAGGTTGACCAGGAGCGTGCCCCAGGGGAAGGCCGGGCCCAGAAGCTGCGCGGCGAGCGCCTGCACCCCGTAGCGGGCGACCGATCCGATCGCTCCGCCCAGCGCCACCAGGGCGACCCGGGTCACTGTGCGGGGCCCTTCGCGTAGAGGTCGATGATCCGGGAGAGCGCCGCCTGGCAGACGCGACAGAAGGGCACCTCGTCGCGGGTGAACATGATGCAGTCCTCCTCCGGGCGGAAGTAACCGCGGGACTCGTACATCGCTCCCTCGAAGGCACCCACCTTCCCCGAGTACTGGTCGTTCGCGAGCTTGCGGGTCACCTCCATCTTCTCCCGGGTGAAGAGCGCGTCCATCTCCGACTCGGGCCGGCGGTCGGCGCGGATCTTCGTCCGCTCGACCTGGATGGCGCGGCTGAAGGTCTCGAACTCCTCCTTCCGCCACGGCGTGGGAACGGGCGTCCCCGGCGAGACCAGCGCCTTCCACTTCAGCTGGGCCGGGTCCTTGAGCGCGGTCACGTTGGGCTCCCAGGGCTCGATCCGCTCGGTCGGGGGGAGATAGGCGCTCTCGGAGGTGAAGTACTCGTCGGCGAGCCCGGCGAAGTGATGTCCGAACTCGTGGACGAAGACGTACGGCGACCAGAGCGAGTCGGCGGCCACGGTGCTGTAGAGCCCGAAGATGCCTCCGCCGCCGTAGGTGTTGCCGTTGACCAGGATCTCCACGAACTCATACGGCGCGAACGACGCCACGTCCCGGAAGGAGCGGTTGTCGAAGGTGAGGACGTAGCGCTCGCTGCCGAACGCGTCGTAGGTCGCGCCGATGCGGCTGCGGCGGTGGATGCCGGTGGAGGGGCGGGAGATGCCCGGCTCGCGCGACTCGGGGCAGAGGCCCCACACGTTGAAGTCCTGCTTCCGCTCCTTGAACGGTGAGGTGGAGAAGAGGATCGAGACCAGCCGGCGCGCGTCCTTCTCGAACTTGCCGCGCTGGGCCCGGGTGTAGCCGTCTCCGAGGATGAGGAGGTCCAGCTTCGACTCCGGCCGACCGGACTTCAGCAGGGGAATCAGGGGCCCGGGGTTGTCCGGCGCCGCGTCGCTCACCGTCTGGTCCTTGGGGTCGACCTTGAAGTTCCACAGCGGGATGAAGGCGTTGGCGCGGTCGCGCTTCTCGAGGGTCACCTCCACCGGGCCGGCGGGGAGCGGGAAGCGGAACGACTCCTCGAAGGTGCGGGCTCGCTCCTTCGCGTCCTGGGTGTCCTCCCACTCGCCGAAGATGGAGCTGAACCCGCGCGAGTAGAGGAGCGACTTGCTGGTCGCGTCCCGCACCAGGAAGCGGTACTTGCCGGAGTCGGTGTCGTCGATGGGACGTGCCGGGTTCCCCGGCCAGGGGAGCGGCTCGATCACCAGCCGGTCGAGGCTGAAGATCTCCTTCCCTCCGCTGCCGGTGTGGAAGTAGTCGATCCGGAAGGTCCGCGGCGGAGCGGCGGCGGCGGACGTCGAGACGACGACAAGCAGCAGGGCGGCGAAGCGCATCGCGGGCGGACCTTATCTCGGCGCTGAGACAGGTGGTCACCGCTCGCACCTGTCGTCGAGAGACAGGGCCGTGGCGGACCCAGGCGAGCGTCCCCCGGCGTTTCTGATAGGGCGGACTGGTGAGACTTCGCTGGCGCGTTCCGGCGCCGCCCGGGGAGGCGCAGGAGAGCCTGTTCATCGAGCCGCGCCGCGGGTCCGCATCGGACCCTGCGGAGCTCCGAACGCGCGGTGCGCGCCTGTTGCTCGCCTTCCTGTGGATCCAGGCCGCGGGATTCCTCGTTTACCTGGTGGTCTCGATCGCGGTGGCGCCCTCGGCGTTCCTCCGCTACGGGACGCAGACCGCCTTCGGCTGGACGGTCATCGTCATCCTGGCCTGGGCCACCCGCCGGGGATGGGTGGTGCTGGCCTCGGTCGGTTACCTGGCCTGTGGCTGGCTCCTCCTCACCGTGTCGGCGTGGACCGCCGGCGGGCTCGGCGGCTCGGCGACGCTGGGGTACCTGGTGCTGGTCGTCGCGGCGGGTCTCCTGCTCGGGACCCGGGCCACGGTGCTCACCGCGGCCGCGGCCCTGGTGACGGGCCTGGGGCTCGCGGTGGCCGGAACGTTCGGCGTCCTGCCACCACCGGCGATCCGGAACTCGCCGATGGCCGTCTGGGCGGACTTCGCCGTGTACACCGGGCTGGTCGTCGCCTTTCAGCTGCTGGCCGCTCGCAACCTCCGGGTGTCGGAGAGCCGCTACCGCTCGCTGGTGGGCCGCGCCCGCGACGTCATCTTCACCGTGAGCCCGGACGGGCGGATCACCACGCTGAATCCGGCCTTCGAGGCGGTCACCGGGCTGCCGGCGGCGGACTGGGTGGGGCGGCCTTTCGTCGAGCTCATCGCCGGCGAGCGCGCGGAGGCGATCTGGGCGGCGCTGCGGCAGACGCAGGGGCCGGCGCTGGAGGTACCGGTCCGCTCCGCATCCGGCGAGCGGGTTCTGGAGGTGGTGCTGGCCATGTCCCCGGATGCCTCGGCCGACCTCCTGGGCATCGGCCGCGACGTGAGCGAGCGCAAGGAGGCCGAGGCCCGCCGTGCGCAGCTGGAGGTGCAGCTGCGGCAGTCCCAGAAGCGCGAGGCGATCGGCACGCTGGCGAGCGGCATCGCCCACGACTTCAACAACGTGCTCACCGCGATCATGGGCCACGCGCAGCTGCTCCGCGACGAGGGTGAGGGGCCGACCCAGGACCGGGCCGCGGAGATCCTCCAGGCCGGAGGGCGGGCCCGCGATGTGGTCCGCCAGCTGCTCACCTTCGCCCGGAGCACCGGCCAGGAACATCGCCCGGTTCGCCTCCCACAGGTCATCGGCGAGGCGCTCCAGCTCTTGCGGGCGTCCCTCCCGGCCGCGGTCCAGCTCGAGGCGGCCATCGACTCGGGAACGGCGATGGTCCTGGCCGACCAGGGGCAGATGCACCAGGTGGTGATCAACCTGGTCGCCAACGCCGCGGCGGCGCTCCAGGGCCGCACCGGCACCGTCGGCGTCTACCTGGGGAACCTCCCTGGCGGCGACGGCGACACGCCCGGGGCGGTGCGGCTGCGGGTGACCGACGACGGGGTGGGGATGACGCCCGAGGTGCTGGAGCGGATCTTCGAGCCCTTCTTCACCACCCGACCCCTGGGGGAGGGGACCGGGCTGGGTCTGGCGGTGGTTCAGGGCATCGTCCAGGACCACGGTGGGCAGAT
>Ga0105104_10002311_pt1 | contig 14024 bp, 17 predicted proteins | sample PPLLaktember2015_3_FD_87034 | JGI IMG/M metagenome (GOLD analysis project Ga0105104, IMG submission 87034) | Freshwater sediment microbial communities from Prairie Pothole Lake near Jamestown, North Dakota, USA - PPLs Lake P7 Core (6) Depth... | ecosystem: Environmental > Aquatic > Freshwater >... | reverse complement strand
GGTGCATTTGACCAATACTGCAGTCACTGCACGGGATCATGCTAAGCGGGTCATGAAAATGCCTCAATTAATCCATGCCTTATTCTTCAATGAAAATTATTATAACCGGATATTATCAATGATCATCCGTTCAGTAATATCGAAAATTTGGGAAAATAATAAGGAAGAATAAAGAAATTACGTGATGCTGACTGAATCTACAATACCCACGATGACCGAGATCACACAGGCATCTTTATTTTCCAGTACCTGCCGGGCGCCGCTGCCTTCGCGCAGCACCAATACTGTATCGCCAATGCCCGCCTGGCTGTTATCCAGAGCGACAAAATCCCCGCTAGTGTCGCCATCCTCCAGGCTGAGCGGCTGAACGACCAGCAGCCGGCGGTGTTTGTAATGCGCGTGGCTGATGGTGGTGACGATCGTTCCCACTACTTTTCCTATGACCATAATAAAGCCCTTAGGTGAACTGATTCAAACCCTTCTTAAGCGTATAGTTGAATTCACCATCCGGATGCACATTCAATTCATCCACGATGCCAATTAGCGTCAGGTCAACTGGCACAAATTTGATATCCGGCAGGGCTAGTGCAGCCTCACGCGAGCGGACCATTACGCACAGATCACCCTGCCCGGCCTGGACAACATCGGCAGCAACCTGAAGGCCGCCCAGCGGCTGAAGATGCTTGTCAACGGGCTGCACTATCAGCAGCTTCAAGCCTTCTGTCCCCGGGTACTTTTGAGTGCAAACAGCGGTGCCTTTAACCCTTCCGAAAAGCATGGCTATCTCAATCCCAAATCAGTCACAACGCGTTCAATTATGCGATCCAGAACCGCGTCATCCACCTGACTGCCAAGGCGTGCTTTGACAGCGCTTTTTACTCGCTGCTTTATCGCTTCAACCCTTGCCGAAGAAGGCATTGCGGCAGGTGCTGCAGAAAAAGCCGCATCTGATCGATTGAAATATGGTCGGATTGGCGCGCCTGGCGGTGTGTCGTGCTGCTGAACCAGTTCGACATTCAACTTGCGCGCAGTTTCATAAGCCAGATCGGTGAGCACCACATCATCATTGACGACCAGGGTGCGTTCACCGCGCCTGGCCATATCCTCAATATCGCGTTCGGTAAAAAAGGTCTTTGCCATAAGTTTCTCCCAACTGAATTAACGGTACTCCGCCATTGCATTACGAACCGCTTCACGCACCACGCGCTCCAGGTCAGCTTCATCCACATGCGCTGCTGGCGGCTGGGGTGCATCATCTTCGCATTCCTGTGCGTGGCAGTATCCCGAATATACGTTGGATTCCAGTTCAACGATCTTTTTGTGGGACTGGTGCAGCTTTTCAAGGCTGTCCGCGCTCAAGGGCTTTTCATGTCCAAGCTGGCGGGCATAATAGATGACTCGCGCTGCAGCTTCGGCGTGTTCTACTTTAATGGCAGCCTGGTAAATATCACGCCCGACTGCCAGCAAGCCGTGATGATCCAATAGGACAGCACTGTTTGCACGGTCGCGCATACTTTCACGGATGGAATCTGCCAAAGCCGGACTGCCCGGGGTGGCATAAGGTGCAAGCGGCAATCGCCCACCGAACATGAGCTCTATCTCGGGCAGAATGCTGGAAGGCAAGTCAAGCCCTGCCACGGTAAAGGCGACCAGGATAGGCGGGTGGCAATGCGCCACAGCGCAAATATCCGGGCGTTCCTGGTAAGCAGCCAGGTGCATGGCGACTTCAACAGTTGGGGGCAAGTCGCCTTCGAGCTGGTTGCCCTGCTTGTCAATTTTTACGATCTGGGAAGGCCTGAGAAAACCTTTGCACAAGCGCGAAGGTGTGATTAAGACCTCGTTGCTGCTCAGGATTGTTGAAAGATTGCCGTCACTGCCGGTCATAAATCCAGCAGCGTACAACCGACGGGCAACCTCGCAAATATCGCTTCGCAGAGTCCACTCTAATTCATTCATGGTATCTCCATGCTGTACAATTTATTCCGGGATCCCTTCCAAGCCTTCCAGCGCTTTGGTTGCCGCATCGCGGGCGGAAACGATCTCCGCTTCGCTGCCCGAAAGCCACATACGTCCAAACCGACCGACACTGGATACATGGATGATCTTAATGGAAGCCTTTTTTTCTGCCTCGTTGCAGGCATAGTTAATATAAGCAGCCGGGGCACATTCCATAACCAGCATGGTTTCACCCGGGACCAACATGGATCCTTTGCGGAAGCGGTTTAGCAACTGCGCCTGGTAAGAATCCACCCGCGTGATGACCTGGGTGGAGGCGATCATGGGTTTAATGCGATTCTGCACTTTCAACCCAAGACGGCTGAGAACAACATCACCAGCTTCGATGACAGCGGCCTGGTTGAGGGAGTGAACCTCGAACATGCCAAATTCGCGCTCAACGATCTGGGCACCGGGTTTGGCTTCGGTTGCTTTGACAGCAATATCCACCATCCGAAAGACCTCATTTCCCGGTGCCATTTCAATATAGAGTGAAGCCATACCCTCAGTCGGCAGGTCCCCCTGGGTGACCGTGCCGATGAAGGCCGCGTACTGCGCCTGCATGCGATCAAGCATGCAATAACAGCGTAATGAAAATTTATCGGCCATATTTTTCTTTCTTTTATAAGGCTTTAACTTATTATTAAAAGCCCATGTCAACCGTTAACTTTCAAGCAGTTGGGAGCAGTGAATTACCGTGTGTACGGTATTAACCGATAGCACCTTTAGTCTTCTGAGGCAAGATCATTTCCACTTCGCTATGAGGCCGCGGGATGACATGTACTGATACCAATTCGCCAACTCGCTTTGCTGCGGCAGCGCCGGCATCTGTGGCGGCTTTTACTGCACCTACATCACCGCGTACCATTACTGTCACATATCCGCCGCCTACATACTCTGAGCCAAGCAGGGTGACATTTGCGGCTTTGACCATCGCATCAGCGGCCTCAACTGCGCCGACCAATCCTTTGGTTTCCACCATTCCGAGAGCGATCATTTCAGGATTTGTAGCCATTTTGTATTCCTTTCTTTCCTTCTTTTATTTTTGATTGATGATCTCTTGAACCACTTTTCGAACTAAAACACCAATTTCCTGCGCATTGGAATCTGCCAATTCCGGCAGCGGAGTGCGCATGGCTGAATCTGGGGGAGCGCTTGTTTCATAGGCCAGACGTTTGATGTTGTAAAGATGATGAACGGTGATGTTGTCGCCAGTGATCGATCCGCCTTCCCCGCCAGATCCAAGTGTCATTGAGGGCATCAAGCCGGTTGTCAAGCCCACAGCCCCCAAAGTGCCCATAGTATTGACCAGAATGCGAAAGACTGGTTTTTCAAGCCCAAAAGCCATAATGACGCGTTCATCCTGGGCATGGATGATCTGAGTATGCCCGCGCCCGCCGAACATGATCAGGGCGATGGAGCGCTCACAACCCGCTTCCCACCCATCCTCCTCATACCAGCCCAAAGCTGTGGTCAGTTTTTCACGCGACAGCGGTTCACTTTCACCGGTTTTGTTCAATCGCGTTACGATAATGCGCGCGGATTGAGGAATGCTGAATCCTGCCATGCCTGCCAAAGTCTGGGCCGGTTTGCCGACAGTTGCGGTATTGATGCTGCCCTGAGAATTAAAGAGCAGCTTGCGGAGCAGATCTGTTTGATGCTCGTCTGCGAAATACGCACCTTCAGACCGCATCAGCTGCTCGAGTTTTTGAGCGATGGGTCTATCAGCGATCACGGCCTGTTCGGTTGCACAGATCGTGGAGCAGTCGAAAGCTTTGCTGGCGACTATATAGCGAGCGGCTTTTTCCAGGTCAGCGCTGCGATCAACATATACCGGAACATTGCCAGGCCCAACACCAAAAGCCGGCTTACCGACTGAATGGGCTGCTTTGACCATGGCGCTGCCGCCGGTCGCCAGGATAAGGCGGACACGTTTGTGTTCCATTAATTCCTGCGTCCCCTGGAGCGAAATGAGTTGCATACAATTGACCAGATTTGCCGGTGCACCGGCTTTTTCGGCAGCCTGCTGCATCACCAAAACGGTCTCGTAGGTGCAGCGCACTGCTGAAGGATGAGGCGCAACGATGATTGCGTTGCGGGCTTTGACGGCAGAAAGGACTTTGAACATGGCAGTAGATGTGGGATTGGTGCTGGGAGTCAGCGCCACGATCACACCCATCGGCCAGGCAATATCAAATATCCTGTGCTGCTCATCCTGGCGGATGACGCCCACAGTTCGGATATTTTTAATGCTTTCCCAAACGACACGCGATCCCAGCTCATTTTTCAATTTCTTATGCGCCGCTACACCGTAACCGGTTTCTTCAAATGCCAATTGACCTAACCGCGCGGAAGCCAGATATGCCGCGTCTGCCATTGCAGCGCAGACACGGTCAACTTCCTCCTGGCTGGCATGCCCCCAGACCAACTGCGCCTGAAAAGCTGCGTCAGCCAGATCGCGGGCTTCCTGAATTGAGAGCAGGTCTTTATCCATAGCAACTTCCTAATCCCACTTTTCAGCTCTTGCGGTAGGTTTCATTCCCTTCAACAGCCAGAGAATCGATCACTGCCATGATCACGGCATCAACAGGCGTATCTTTGGTGATCGTAGTCTGACGTGCGCTTGATCCTGAGGCCGTCAATGCCAGATCCCCCACACCGGCATCCACGCTGTCGATGGCGACGAAGGGTTTACCGCTGCCTTTGCCAAACTCATCGGTTTGTTGAACGACCATGAGCTTTCTGCCCTGCAGTTTCTCATCTTTAATGGTCGAAATCGTTGTGCCTATCACACGGACAATCAGCATTATTTACTCCTGTTCATTCAATACGTTTTAGGTGTTTCTGCACCAGCAGGTTTTTCAATCTGGCTGCCTGACTGAACAATGCGCACACCCGCGCTTGCTCCAACACGGGTCGCACCAGCTTTAACCATCTTATCCAGATCTTCGCGGGTACGCACACCGCCAGCCGCTTTAACCCCCAGAAGCGGGCCAACCGTTCGGCGCATTAATGCCACATCTTCAACAGTTGCGCCGGCAGTTGAAAAACCCGTAGATGTTTTTACAAAATCCGCACCGGCTTCTTTTGCCAGAAGGCAGGCGATCTGTTTTTCCTCATCGGTCAAAAGCGCTGTCTCAATAATGACTTTGAGAAGGCATCCGGCTTCGTGCACCGGTTTTACAACTGAAAGGATGTCACGCGCAACCAATTCCAGATTCCGATCTTTAAGGGCACCAATATTGATGACCATATCGATCTCAGTTGCGCCCTCAAATATTGCCTGGCGGGTTTCGGCCGTTTTAGTTTCAGTTGTGTTTGCACCAAGCGGGAAACCGATGACGGAACACACTTTAACCGGAGTTCCATGAAGGAGATCTGCGCATAATTTCACATGCGTGGGATTCACACACACTGAAGCAAAACCATATTTTCCTGCTTCAAAGCATAACTGAGTCACCTGGTCGCGGGTCGCTTCCGGTTTTAATAGAGTATGGTCAATATATTTCGCAACCGAAAGATCATCAGGGATAGTTCCAAGGTGCAATGAAATACGTTCGGCGCCAGCGCTCATAACCTGTCCGATCTCATCAAAGCAGGTCATCACACATAGATTATCGACACATTCTTTTTTGCATGACTGGCCCCGACCAGCCATATCTTGAGTATTCTCTTCAGCAAGAGCGTTAAGGATCTCGTGTGTCACGATCTCGGCCAGGGTTTCAACATTTTTAATATCTGCGATCATTTTTCTAACCCTCTTTCAGAAATTTCTTTTCAATTTCCATGATCTTGTCAACACGGTTTGCATGCCTGCCGCCGCCAAAGGGTGTTTCCAGCCAGGTTTTAACGATAAGCTTGACCTGGTTGACTCCCAATAAGCCAGCTCCTAAAGTGAGCACGTTGGCATTATTATGCTCACGGCTGTTAGCAGCAGTGGCATAATCAACGCACATGGCAGCGCGAATTCCGGGCACCTTATTAGCGGCCATGCAGCTACCAATGCCCGCTCCGTCGATTACGATCCCGCAATTGGCGGTGCCTGAACGAACCTTGTCCGCAACTGCAAAGGCGAAATCCGGGTAGTCGACCGCTTCTTTGCCGCTTGTGCCGCAGTCGATAACAGTATGACCCATTTCCTTGAGGAAGGAAATCAATATGGTTTTTAATTCAAATCCGCCATGATCACTGCCAATGGCGATCGTTTTAATTGAAGATGAAGGGGAACCTGACTTTACAACGGGAGCAGGTGCGAAATTGATAGTAGGAGATGAAGCCGAGTTCTGGGCTGAAGCGCCAGCCAGGACTTTTTGAACGATGCTTCGAATTTCGGTTTCGGATATATAATCCATTTTAATTCTCAGATCTTATTGACAAAGCCGGATGGGTGGTGATATACTAACTGGTAAAGACCACTTAACGTCTTATCGACCCTAATAATAGCACGGGAAATCATGAATGTCAAGTACTATTGACCCATCAAATATTGTCCCAAAGTATTACCAGCTAGCCAATATTATCCGGCAGCAGATCGAAAATGGCACTTTCCCTGCTTATACTGCCATACCCTCTGAAAGGCAGATCGAAGAGCAATATTCCCTGAGCCGGCCAACCATTCGGCAGGCAATTGACATTCTCGAGCGTCAGGGATACCTTTATCGAGTCCATGGAAAAGGAACATTTGTATCGCCGCCGAAATTGCAAAAGGGCATTCTCGAACTGACAAGCTTTTCAGAAGATATGCGCAACCGCGGATTGGAACCCGGTCAGAAGATCCTCGAATTCGGCGATATCAAACCCCCTGCAAAGGTCGCCAGACAGCTTGAAATAAATGAGCCAAACCAGAAGGTGCTCAGGATCAAGCGCCTGCGTTTTGGCGATAAAATCCCCATCGGTTTACAGGATTCATACCTATGCCTTCCTGCCGGGCAAACCATTACTAGAGAGGAAATCGAAGAACGTGGATCTATTTATTCCATTCTTCAAGAAAAATTTGGAATATTTCCCACTGAAGCAGATGAAACTCTGGAAGTAACTCTGGCAACTCCTGAAGAAGCGGACATGCTTCAGATACCTATAGGCAGCCCACTGCTGCTGAATGAAAGAAGACTGTGGTCCCAAAACCGGCAGGCAATTGAATTCGTACGAATCCTGTACAGGGGCGACAGGTATAAGTATTTTGTGCGATTGACTCGCAAACAGTAATAGGGTTAGTTGCCTGACGCGAAAATGTCAGGTGTTGGAAGGTCGCGTATTTTTGTCACCGGCCAATATACCGCAAATGCTTTACCTATTAAATTTTCCAAAGGCACAAATCCCCATACATGTGAATCAGCCGAGGGGTTGCGGTTATCTCCCAACACAAATATATTCCCTTCGGGAACCTCCCACGCGCCTTCATATTCAGGCGGCGCCGAAATATAGGGCTCAAAGAGAATTTGATCGTTTACCAAGACTTTTGAGTCTTGCACAATTATGCTGTCACCAGGTAGACCGATGACGCGTTTAACGTAATCTAGGCTTGGATCGAGCGGGTAGTGAAAGGTGACAATATCACCCCGTTCGATCTCGCCTAATCGATATTCCAACTTGTTTACAAGCAGGATCTCACCTGGCATCAGCGTGGGTTCCATGCTGATCTTCTGGACGCGAACACGCCCTACTACACTGTCAATAATGAAATACAGTACAAGAGCCATTGCCAACATCTGGGCGATCTCGAAAAGGTTGCGAAAGAAGACTCTGGTTTTGCTTGTTTTAATATTGCCGTTAATATCCGGCTGGATAGGATTTTCCAATTATTTTTTCCTGAAATGATGAAATCAAGGCTATTATACTTTTCAGCGCTTTCCTTTTAATACAATGTGGATCGGTGTGCCTGTAAAAGGGAATTCTTTACGGATCTGGTTTTCAATGTACCGTAAATAAGAAAAATGGGCCAGTTTGGCGTCGTTAACATACAGCATAAACGTAGGTGGGTCGCTGCGGACCTGAGTACCATAATAGATACGCAAGGTCCGACCAGTTTTGGAACTTGGGGCATGCATATCCTGTGCTTTCATAAGGATCCGGTTGAGAGAACTTGTGCTCAATCTCACCAGGCGCTGGTCCTGGACCCCCAGCGCTTCCGGCATTACCTGATCTACCCGCTGACCGGTCTTGGCAGATATGAACAACATTGGTACATAATCCATAAAATTCAAAGCCAAGCGAATTTTTTGTTTATATTCTTCCATAGTAAGGTTGTCTTTTTCAACAGCATCCCATTTGTTGATCAATACGATGGTGCTTTTCCATGCTTCCAGGATAAACCCCGCAATATGCGTATCCTGGGCGGTGATATTCGTCGTCGCATCAATCATCAGAAGCGCCACATCACAGCGTTCTATTGCGCGCATGCTGCGAATAACACTGTACTTTTCCACGCCCCGATCGATCCGTCCGCGCCGGCGGATGCCCGCTGTATCGATCAAAGTAACCGGTATGTCATCAATAACAAGTTGAGAATCCACAGAATCACGGGTCGTCCCGGCGATCGGGCTGACAATTGCGCGTTCTTCACCGACCAATTTATTCAGCAGGCTGGACTTGCCTGAGTTTGGTTTGCCCACAATAGCGATCTTGACCGATTCATCTTCTTCCTCTTCAGGCAAATCAGGAAAAGCTGCCACAAGGGCATCCAAAAGATCGCCGGTGCCTGTTCCATGGTTGGCAGAGATAGCGTAAGGTTCTCCCAATCCCAATTCATAAAACTCCACAGAGCTGTCGCGCAAAGCCTTGTTATCGGCTTTATTTACGACCAAAAAAAGCGGGGGCCAATTCTTGCCATCACGCTTCTTCTGACGACTTCGCAGAAGGACAGCCACCTCTTGATCAGATGAAGTTACTCCAGTGGTGGCATCCACAACGAACAGGATGGCATCCGCCTCTTGCGCGGCAACAAGAGCCTGGTCGCGGATCTGCTGAATATAATCCGCCGAACCAATACTTAGAGGTGTTGTTTCGCCAGTGGTGGGGTCAATACCTCCGGTATCAATCATATGAAAACGACGGCCATTCCATTCGGATTCGGCAAAGAGGCGGTCACGAGTAGTACCGGGAGTATCATCGACGATGGCAAGCTCTTCACCTGCCAGGCGATTAAATAATGTACTTTTACCGACGTTTGGTCGGCCTACAATTGCAACAATTGGTATATTCATGATCAACTTCCCGGGACGGCAGTGGGCGAGGTTCTGATCTCCACTTCAATGGTTGTGGGCAGGATGGATTCTACCAGAATACCTGAGTTTCCCACTTGAACCTGCGGCACAATCTGATAAGTTCCGGGAGTTTTGTCGGTCAGATCCAGCAAGATCCTGACATCGCTTGCGATCAGTGCGTCCAGTTCAGGCAAAGGTCCGGAAAGAATGATATCCATGCGATCTGGAGAAAGAACCGTTTGATAAAGCGGAGAGACCCCAATGATCTCGATCGGTAGTCCATTCAGTGTGATGCTGCTTTCTAAAGGTGAGATCGTTACTGCTACCTTTATAGTGGATTCACCGACAACGATCACGCCAGAAGGAAGGTTCAAAGGTAAGGCAACTTCCAAGTCGCTATCCGCATCAGTCAGGTTTAAGGGTTGAGTTTCAATAAAACCAGGCAGGGTATTGATCAGTTCAAGATCTGTGGAAAATACGGTAACGATCGGGGGGTTGGGTGATATATCACTCAATCTGTACCCGCTAGCGATCTGGCCCGCCGTGACAACTCGAACAGAAACATTCTTGTAACCACCGCGCTGGGTGATTTCTTGGCGAACATGAACTTTTTCTGGAGAGACGGTCACTCCGGAAATTCGCACCCCATTTTCATCCCAGGTGGACAAAATAAGATCCCGGTCAATGGTCTCTTTTGATGAGCTAATATCCAATGTTGCGCGGACTTCAACCACCTTTTCAACCAACGAAGCTGGTCCGGTTACAGTGGCGTTTGTGACACTTAATTCAGGGTTGCCTGCCTCATAACCAACCGCAGGACCAGCAGGTTGGATCAGCTGAATAGGTAGGGATTTGCCAGTTTTTATTTCCATTGTCAATGAAACGGTATCGGGTGTCACACTTTCCACCCTAACTGGTCTGGCATTAATTTGTATTCTGACAGGGATCTCAAATGTGCCAGAGTCTAACCCTGTTAGATCAACCAAGGCGCGAACGACATTTGTCGAACTTAAGGAAGATGCCCATGTCGATGCAGGTGCGCTAAGCGTAATGGATACTTGTTCGGGAAGCTCTGTGGTAATAACAAACGATGGATCCTGGCCAATGATTTCAAGAGCAACTGGCCGATTAAATAAGCGTTTTTCTACCGGATCGGTATTGGTTACCGCCAATACCCAAACTGCGATCGCTAAAAGTATGGCAGATGCAAGCGTTGGGAAATTCTTGGCAAGACTTTTTAAGTTTTCCATGATTAATCTTTTGGTTCTCTGAAAAAGTCAGCCAGGTTTTGAAACCAGGTTTTAAAGTTGGCGTGTTGTTCGATCTCAACCTGATGCTTGAAGAATGCTAATAAAACGTTTTCCAGTTTTTCAGCATTGATCCTCCGCATCAATCTTCCGCGGTGTGCTAGGGAAATCGAGCCTGTTTCTTCAGAAACGACGACTGCAATTGCATCTGAAACCTCCGATATGCCCAACGCAGCACGGTGGCGCAAACCCAACTGGCGCTCAGGAGAACTATTCAATACGCCGCTGGATGAGAGAGGCATAACGCATGCACCTGCAGACACCAGCCCATTCTTGATGATAACAGCGCCATCATGGAGCGGGGTATTAGGATAAAAGATCTGTAGGAGAAGCTCCGGGGTAACTTTTGCGCCTAATTTAACGCCAGTCTCTTCGAATTCCCGCAGGTTATCACCGCGCTGAAGCACTATAAGCGCTCCCTGACGGAAAACTGCCAACCTGGCGCTAGCCATCGCCACATCCTTGATAGTCTTTTGGATAACCTGGATATCCGTAAAGGGGCGATCAATGAGAAGCGCGCCTGAGCCTGCGCGACCCAAACGCTCCAAACCACGCCGAATCTCAGGCATAAAAAGGACTGGGATGGCAAATAAAAGCGCCGGAAGAGTGGCGCTTGCCAACCATGAAAAGGCAGGCAGGTTTACCAAGGTGGTCAGCAAACTGATCAGGACAACCACAAAAATTACTCCCCGAGTCAGAGTCTGTGCCTGGGTATCCTTAAGAAGCATCAGGATGATATAGAAAATCGCGCTGACAAGAAAAAGATCCACCAGCGTCAGCCAGTTTATTCTCTGTATTAGAAAGGCAATTTCTGAAATCAGGTCATCCATTTTGAATAATTTACTGCTTCCTGAACAGATCCAATGGCGGCCGTAATTGCTTACTTAATAGATTGTACCCCAGCGGTGAAAGTTCAACAATTATTGGATCGATGTCAGTAGATTTCTTAAATCCCATATCTTCACCCAAGGGTTGGGTATCTATATTAAAAGGAAAATAAACTCTTTCGCACAAATGGAGATTTAAATATTCCAGTATAAGTCTGATGTTCTTAATAAAATCCTCAGAATCGAACAGATGCAGGCTGGCGGCAGCACTTGAGGAGAAATTATCAATATCTATCATATAGTATTGAAGTTTTCCGTTCTTTTCAACAGATCTCCAAAGTGAGTATAAGTATATTTTTTCTTTTAATAACTCGGTGTCGGGATCTTCACGCTGGAAAAATGCGCTATCGAGATCCAAATTTCTTACAGGCAGAAAAACAAAACCCCGCCGATTGATCTCATTGATCGCTTTTATTTCGAGGTCTGAATTCTTCTGGATCAGATGATCTTGAAACGGCTGTAAAAGCTCAATGGTTATATTTAAGGCTGAATGAAATAAAATTGAACTCTTGGCGAGATCATCCCAAATTGAATTTAAATTGTCCCACAAAGCTTTAATACCGCCGTAATTCGAGATTGCTAGATTGATCAAGGACCTGTCAATTTCTTCAAAATTTTGGTGACTGAGCCTTTCATCTATCTGCGCCCGGCTGATGCCCCGTGTTTTATTTAATCTCCAATAAATATCCTCGGGGTGAGCGGCTACCTCCCAGATGACATCGCATTGCTTTTTTAAATCGCTTTCGAGCAACTTTATTGCTTCAATAACGATTATCGGAAGCGGAGATAATTTAATGATCCTTTCAACGGCTTGAGTGACCAAAGGATGGATGAGCACCTCCAGTTTATGAAGTGCGCGAGCGTCTTTGAAAACTATTTCACCAAGCCGCTTTCGATCAACTTGCCCTTCCAGATCCAGGATCTCATTTCCAAAGATACGGACCAAACCCTCAAATCCTTTGGTCCCGGCAGCATAAGCTCCGTGTGCCAACCGATCTGCATCGATGGTTAATGCGCCTTTGTGTTCCAGCATTTTGCGAACAAGGCTTTTACCAGTGCCAATGGATCCTGTAAGCCCGATGATAAATGGCTTGGTTTTGTTTGAGAAATTTTCCATCCCAAGGTGATTTTAGCTTTTTGGATATCCAATGTCAAATTTACAGGGAGGGTGCTTGACAACCCCAAACCAAACGTGTAGAATTGCGCTACTCTGAGCCGAGATAGCTCAGTTGGTAGAGCACGCGACTGAAAATCGCGGTGTCGCCAGTTCGATTCTGGCTCTCGGCATTGCAAAACCCCGACGCGGGGTTTTTCTTTTTCTGATAAAATCGCACTTACAAAATGAATTTCCTTAGAAAATATGGCCGGCAGTCGGCGATTCTCTGCACTGCCTTCGGTCTCGCATGCTTACTTTCAGCGGTATTCTTATTCTCTACCCCTTACGATGGATTATTATGGGTGGAGGGTGAAGAAAAGCCCGTTGAATTCCATGTTGAAAACGCTATCGCAGCCAACTGGCTGTTAAGTGCGGGGATCCGCCTTTTTCCTGGTGACGGGCTGTATTATTCCGGGATCAAAATCGAACCCTCATTCGCCTTGCCAGAAATTGACCGGCAGATGCTGCTGTATAAACCCGCTTTCCCGATCACTTTATCTTTCAATGGCGTCGTGGAGAGATTCTATTCCTCTGCGACAACACTTGGAGCCGCACTCTGGGAAAAAGGGATTGGCGTTCTGTCTGGTGACAAAATATCCCTTCCACTTGAAAGCCAATTAAATGAACCCCTGGCAGCCAGCATCCAGCGAGGGCAGGCAGTGAGCATCAGGACCGGTGACAGGGTTGAAGATGTATTTGTTGCAGCAGATACTGTTGGCGAAGCGCTGGCATCTGCCGGAATCATCCTTCAGAATAAGGATTTCTCCATGCCTTCGGAAAGTGAACCAATTCCCCAAGACCGAATCATAAGAGTCATACGAGTAATCGAAGAATCGATATCAGAAGATACTGTCATCCCATTTAACGAAGAGCGCGTTTCTGACCCATCCTTGAATGCCGGGCAGGAAAAAGTACTTCAAAGCGGACAAAATGGTGTGAAGACCACGACGGTAAGTGTGCGTTATGAGAATGGGAAGGAAATAAAACGGACCAAAGAATCTGAATGGATCTCAAAGCAGCCGATCTCACAGAAAACCGCGTATGGATCAAATATCGTTGTTCAATCCAGCACCTCGGCAGACTGCCCGGTTGATTACTGGTTGTCCAAAGAAGTTTATATAACCTCATATCATGATACAGGAAATCCGACAGCAAGTGGGATCTGGCCGTATTATGGCGCAATAGCTGTGTCGCCTGAATGGTTTTCCATTTTGAGAGGAAGCAGCATTTGTGTTCCGGGTTATGGGGTTGGCACTGTTCTGGATGTATGCCCGGGCTGCTCAGGAAAGCCGTGGGTAGATGTATTCATTCCAACAGCTGATTATGTTTCATGGAGCAAAAATGTGACTGTTTATTTTCTCCCGCCAGCGCCAACTGGATTTAGCGGTGACTTGCCATGAAACCGGATTCACTTCCTGCTCAGTCTTTACTGCGAGAACATGGGTTAAAGCCGAAAAAAGGATTAGGGCAGAACTTT
>Ga0105104_10002310_pt1 | contig 14024 bp, 8 predicted proteins | sample PPLLaktember2015_3_FD_87034 | JGI IMG/M metagenome (GOLD analysis project Ga0105104, IMG submission 87034) | Freshwater sediment microbial communities from Prairie Pothole Lake near Jamestown, North Dakota, USA - PPLs Lake P7 Core (6) Depth... | ecosystem: Environmental > Aquatic > Freshwater >... | reverse complement strand
GATTGCGTATCGTAAGAGTACCAACCCCAAGTTGGGCCACCGCCATTTTGCCAGCCATCTTTTCTGGCCTGTGGCTTGAGCCAGGTTTTTATGCCCAGATCAGGTTCCGGGAATTTTAATTTGTCTTTAGGTATGGCTTTGAACGAACCGCCAACTTTATTGCCGCCGTTTACATCTTCATAGAGAGACAGCGCGCTGTAGTGCGGATTATCTTTATTGAAGTCCGCGCCAATCAAAGCGTCTTTATCTGAGCCGGTACTGTAAGCGCGCCAAACCAAAGCCCCATCCTTGATGTTGTAGGCCGTGATATAGCAGCGAACACCATATTCTCCGCCAGAGCAGCCGGTAATCACCTTGTCTTTAATCACGTGCGGTGCATTGGTATTGGATGCACCTTCTCTAGTATCGGTTACTTGTACATCCCAGATTTTTTTGCCGGTCCTGGCATCCAAAGCAACAAGCTTGCCATCGTTCTGCTGCAGGAAAATTTTGCCATCGCCATAGCCCAAACCGCGGTTTACATTATCACAGCACAGCAATGCCTGTACCATTGGATCCTGCTTGGGAAAGAAAGACCAGAGTATTTTTTGGTTATCATTAAGGTCCAGCGCATATACGTTGTTTGGAAAAGCCGTGTGTATATACATGATGTCGTTGATAACCAGCGGTGCGCCTTCATGACCGCGATTAACGCCTGTTGCGAATGTCCAGGCAAGCTTCATGTTTTTAACGTTGCCCTTGTTGATTTGGCTCAAGCGGCTATAGCCGGTGTTGCTGTAGTCTTTACGCGGGTGAGCCCATTGATTGTCATCCTTCATGAGCTTGGATAACTCATCCTCAGCAAAAGCTGGAGTGCTTAGTGCGCTAAACAGACCAGCACTTAAAGTTAAAGCTAAGCTAGCGCCAAATGTACGTTTAAATTGATGATTCATTTTGCATCCCCAAAGTATAAAAGTTGTTAAAGTTATGTATTACTAATTTCATGCGTTGAAACGCTATTGGTAACAGTGCTAACATTGCAATTGATGTGCCAATACAATACATGGACGTTACCTGGATTAAATTTGGCTGATAAAATGGTTTAAAATCAATCAATTATTTTTAAAACGGGCATTTATAAAGTTCTTGTGCCAAATGAATTTAGTTCTTGATACTGTGTCAGAATGGAACAGTTGTAATGTGACAGTTGTTCACTTAATTGAAGGTATTTAGCCAAGTAAATGAGTCATTCACCAATAGATAACACCTCGGCCATATTGCAGGCCAGAAGCGAGTTTCTGGCTAACGGCAATGTGCAGCAGGGGGCCATCGCTGAAGCAATTGAACGCTCATGGCGGCGTTGTCTCGCTAAAGGCGTTGATACTCACTCCCCCTCTACTCTTGAAGTAGTAACCGCGCAGGAGCTGGCAATCAAGCGCGAACAGAATCGCCAGTTGCTTACGCTTGCGCGGCCCGAAATGGAGACGCTGAACGAGCAAATAGCACATACGCGCAATGTGGTGATACTGACTGATGATGAGGGTGTGATCCTGCATAGTCTGGGTGGACATCATTTACTGAAAGAGGAACAGCGCATGGCTTTGTCTGCCGGTGCATCCTGGCATGAGGACCATCGCGGCACCAATGCCATTGGTACTGTACTCGTTGAGCAGTCTGCGCTGACAGTGCAGGGTGCAGAACATTTCATGGCGTATCACCACTCGCTTAGTTGTTCTGCTGTGCCTATCTTTGGCGCTGAAAATCAGCTGGTTGCCACGTTGGATGTATCCAACGATTTCAATATGTCGCAGCAACACACCTTGGCATTGGTGAAAATGTCCGCGCAAATGATCGAGAACCGGCTTTTTCTCGCCAGTTACCAAAGCGATATTGTTTTGCATTTTCATGCACGCCCTGAATTTGTTGGTACCTTGTGGGAGGGGGTTGCCATGTTTACGGAGGGCGGCCAACTCGTGGCTACCAATCGAAGTGGACAGTTCCAGCTGAGCTTGAATTCGCCTCACACTAATACGCATGCCAAGCAACAGATTGAGTTTAACCAGTTGTTTGATATACCGCTTGCAAGTTTATTAAGACAATCAGGTGGTACGGATAAATTAATCGTGCCATTAAGGCTGAATAATGGCGCTCGTCTGTATGTGCAAGTAGAGTTGCTGCATAAAAAGCATCAACCAACTATTCCGGCATCACAAGTAGTTAAAAGAGCCAGTGCAGCTAATCTGGATTTACTGAATAGCGGCGATGCAAAAATTGAACGCGCGATTCAGCAAATCAAGCAGGTGCTTTCACGGGATATTCCAATCCTTATTCAAGGAGAAACTGGCGTAGGTAAAGAACTGTTTGCCCGTGCGATTCATGAAGCCAGTGCGCAACATAAGGGACCTTGGATTGCTGTCAATTGTGCAGCGCTGCCTGAAGGCCTGATAGAAGCCGAACTTTTTGGTTACGAAGAGGGTGCCTTTACCGGCGCAAGGCGCAAGGGCAGCCCGGGCAAAATAGAGCAGGCGGATGGCGGTACTTTGTTTCTGGATGAGATCGGGGACATGCCGCTGTCATTACAGGCCAGATTGCTGCGCGTGCTGCAGGAACGCACGGTGACGCCTTTAGGGAGTGCAAAGTCCATTCCGGTCAATTTTTCACTCATCAGCGCTACCAACCAAAAGCTTAAGGAAAAAGTTGAGAGTGGGGAATTCCGTAGTGATCTTTACTATCGAATAAACGGGTTGAGTGTAGCCTTGCCTTCGTTACGCGAGCGCTCTGATTTACTTGCGCTTATCGATGTGATTTTGCAAATTGAGCAGGCTGGCGAAGTCGAAATTACGCCGGAAGTCATGGCTATATTTAAAACCCATACATGGCCGGGTAACATCCGCCAGCTCCACAATGTATTGCGAACCGCATTGGCGCTTGCGGAAGGTACGCCAATCGGTGAGCTTCATCTTACTCAAGATTTTATTGATGAGATGAATATTTCCGGGAAAATTGATGCCCAACCTGGAATGCTGCCAAAAGAGCCAGCTTTGGATGATTTAGCGACCAACGCCATATTGTCAGCCATGCAGGCTCATTCTGGCAACGTTTCTGCGGCAGCACGCCAGTTAGGTATTAGCCGTAATACGCTTTATCGTAAGCTAAAATCCATAGGACTTACATAGGTTCCCGCCATAGATCCCGGCACTTTCGGGTGATAGTTAAGCAAATGTCAGAGTTGTAATATAAGCAGAGATTAAAACGATGCTTAATCTTGGGACTTTTAAGTCACTTTAATCAGCAATAATCATTTAATATTACCTGAGTCATCTGGTTTCCAGCATTCTGCACGACGGCTGTTCGCATCAAGTATATGATTGAATAGATTTTCATGAGATAGCGTGTAGAATCATATCGAAGATTTTTAATTAAATTTTAAAGATTTTCTTCACTAAAACTGAAAAATCGGATTTCATGAGACTGCTAAATAAAGCTTTCAACAGAAGCCATCTCGGTCAGTGGATATTACTAGGCTGTGTTTTAGTTTTTCTCGGCATAATAATTTCTTTTAATCTCTACGTTGAACATGAACGTACCCATGCGCGTGAGTCTAATAGGCTACAGGCGCAGGCACGTGTGATAGCGGAGAACCTTCAACACCAACTGGCATTGGCCAATAAGGCGCTCCAGAGTGCTTCTGCCAAGATTGCAAGTTTGAAGGGCTCGTCACAATCAGCTGAGTTCCAGCTTAAGGTAATCGCCGACTCTATTCCAGGCCTTAGCCACATAGCCATTATAGATGCTCGGGGTAAGTTGATTTACTCGAATCAGCAGCGGTATATCGGCAAAAACTTCAGCCATCGGGATTATTTTCAAACAGTTAAACGCAAGCCAAGTGCAGATACACTTTACATATCTGCGCCATACAAAAATATGCTTGGTGAATATGTCATTAACGTTAGCAGGATGATTGTTGGGCCGGGTGGTGAGTTTTCGGGGATAGTTACCGCCACTCTTGATCCTGAATATTTCAAGACTTTGATGTCATCTGCGCTGTATGCGTCGGATATGTGGGATGGGATAGCCCACGGAGATGGTTCGTTATTTTTAATGGTGCCAGGGCGCGAATGGCTTTATGGTACAAATCTGGCACAGCCTGGCTCTTTTTTTAGCAGACATCGGGATAGCGGTCGCATGGTAACGATAATGAGCGGCAGAATGCGCTACACAAATGAAATTAGAATGATGGTGCAGCGAACAATCAATTCTCCCAGCCTCAAGATGGACCAAGTGCTAGTGGTGGCCGTCAGTCGAGATCTCGACATGGTTTTTCAGGAGTGGAGAAACGATGCTTTGATTCAAGCTGGCCTTTACGGGCTCATCAATTTAATTTCAATTTTTGGATTTTATACCTACCAACGTAAGCAAAGCATACTTCAGCATCAGGCGGAGGCCGCACAAACGTTAACAAATCGTCTACGCGTAGCACTCGACCATATGCAATCTTATATCTATATTAAGGATCGGCAGCGCCGTTATGTTTATGCCAATAAACCGACACTTGAATTGTTCAATTGTTCGGAAGCTGAGTTGCTAGGCAGTGAAGACTCCCGGTTTTTTCCTCCAGATGTCGTTTCCAATTTACATGCAATAGATACGCGTGTATTTGAGCAAGGCGTAGATACCGCCCAGGAAGTTGTTTCTCAAGATAGCAGTGGAGTAAAGCGCGTTTATTGGGAAGTTAAAACCCCGATTTACGACGAGACTGACAAAACTAAAGTATGGGGATTGTGCGGGATTTCTACTGATATTACTGAACTTAAGCAGCGAGAGGCAGCTCTGCAGGAATCGGCAAAGCGTTTTCATTCGACATTCGACTCAGCGCCCATTGGTATGGCTTTGGTGGGTATTGACGGACGCTTTCTGCAAGCGAATGATGCTTTGTGCCGTATTTTAGGGTATACGCAAGTGGAACTTCAGCAAAAGACTTTTCAGGAAATTACCCATCCGGATGATTTGCAAACAGATTATTCGATGTTAGAAGAACTACATACTGGCCGACGTGAAAGTTATCAAATTGAAAAACGCTATATTCATAAGGACGGGCATGATATTTGGGTTTTACTCAGCAGATCCACAGTTCGTGATTCCAACAATAAAATACTTTACCTTATTGCACAGATCCAGGATGTTACAGAACGCAAGAATTTAATGGATAAGCTTTCACTCCAGGCAAATCAGGATTATCTTACCAATCTTTATAATCGTCGATTTTTTATGGAGCAGGCAGAAGTTGAGCTTGCCAGGGCAAAACGGTATCGCAAGCCACTATCCTTATTGATGCTGGATATCGATCATTTTAAAAATATTAATGATACCTATGGGCATAAGAGTGGTGATATTGTTCTTCAAAAATTGAGTAGTCTCCTCATGGAAAAACTTCGTACGGTTGATGTCATAGGCCGAATTGGCGGCGAAGAGTTTGCAATACTCTTGCCCGAAAGTAATCTTGATAATGCAGCCGAAGTTGCCGAGCGCCTAAGAGAGGATGTTGCAAAAACTGAAGTTGAAATGGATGGTGGGGCGGTAGTTCATTTCACAGTTTCTATCGGTATAGTAGTGCTTAACGATCGTGATATTAACCTCGATGCCATGTTTAACTTGGCTGATCAAGCATTGTATAAAGCTAAAAATGGTGGGCGCAACCAAGTATGTGTTGCAGAATAGATTTTCTGGTAATTACTTTTTAGTTCGGCTTTCTTAAGCTTTGCCTACAGCGGTGACTATACCTTGTAGCAATTGCGTTGGCGTTGGCGGGCAGCCGGGAACGGCAACATCTACAGGGATAATATTGGCAACACGGCCACATGTTGCGTAGGACTCTCCAAAAATACCACCGTTACAACCGCAGTCGCCCACAGCGACCACCAGTTTAGGCTCCGGCATCGCGTCATAGGTACGCTTGAGTGCCTCTTCCATATGACGCGATACTGGCCCGGTTACCAGCAGCATGTCGGCATGACGCGGGCTGGCTGCGAATTTGATACCTAAGCCTTCTATGTTGTATTGCGGGGTGTTGAGTGCATGTATTTCAAGCTCGCAGCCGTTGCAGGAGCCTGCATCCACGTGGCGAATCACGAGCGCGCGTCCCAGACAGTCGAGAATCTTCTCGTGCAGTTGCTGTGCATCTGGCGTGCGATATTCAGGGTTGGCTTGTGGTGGCTGTTCGGTCTTGATTCCTGTACGCAGAATCTGGAAAAGTATCTTGTGCATTATAAGTCCTGCCCACTATAGCTCAGGTTGAACGATTTATTGATGAGTGGGAAATCCGGCACGATGTTACCGATGATGGCATGTTCCAGTAACGGCCAGTTCTGCCATGATGGGTCATGCGGGTGCAGGCGATGAATGGTGCCACCTGCACCGGTATGCAGGGCAATCAGCACTTCACCGCGCCAGCCTTCAACCCAGCCAATGCTAAAACTGTTATCCGGCAATGGCGGGATTTCCTGTAAAGTTTCACCATCTGGCAGTCGCGCCAGGATGAGACGGATGAGCCGTAACGATTCATAAATTTCATCAAAGCGAACCGTTACCCGGGCTGCTACATCGCCATTGCGCTGGGTGGCCATATGCACTTCCAGTTGATTGTAAGGCGCGGTTGGATATTGCGCACGCAAATCCCAAGCCTGTGCCGATGCGCGTCCCGCTAAGCCTGAGAGTCCCAATTGCGCTGCCAGCGCAGGGGTGACCCGGCCGGTACTAAGGAAGCGATCCTGTACTCCGGCATGCTCGTGATAAATGTCCTGCAGCTTCTTGACTTGCTGTTCCAGCATATCTGCTTCTTCAAGCAAGCTGGCAATGCCAGCAGTGTCGACGTCGCCACGCACCCCGCCCGGTATGATGCAATCCATCAGGTAGCGGTGGCCGAACAGGCGTTGTTGTGTGCGCAGCCATTCTTCCTTGAGCGACCAGAACTGGGAAAAGCCGAAAGCGAGCGCCACATCGTTGCCCAGATAGCCGAGGTCGCCCAGATGGTTGGCGATACGCTCGCGCTCCAGCAGCAAGGCGCGTAGCCATAGCGCACGTGACGGAGGTGTGCAGTTGGCGATGCCTTCCACGGCCATGGCATAAGCCCAGGCATAGGCCACAGTGCTATCGCCGGAAACACGCCCGGCAAGCTTTGTTGCCTCTGTGATAGACATGCTTTCTGCCAGCTTTTCGATGCCCTTGTGGGTGTATCCCAGGCGTTCTTCCAGGCGCAATACACGTTCGCCGACTACCGAAAAACGAAAATGGCCAGGCTCGATGATACCGGCATGCACCGGGCCGACGGCGATCTCATGCACACCATTGCCTGTGACCTGCACAAAAGGATAGTTGTCTCTGCCGGCCGGGTAGCCCGCTTTACCATCAACATCCTTGCGTAGCGGGAAGACATCGTCCGGCCAGGCATCATGCCTGAGCCAAGGGCGTTGGTCGGAACTACCCTGCGCGCGGATACCGAGAAGGTCATACAGTGCGCGTTGCATGCGGGTAGCAACCGGAAACAGGTCATCTATTGCTGGATATTCAGGCGCCGGATACTCAGGCGCGGATTCTGTGATTGGCAGCGTTAAACAGATCAGTCCCGGATGACTGGCAAGTGCCAGATGCAGGGCAAAACCACCTTTGTTTTGTCGCTCGTCCGTTCCCCATAGGGCGACCAGATGTCCGCCATCTTCTTTTATCTTGGCGCACACCGAATGTAGATTCTGAGCAGAGACGGTGCCATGCCATGCGGGCATGGCACCGCTGATTGCAGTGAGTTTAACGGGGAAATTTTTTATGTTCATAGGTCGTTTCTATCCCAGCATCGCTGCCGCCTGGTGATACCAGGTGACGAGATAGGGTGGAATATACAGCCCCAGCATCAATACCAAAGCCAAGTGCACGAATACCGGTATCATCGCGGGCGGATGAGGCAGGCGTTTTCCGGTGGTTTCGCCAAATACCATCGGCTGCACCTTGCCGAAGATGGAGGCGAAGGCGACCCCGAGGGCGACCAGCAGAAAAGGCGTAGCCCAGGTATGTTCATGCATGGCCGTAGTCAGGATCAAAAATTCGCTGGCAAACACACCAAAAGGCGGCATGCCGAGTATAGCCAGCGTACCGAGTGCTAAACCCCAACCGATAGTGGGGTTGGTCTTGATCAGGCCGCGAATGCTATCCATGACCTGAGTACCGGATTTTTGCGCGGCATGACCCACCACAAAGAAGATGGCCGATTTGGTGAGTGAATGCATGGTCATGTGCAGCAACGCAGCGAATGTCGCTACTGGGCCGCCCATGCCGAATGCAAACGTAATCAGGCCCATGTGCTCGATGGATGAGTAGGCGAACATGCGCTTGATGTCTTTCTGCCGTGACAGAAAGAAGGCCGCCATCACGACGCTCAATAGGCCGAATCCCATCATCAACTGGCCGGCAAATGGGGTGTGCAGGGCGCCATCTACCAGTACCTTGGCGCGCACCACTGCATACAGCGCTACATTCAACAACAGGCCGGAGAGTACTGCTGAAATCGGTGTTGGGCCTTCGGCGTGTGCATCTGGCAGCCAGTTGTGCAAAGGAACGAGTCCGGCCTTGGTGCCGTAGCCCACCAGCATGAAGATAAATGATAAAGAGAGTACGGTCGGTTCCAGGGTGCCCTTGATCTCGTTAAGGTGCGTCCACAGCAGAGCGTTACCTCCTTCGCCCAGAACTTTCTCGGCGGCAAAATAGAGCAATATGGTGCCGAATAACGCTTGAGCAATGCCGACACCGCATAGAATAAAATATTTCCAGGCCGCTTCCAGGCTTTCCGGTGTGCGGTAGAGTGAAACCAGCAGCACAGTGGTTAGGGTCGCCGCTTCCATCGCTACCCACAGAATACCCATGTTGTTGGTGGTGAGTGCCAGCAGCATGGTGAACGTAAACATCTGGTACATGCTGTGGTATAGCCGCAGACGGGCAGTGGAGAGTTTGCCGTGCGCCGCTTCGTTGTGCATGTAAGGGCGCGAAAACATTGCAGTGGTAAACCCGACAAAGGCAGTTAACGTGACAAGAAACACATTGAATGGATCGATGAAAAATTGATCGTTGAGTACAGTGATGGGGCCATCCCGGACAACCCTGGCGGTCAGCACTGCAGAAGCTATCAAAGTGGCCAGGCTCATGGCGCTATTTAGTTCCGGGGCAAATCGGCGGTGGCCGGTCAGCGCCAGTAATGCGCCGCCAAACAATGGCATCCCCAATAGTATGAGTATTTCCACGTTAGTCTTCCTTGAGTTTTTCCATATGCCTGATTTCCAGACTGTCGAAGGTCTCTCGAATCTGGAAAAAGAAAATACCGAAAATAAACATGCCAACCAGTACATCCAGCGCAATGCCCAGCTCTACCACCATCGGCATACCATAGGTGGCGCTGGTGGCGGCGAAGAACAGGCCATTTTCCATCGCCAGGAATCCAATAACCTGCGGCACAGCCTTGCGCCGGGTGATCATCATCATAAACGATAATAGGACGCTGGCCGTGGCGATGCCCAAAGTGTGACGCAAAATGGTACCTGAAAGCTCGGAAATCGGTAATGCCAGATTAAAGGCAAACACCACCAGCACGATACCGATCAGCATCGTGGTTGGAATGTTAATCAGGGTTTCCACATCCCATTCGATATTCAGCTGGCGGATCAGGCGATGCAATAGCCAGGGCAGGATTATGACCTTTATCAGTAGTGTCAATGCAGCCGAGTAATACAGATGATTCTGGTGCGTAAGCCATGCGCTATCCGCGATGGATAGCGTCAGGATGAACCCCTGCAAGGCGAACAGGTTTATCAGCGACAAGATGCGGCGTTGCGACAGCATGGCAAAGGCGATTAGCAGTAGCAGGGCGGCAAACAGGTTAAGAAGTTGTTGTGCGATGGGTAAGTGTTCAATGACGGCCATGATGTCATGCTCCCAGCAGGTAATGAATGAGGATTGCCAACACCGCCAGCAGGAAGGCCGTGCCGAGATATTCCGGCACACGGAAAACACGCTGCTTGGCTGATAGCGTTTCCAGCAAGGCTAGCCCGAAACCTGCTACGGCGAGCTTGGCAAACAGTGCCGCCAGCGATAGCGGTAAAGCCGCCCAATTGCCGGCTTCAGTGATACCGAACGGCAGGAACAGGGCAAATCCGATGCTCATGTAAACCAGCAGCTTGAGGCTGCTTGCCCACTCGATCAACGCCAGATGGCGCGCTGAGTACTCCAGGATCATGGCTTCATGGATCATGGTGAGTTCCAGATGGGTGGATGGATTATCCACCGGAATGCGGGCGTTTTCTGCCAGCAGTACCATAAGGAAGGCAATGCCTGCAAAAGCCAGACTGGGGTAGATGAAGAAGCCCCGGTGCGCAATCGTTTCAACGATGGTAACCAATGAGGTGCTGGCGCTGATGGAAGCTGCTGTGAAAAATACCATCAATAGTGCCGGCTCCGCCAGAAAGGACACCAGCATTTCCCGGCGTGCGCCCAGCGAACCAAACGCTGTGCCGATGTCCATGGCAGCTAGTGCGATGAAGACCCGTGCGAGCGCCAGTATGCCAACCAGCGCGATGACGTCCACGGCTGCTGACAATGGCAGGTCGGTAGCCACCATCGGCACCAGTGACGCCGCCAGCCACATGCAACTAAATAATATATAAGGGGTACTGCGGAACAGCACAGAAGCGTTGTCGGCTAATACCGCATCTTTGTGGAATAATTTGAACAGCATGCGATAGGGTTGCAGTAAGCCGGCACCGCTGCGATTTTGCAGCCAGGCACGGCACTGATTAACCCAGCCCAGTAGCAAAGGCGCCAGCAGTAATACCAAACCGTTCTGGAAGAACTGGAATAACAGGGTAGAAAGTTTCATCGCGCTAACCTCATATTACCAACGCCAATAAAGCAATCAAAGTCACAAAACTATAGAGCAGATACATGGAGATACGTCCTTGTTGCAACATGCCGACGCTTCTGGATATAAACTCTGCACTGCGAGCGATGGGTCGATAAAAGATCTTCCATAGAGGATCCGTAACTTCGCTTTGGTAATGCGGATGCGGATCGAACGGGCTGGGAACCTCGCGGCTCAGGCCAAAGAACTGTTCGAATATCTGCTTGATAGGTTGTCCGAAACCGTCAGCGCTATCCTGCATACGTGGTGTTTGCAAGGGGTAGCCGCAATCCCACGCTGCTCCCATACGTAATCGCCCATGGTAGAACTTTCTAACGATGAGGAACGTAAGCGCAATGCCGCCCAACATCATCATGAACAGAAGTAGTGGACTATAACTGGCCCGCTCCGGCGCTACCGGTGTCAGCCATAGCCATCCAGTACGGGCGGCGCTGTTGCCAAGATCGTTGCCGACCAGCAACTGTGTCACATGATCCAGTTGCAGTATCACATTGACAGGAAATAGCCCCAGAAGAACGCAGCCTGCTGCCATCCACACCAGCCCCAGACGCTCCCAGATGCCGGCATCATGAATCTGAGTCTGTTCTTGATTTTGTCTTCGTGGACGACCGAGAAAGACGATGCCGTAAAACTTGACCATAGCGTAGGCCGCCAGCGCCGCTGCTAATGCCAGTGCTGCAGCTCCCAGTGGTAGCATCATGTTGAGATAGGGTTCGGGCAATGTTGGTGCCAGCAGGTAGGCTTGCAGCATCAGCCACTCGGAAACAAATCCGTTAAAGGGCGGCAATCCTGCAATAGCCAGTGTTCCTACTAGCGCTGTCATAGCCACCCAGGGCATATGGTGGATCAGGCCACCTAACTTGGCCATGTTGCGCTCGGTGGTGGCATGCAGCACTGAACCGGTACCCATAAACAGTAGCCCCTTGAAGAAGGCATGGTTGAGGGTGTGGTATAGCGTAGCGGTCAATGCCAGCGCGGCTACCGCATTCTCGCCGTAGGCATTCAGCAGGACGCTCAGGCCGATGCCGCTGACGATGATACCGATATTTTCGATAGAAGAATAAGCCAGCAGGCGTTTGATGTCAGACTGCACCGCGGCAAACAGTACGCCGAATAATGCAGTCAGCAGCCCCAGTACCAGCATTAATGCGCCCCACCACCACAACCGATCATCCAGGAGATCGAAGGTCACGCGCAATATGCCGTATATCGCTGTCTTCAGCATGATGCCGCTCATTAGTGCGGATACCGGTGATGGCGCGGCAGGGTGAGCTTCCGGCAGCCATGCATGCATGGGTAGCAGACCAGCCTTGGCGCCGAAACCAAATAATGCCAGCAGGAACGCCGCGTTCGCCCAGAGTGGGTCCAGGTGTCCGGCGCGCATGGTGGCGAAGGTGTAGTCCCCGTGCCCGCCTTGCATCACACCGAAGGAGAGCAGTATGCCGATTGCACCGACATGGGCGATTAGCAGATAGAGAAAGCCGGCGCGGCGTATCTCCGGAATTTCGTGGTCTGTGGTGACAAGGAAATAAGACGACAGCGCCATGGTCTCCCACGCCACCATGAAGAAATAGGCGTCATCTGCCAGCAGCACCCAGGCCATGCTGGCGAGAAATACATGGTATTGCAGGCACAGCAGATTCAGCTTGCTACCGGACTGCTCGCCCATGGCACGGAAATAACCGGCTGAATACAGTGAAATACCTGTCGCTGCCGCACCTAACAGAAACAGGAAAAAGGTAGAAAGTACATCCAGCCGTAAGTGAAAAGGCAGGTCAGGCAGGCCCAAGGGTAATACCGCAATCTGCGGAGTCGAATTTAAGCCCCATAAACAGGATGCGGCAAGCAATAGAGCAACTAACGCTCCTGCCGGGAATAATGTGGAGGCTATCATACGGCGTGGGGCGAATAAGCCTAGCATGCCAATTGCGAGCCAAGCCAGCGTCGCCGCTCCAGCTATATCTATTAGCAATAGGGAGTTTAGGAAATCTGTCATGCAAATTTGCGGGATATTAGCCTGATTGGATTAGGCTTATGTGGAACTTGTGATGTGGTTGAATCACGCCGGGTATGGATTTCCTCGCATATTTTTTTTCTGGTGAGTTCAATCAGCATGGTGAGTAGGCGATACGGTTTTTCATAAGCATATTTTGATTTGATGTTAATACAATTCATCCTTAATAACAAATTTAATCATTAACCATGATTGCTATTTTAAAAGCCAGGCACATGCTTACCAGCTGATGTTATGGAGCTAATTGGTTGATGCACATTGCGGTTGGAAGCTTGTATTCGCTTAACCGTCCATCAGTTTGACCTTATTGTTTGACTCTGTGATGAAGCATGGTCACAGCATGATAAAATTCCGTTATATGAATGCTAACAAGCCTGTGAATTTGAACCCCGTTACAACAACCTCTGCCAATTTAAACGCTGCCCTGCAAAGCTGCATGTTGGCAGACCGCCATGCATTACGTCGCAAGCTGCGGGATGCGGCAGATCTGCAGAAATTAGCCGATGAAAAATCGCTCTCAAAAGCACAGCGCTTAATCAATGAAGTTGTGCAAAAAGTGCACGCCTCACAAAAAAAATATCAGCTACGGTTAGAGAAATTACCTAAACCTGAATATCCGCCAGAACTACCGGTAAGTGGCAAAAAAGATGAAATCTCAGCGGCGATCAACAAAAACCAGGTGGTGATCGTATGCGGTGAAACGGGATCAGGTAAAACTACACAGATACCTAAAATTTGTCTGGAGCTTGGCCGTGGCGTGTCTGGTTTGATTGGTCATACGCAGCCACGCCGCATCGCTGCACGCTCGGTAGCCAGCCGTATCGCGCAGGAGCTTAAAAGTCCGCTGGGTGAGGTGGTTGGTTACAAGGTACGCTTTAACGATAAGCTGTCAGAATCCAGTTACGTTAAATTGATGACAGACGGCATTCTGCTTGCTGAAACGCAGGGCGATAAGTTCTTAAACGCTTACGACACGATTATTATCGATGAGGCACATGAGCGCAGCCTGAATATTGACTTTCTGCTGGGCTACCTGAAACAGTTACTGCCGAAACGTCCGGATTTAAAAATCATTGT
>Ga0105104_10002308_pt1 | contig 14036 bp, 15 predicted proteins | sample PPLLaktember2015_3_FD_87034 | JGI IMG/M metagenome (GOLD analysis project Ga0105104, IMG submission 87034) | Freshwater sediment microbial communities from Prairie Pothole Lake near Jamestown, North Dakota, USA - PPLs Lake P7 Core (6) Depth... | ecosystem: Environmental > Aquatic > Freshwater >... | reverse complement strand
GGCGATAAATATCGGGTTACGGCGAGCAGGCTCCACGTCCGCGCAGGACCCGGAACGGAATTTGCATCGCTCGGTTTCCTTGAGTTCAATGAAGTCGTCACTGCAATCGGCATCAACCCGGATGGGACCTGGAGACAGGTCCGCCGCAGTGATGGGCTGACAGGCTGGTCTTCTGCCAGATATCTGGTCCTTGTCCAATCTCCGCCACCGCCTGATCCGAATGAACCTCCTCCGGATGATGTGACGGGAAACTGGTATCGCATCACGGACAAAGTCAATGCCCGCGACGGGGCCGGAACAAACTTCACAGTGATTGGCTCTCTGAACAAGGACGAAGTGGTGGAGGCGTTGAGCGCCAACCCGGACCAAAGCTGGATCCGGTTCCGCCGCGTGGACGGGTGGACGGCCTGGGCATCCAGTACCTATCTCACCAAGGTGGGCAAGACGCCCAATTCGATCACGCAAAATGTGTATAAGGGAGTGACGTATTACCGGACCGTCCGTACGAGTCCACGTCCGCTGACAACGCATGTTCTGGAAATCGATACGAAGTCTGTCGAAGCGCTGCGCTTCCTGGTGACCCCTCCGGTGCGCGAGACGATTCCACAACTATGCACGCGCACCACCTCACAGTTCCTGGATGATAATGACATGCAGATTGCCATCAATGGGGATGAATATCATTATATGGATCCAACGGATTTCCCGCCACAGAGTTTCTGCGCCAGCGGCGATCCGGTCAGGCCCGCAAGTTATGCAGCCTCACGCGGCCGGGTATATTCTCAAAAGCAGGCGAGTCGTCCCACTCTGTATATTAATCAAAAGAACGAGATCACATTCGATACGCCCAAAGGAAGAGTATACAACGCCATCTCCGGAGAACGAATCCTGGTATCCAAGGGCAAAAAGGTGGGAGGCCTGGATACACAACAATTACAGCCACGCACCGCTGTTGGAACCAATCAAAATGGTCGCTGGCTCTATTTCATCGTGATGGATGGCCGCGAAGAAGCCAGTGAGGGCGCCAGTTTCAGCCAACTGGCTGATCTGCTGCTCTCTTATGGTGTGTATACAGCCATGAGCTTTGACGGAGGCGGCTCTTCCACGATGGTGATCGAAGGAGTTGACCGGCGTCCGCGCCTGTTAAATACACCTGTGAACGAAAACACTGTCGGGCGCGAGCGGGCTGTCGCCAATCACCTGGGGATTTCCTTGAAGAAGTCGTAAGTTACGATGGTTTGTTAATGTGAAAAGGCTTCGGACACGTGTCCGAAGCCTTTTTGACTCATCTCGAAACTCCCTGGTTGCTCTATCTACATCTTCATACGGCCGTTGACAAGTCCTTACTGCTCAACAAGGCTGCTATTGCAGATTGAAGGTCAGAGTAAACTGGAATGATGAGAGGAATGCCTGTGATTTCCAGGACGTCCTCCACAGTCTTTTGCGGGTTGAGCAGAGCCATCTTCCCGCCCTGGCTGGTGACAGCTTTGGCTGAATTGATCAACATGGGAATCCCAATGGAGGAAATGTAACTGACCCTGGACAAGTCCACCAGCACATGGACGTTCTTTCCCGTGCAGTGACGCACGAATTCCACTTCGATCGCATACGTTCCGTTCATGTCCAATGCGCCGTTGAGTTCGATCAGGCGGATGCCGTTGTCAAGTTCACTGTATTGGAGTTCCATAGTGTTTGCCTCTGTGTTGAAAACGTAATTATATCTTGCCTGCCACATAATCCAGCACATCGATCTTGGTCAGAATCCCAATCGGCCTGCTGTTTTCCACAACGATCAGAGCATAACCAGCTGTCAGGGAAGGCATGGTCTCATCCAGGGATGTCTCCGGTGGGAAGACCGCACCTGCGTTTTGCACCAGCCCGTCAATCGGCTCTTCATGGCTGTGATCGTGTTTTTCGAGCATGTGATTGAGCAGGTCCACTTCTTCGATCAAGCCAACCAGCTCGCTGTTTGCTCCGACCACAGGCATCTGTGAAATACTATTCTGGTGCATGATGGCTACTACTTTGCGGATCGAATCACCCAGGGTCGCGACATAGAGGGCTTTGTTCGGCTTGGCAATTAACAGGTCATTGAGCGTGACCTCGCCAAATTCCATTGAGAGAAAACCGAACTCACGCATCCATTTGTCATCATAAAACTTCGAAAGATAGCGTGAACCGGAATCGGGAAAGATCACCACAGCCAAACGATCCCCTTTTAGTTTTCGACAGTATTTTATAGCGCCTGCCAGCGCCGAGCCGGACGAGCCGCCCGCGAAAATTCCTTCCTGGTGGACCAGCTGTCGGGCACACAGGAACGACTCACGGTCCCCGGCGCGCTCGATCCAGTCCACGACGGAAAGGTCGGTGGCAGAGGGGAGGAAGTCCTCGCCGATCCCTTCCACCTTGTATGTCTTGGGATAGGCGCCTTCGGGAATCTTGCCTCCGCTCTGCCAGATCTCGGTCAGGATCGAGCCCTCGATATCCACACCGACGATCTTGATATCTGGATTCCTCGACTTGAGATACCGGCCGACGCCCGAGATCGTCCCGCCGGTTCCCATGCCGATGATGATATCGGTCACGCGCCCCTCGGTCTGTTCCCACAGCTCAGGGCCGGTCGTCAGTTCGTGGGTCAAGGGGTTGTCGGGATTGTGATATTGATTGGCGAGGATGGCATTGGGAGTTTCGCGCGCGAAGCGTTTTGCGACCTCATAGTACGAGCGCGGATCTTCCGGTGCGACCGCGGTAGGCGTGATGACGACTTTTGCCCCATAGGCGCGCAGTAACAGGATCTTTTCATTGCTCATCTTATCAGGCATGACGAAGATGGTCTTGTAACCCTTGAGTGCCGCGGCGATTGCCAGTCCCACCCCCGTGTTGCCGCTGGTCGCCTCGACGATCGTGCCGCCCTTTTTTAATTCGCCCCGTTTTTCAGCCTGCTCGATGATGAATGCTCCCACGCGATCCTTCACCGAACCACCCGGATTCATGAATTCCAATTTTGCATAAAGTGGGACGGGTAGGTCGCGCCCGATACGACCCAACCGCACAAGCGGAGTATTTCCAACGGCACCCAGAATGCTATCGAAGACGCGTTTCTCTTCCGAAACCGGTAACCCTTCCATTCTTTCTCCTTTGGTTGATAATGCGGGTATTTTACCAGCCTGCAGTTACAAACGTCACTTGGCAAAGGGAACCATGCAGGATATAAGACGTTTAACTAATGGAGGAATATCCATGAACAAAAAAAGCCATTCTTGTTCTGCTTGTGCTAGTTTTTCTCGTTGGACTTGTTTTTGTAAATTGGGGTGATCTCCGCACAGAATATCTGCTTGCATATAAACATATACCTGATACACCCGAAGCAAAGGAAGTCATGCAAACAATTGAACGAGCTTATGATATTGAAGCTGAAGCTGCACATACTTTTGATCTTTCAAAATTTTCCACCGTTTTCATCAATGATCCGCGCTTTCCTTTGCCGTCCTCCACCCTCCAGGATGTTAGGGAAATGACGGATAATCTCTCTCTGGAATCAGCCGGGTACTTAGATTATAAAATGGCGTATTATTCCTGGCGAAGAGATGGGGCGCTTCATCTAGACAAACTAAAAGAAAAAGCCAAAGCAGAAAATCGCTCTTTGACGCAAACGGAAGTGCGATCTTTAACAGATAAATACGGTCGCACTGCTCCTCCGCGCACTCAGGAAACAACGAGAAATATTCCAGTGAAATTTATATCCATGGGAATAAATGATGATATTTCCTATGTTGTTATAGATGATGGTCCTCGAACAAGGCAATTGACTCTCATTCTGGTGGACAAGAAGTGGTATATAGCCGGAACCAAGGGAATATCGATTCATCCGTAAGTACATCTCTGCCTTGCAGCACTAGTAAGGAATATATATAAAACACGCGGGCTTTTGCCGCGTGTTTTATATCATTTGTGGTTTTGGTCTGGAGAGGGGAGCAGCACTTGACGGGACTTTCAAAATATTGCATAATGGTTCCAAAATGGAACCGCGAGGAAAAGATGGTCACAATCACGATAAAAAATATTCCCGAACAAATCTATGAACGAATCAAGGTTCGAGCTACAGCTAATCATCGCAGCATAAATGGCGAGATTTTGTCTATCCTTGCGCAGGCGGTTTCCCTTGCACCCATTGACGTGGAGGCAACCCTTGAACGAGCGCGGAAAGTGCGCGAACTGACGGCGCATTACACGGTCACAGCCGATGAAATCGAAAAATGGATCAACGAGGGCAGAGAATGATCGTCGCGGATACAAACTTGATCGTCTATTTATTTATCACGGGCGATCAAACATTGCTGGCACAGCAGGTCCTGCATAAAGATCCACAATGGATCGTCCCTCCGCTATGGCAAAGTGAATTCCGAAATGTACTTGCAGCGTACATGCGTCGGGGAATGACCTTATCACAAGCCAGACAAATCATGGAGGATGCGTTAGAGATCTTGAAAGATCGCCAAATCATCCCATCTCATGAGAAAATATTGGAACTGATACTGGAAAGCGACTGCACGGCATATGACTGCGAGTTTGTTGCACTAGCCAGACAATTGAACATTCAACTTGTAACAGCTGATAAACAGCTACTGAAACAATTTCCAGATTGTGCAGTATCTCTGGAAGAATTCGTAAAGTAAAAGAACTCCCGTCGATGTTTTCGGCGGGAGTTCTTCTTTTCTCTTTCGTCTTTACCTACGGTCCGCTCAGCGCGAACTCAATAAATCGGCAAATTGGTATCCACTTCCTTTGCCCAGGCGTTGATGCCGCCTTTCAGGTTCTTCACCTTCTTGAACCCTGCGCTTGCAAGAAGTTCCAAGCCTCGTGCTGAACGACTGCCGGATTTGCAGAAAATCACCATTTCCTCTGCCGAGTCTAACTCAGCGAGTCGCGCTGCAAGTTGTCCCAACGGAATATTCACAGCATCCGGCAGGCGGGAAATCTCCAACTCATGCGGCTCACGGACATCTACAAGTTTGAGATGGTTGGTCTTCACACGCTCGGCAAGTTCCGTCGCCGTAATGTCCCAGTTCGCGCCGGCAGAGCCTTCCTCGTGGTCGTGACTGGGCACGCCGCAAAACTCCTCGTAGTCGATCAATTCCTTGATGTCGGCGTTCGGACCGCAGACGCGGCAGTTGGGATTCTTCTTGAGCTTCACGAAATCGAAGGACATATCCAGGGCGTTGTAGAGCAGGAGCTTCCCGATCAACGGCTCGCCGATCCCCAGCAGGACCTTTAGCGCCTCTGTTGCCTGGAGGGTTCCAACTGTGCCGGGTAGAACGCCGAGCACGCCACCTTCCGCACAGGAGGGGACGAGTCCGGGCGGCGGCGGCTCGGGGAAGAGACAGCGATAGCAGGGCCCCTCTTTGGCGTAGAACACGCTCACCTGTCCGTCGAAGCGATAGATGGAAGCATACACATTCGGTTTGCCGAGGAACACTGCCACATCGTTGGTGAGATAGCGTGTCGGGAAGTTATCCGTCCCGTCGAGGATGATATCGTAGTCTTGCGCGATGCGCAGCGCGTTTTCAGAAGTGTACGGCTCGTTGTAGATATCCACTTGAATACCCGGGTTCAGATCAAGGAGTTTATCCCGCGCGCTTTCCACTTTCAACTTCCCAACGGTGCTCGTACCATGGATCACCTGGCGCTGCAAATTCGAGGAGTCGACCGTATCGTAATCCACGAGCCCAATCCGACCGATGCCGGCTGCCGCCAAATACAAGGCCACCGGCGAGCCAAGTCCGCCCGTACCGATGATGAGCGCCGAGGAATTCTTGAGCTTGCGCTGACCCTCCAGGCCCACTTCGGGAATCAATAGATGGCGCGAGTAACGCAGGATTTCATCGCGTGAAAGTTCAGGCAACATTTCCACCTCCTGCAATGGATGGGATCAACATGATCTTTTCACCATCCGTGATCGGCGTGTCCACTCCCTGCAAATCCTTGATATTGTTCTCGCCTACAAATAAATTGACGAACGGACGCAGGTCGCCGCCCTCGTTGAACAAGTGTGGCTTGAGGGCGGGATATTGCATTGTTAAATCTGTCAGTGCATCCGAAATATTCGAACCGTTGACGTTTACTTCACTTTGTCCGTTGGTATAGGCACGTAAGGGTGTAGGGATTCGTAAAACAGGCATGTAAATTCTCCTAAAGATTATTCTCAGTGGTCGAGTAGCCCGAACATTCGTTGCGAAGGGCATACACCTGCACTGCGCGCAGGCGCAAGTGTCGAGACCACCTGTCTTAAGTTATGTCTTTGTAACTTGTTGGTTTCGACACCTGTACTGCACCGAACGCACGATTTGCTATGAATTGCTAAGCAATTCAATGCTAAAGCATTTCAAAAATCGGGTGCAAGTGTACGCCGCTTCGCGGCTATTCAACCAACGGATTTTAAAGAGTCTCTATCTGTTCCAGTAATTTCTCGGCGCGCGCAACACCGTTGTTGACGTAGCGTGCTTCGCCGCGCTCATCGATCACGAGTGTCGTTGGGACGCTCATCACGCCCCAGGTCTGCGCGAGATCAGGTTGCTCATAGGCATTGATCTCGATCACTTCCAGCTTTTCACCGAGCACGTTCGATACCCGGTCAATGGCTGGGCGTTGGACAGTCTTGCACGGCGCGCAGTCCGGCGTCGTGAAGTAGACGAGCACAGGCTTGTTCGGCATCTTGTTGAGCAACGCAAAGACGTTGTGCCGTGCGCGTATTAACAAGCGCTGGTTGACCAGCCAGTAGGCCAGCAGGCCCAGTCCAATAATACCGACTGCCAGCCCAAAACGCAACAGGGTTTCCGCGTTCATCGGCTGGCTCCCACCTTCGGCTTCATTCCGGGGAATGTGCCGGCGGGCGGCTGCTTGTTGAAGCCAGGCAGGCTGAATCGGCTGAGCCAGTAATAGACCGCGCAGCCAACGCAGAATCCGCCGAACGCGTTCAATCCGGCGAGTGCCGCCACCAGCCAGACTAATCCCCAACCCAGCGCACTTGCACCAAGGAATAACGCGCCGGAACCGGCAGCCATGAACACGAAGCCAAGCAACTGAGCGAAACGATGCGGTTCCGGGTTGTCATCCAATACATCTGGCTTCATCCAGCCGCGCGGTTTGAGCAAATACTTGTAGACAAAGCCGAACCCGGGAATTTTCAGCGCGCTGCCAATGCCCATCACCAATGCGACGAACGCCGCGAGCACAGGCAGGTTCAAAATAAACGCCAGGATATTCAGCGAAATGATCACCAGTTGATGTGCTTTTAAAAGAGAATGATCCACTTTTTGAAGAGTTTGAGAGGTCATATTAATCCTAAGAGCTACAGGGTGGTTTCGATACATGGTGCACTCGCCGTTTGAGGCTCGGCGCCACTACTCAACCATCGAGGTATTTATAATTTTTATTCCTTCTTCTTCAAACCTGGAACGGTCTTCCAGTAATTTCCACGAGCGGCTTTCGATGGCCTTGCCTTCATTCACGGTTGTAATGATGTAGGAGAAGAAAGGCTGAGCCCACTCCCGGTCATATTCAGAGGGGCGGTTCGGGTGGTCGGGATGCGAATGGAAAACACCGATCAGACTCAGCCCGAGCCTGTCCGCCGTTAATTCGGCGTTGAGATAATCCTCCGGCGTGATCAGGAAACGGTTGTGACGCGCCCCATCCTCACGCGAATTATCCAGGGGCATAATATTCTGTACTTTGCCATCGTTGCCAATGAGAAACCCCGCGCCCTCTTCGGGGTAGGCGGACTCTCCATGCGCATGGATTTGGTCAAGCAGTTCTTTCGAGATGTCTAACCTCACTTCGCCTCCCACAAGGACTTATCACTTAGATATTTGTAGCCGGCGTCCGGGAAGAGGGTCACCACGACACCTTCCTCCAGTTCTTCTGCCACACGCAAGGCTGCGACAGCCGCCGCGCCTGAGGAGATACCCACAAACAAACCCTCTTCACGCGCCAGGCGCAGTACCATTTCATGCGCGTCTTCGGTTCTCACCTCCCGCGTTTCATCTGCGAACGACGGATCGTAAATCCCGGGTTTGATCGCGGTGGGCATGTGCTTCAGACCTTCCAGGCCATGGAAGGCGTCGTCAGGTTGGAAGCCGACGATCTTCACACCGCGTACTTGCTCACGAAGATATTTGCCTGTGCCAATCAACGTCCCTGAAGTGCCGAGACCCGCCACAAAATGGGTCACATGTTCATTCGTCTGGCAGAGGATCTCAGGTCCCGTGGACTTGTAATGCGCCTGCCAGTTGGACGGGTTATCATACTGATTTGCGTACCAATAGCGGTCAGGCTTTTCGGCAGCCAACTGACGTGCCATCCTGATCGCACCATCTGAGCCCTCGGTTGGGTCGGTCAAGATCACTTCCGCGCCGAACGCGCGTAGGATCGCAATCCGCTCGGAGCTGGCGTTGGCCGGGACCGCCAGGGTGATCGGGATCCCCAGGACCGCCCCGAATGTGGCGTAGGAGATTCCCATGTTGCCGGAAGTCGAATCAAGCAGGCGTTTGCCGTTCCCAAGATTGCCATTTGCCAGGGCGCTCTGGAGGATGTTGAGCGCGGGTCGGTCCTTGACGGAGCCGCCCGGGTTGAACCATTCAGCTTTGGCAAAGACCTTGACATGCGGAGACAACTTCCGGCTTGTCCTGAGCGACACCTGCCCCGGGTGCAGGTGCCGGGGAGTCGAAGGGCTGAGTCTGCGAAGTGGAAGGAGAGGAGTATTCCCCACATGAGCGGTTAAATCGGCGGGTGAGTCCAGATCCGATTGATAAACTTTATAGTCGAGTAGAGCCATAGCTTCCTTCATTCGTTAAATCAAAACAGCCAACAGCAGAAATAAAAGAACGGCGACCAAACGCCTCGCGGATAGGGCACGCGGGAGTCGTCCACCGTTCTGAGCTGTTGACTGCGGGAGTGTATCTCAGGCGGTGGTTACGAGCCCCGCCGTAGACACAAGCAATAGGTAAGTGTTTTCATAGGTTCTTAAGTAAGATGACGGCTATTTTACTGTTCTTACCTGAATTGTCAAGTCAAAAACTTTAGACCTGACAGGTTTTGGCCGGCTTCACTCCGTTTTGGGTGCTCTGCAAAAACCGGTCCCAAACCACCCCCCGCGGCCGACGCCATCAAAATGACCTTATCCTCTTCCTGCAAGGGCGTGGCCAGTCCGTTTAGGTCACGGATGTGTGTGCCGTTGACGAAAACATTAAAATGCTTGCGCAGGTTGCCCTGTGAGTCAAGCAGATGGAACTTAACGGCTGGGTACTGCTCTATGATTTTTTCAAGTAGTTCGCTGGCAGTCGAAGCTGAGACGGAAAACTCGGTCTGATTATTAACATAATACTTCATCACGGCCGGAAAGCGGACAATTGCCATAAGTACTATTTTACTTTCAAATTGTTGCCTTTCTGCAAAGAATTTTCTATAATAAAACCATCAAGGAGATCAGCATGGCAGAATACAAAGTGATCGCCGGGACTTTTCACGTCAAAGGGTATGAGCCTGATGGGGATTCCATCCGCTTTCAGGCAACCAATCAGGCAAATTGGGATTTTTTCTCCTGGCCAAGTGAGCTGGACAAGATCAGCAAGAAGAAGCAGTTACGCATTGAAGCCATTGATGCGATGGAGACCCATTACGATGGTTATCACCAGCCGCGTCCGTTTGCATTGGCTGCGCTCGAGTCTTTGCTGGAATTACTGGATATCAAATCGGTTATCTATAGCATCGGCGTCACGAAGATTGTGGAAGCCTCGGACGGCAAACCAGGCTTCATCGCGGCTGGGACCACGGACCGCTTTGGGAGACCGGTAAGTTATCTGTTTCCGAAAAAAGCCCCGCTCACAGATGGAGCAGTCATGGATTCGAGTGAGCTGCCCGTCGATGAATCGGTCAATTTTCAACTGGCGCGTGAAGGGCTGGTGTATCCCACGTTTTACACAACGACTGACCGCGTCTTTGCTGAAAAGATCCGGGCAGCGATCAGTAGAGCCAGAAAGACGAAGCGCGGGTTATGGTCCATTGATCGGACGTCAGATTTTTCGCTGTGGGATGTGCGGACGCTTCAGGAGGATATATTGATCCTGCCCAAGTTGTTCCGCCGCCTGATCAGCTTCATGGACGGCTACGCAGACTTCGACCAACTGGAAGCCTTCATGAAAAAGCAGAGGGACAATCTCCAGCTCTGGGATGGAACGAAGAAAAGGTCGCTGGCAGATTTAATGAAGTTCAGCGGCCGGCGCATGCAGATGAAGACACCGGTGGAGGATATTTTGTTCTCGCCCAAGTAGTAAAAAGTAAGAAGTACAAAGTAAAAAGTCCCGGAGGGTAAGCCCGGGACTTTTTACTTATTTCTTTTTACTTAAAACTTTTTACAACAACTATTCTTCCTTCTTCGCTTCCATTTCCTTCTTGTGCGCTTCGATGATCGGGGCCGCGACATTGGTTGGGACCACATCGTAGTGATGCAGTTCCATCGTGAAGTAGCCGCGTCCCCCGGTAATGGAGCGGATCTGCGTGGTGTAACGCGTCATTTCGGACATGGGGACATGTGCAATGATGGTGGTGCTGCCACGTTCAGATTCGGTCCCCTGGACACGGCCACGACGAGTATTGAGATCGCTCATCACATCGCCCATGTTCGCATCGGGGACGGTCACGCGTGCTTCCATGATCGGCTCGAACAACACGGGACCGGCGCTCTGCACCGCCAGCTTGAAGGCTTCACGACCTGCAATTTCGAATGCCACCGGCTTCGAATCCACTTCGTGTTCTTTGCCATCATACACAATGACTCTCACGTTGTTCATCGGATAGCCTGCGAAGGCGCCGCGTTCCATGGTGGCTTTGATGCCTTTTTCAATGGGAGGCAGATAGGACTTTGAGAGGTTCATACCGACGAGTTCATCGGTGAATTCAAAGTCACCTTCGTGGTAGGGCTCGATGCGCAGATGGACTTCACCAAATTGACCTGCGCCCCCTGATTGTTTCTTGTGGCGGTACTGTGCACTGGCTTTGCGGGTGATGCCTTCGCGATAGGGAATCCTTGGCTCATGGGTCACCAGGCCTACCTGGAATTTCACCTGTGCCCGATGTACAGCTACATCAATGTGTTGGTCGCCCATGCCTTGTAGAACAGTCTCATGTGTGATGGGATCGTTCTGCCATGTGAGGGTCATGTCCTCTTCACACAGCCGGGTAAGGGTGGGGGAGATCTTTGCCGCATCGGCTTGCGTCTTGGGTGCAATCGCCACCCGATACAACGCCGCCGGGAATTTCGGTTTTTCAATGGTCAGTGGGTGATTCTTATCACAGAACGTATCGCCCGTTGAAGTTGCATTTAGCTTGGACACGGCAGCAATATCGCCTGCGTGGACAGTTTTGGTAGGAATGCCTTCCTTGCCGCGCTGGAAATGCAAACCAGACATGCGTTCATCTGCGCCTTTGGTTTGATTCCAGACGTGGGCATCCGCCTGGATGGAGCCGGAGAACACGCGGAAGTACGTCATCTTGCCGACGAATGGGTCGGCAGTGGTCTTCCAAACGTACGCGGCGAGAGGTTCGGTATCGGATGGCTTCAAGGTCTCTTCGCCATCCTTCCCCTGCGCCACCCGTTTGGGAGCGTTCAATGGAGAAGGCATCAGGTCAATGATATCGTTGAGAAGCGCGATCACACCGATCTCACGCCCGCCAGCCGCACAAAAGACCGGTACAAACTCCCCAGTGTAGACAACGTCTTCCAAACCGCGCACCATCTCGTCGTCGGAGAGAGAACCGTTCTCCAGATACTTTTCCATTAATTCGTCTTCCCCTTCGGCCGCGGCTTCCACGAGGGTGAAGTGGGCTTTCTCCGCTTCTTCTTTTAGCTCGGCAGGGATTTCAGCCGTTGTCTTTCCATCACCCAGGTAAGCCTTCATACCGATGATGTCTACCACGCCTTTGAAACTCTGTTTCTCGCCAATCGGCAAATGGACTTTGAGCGTGCGTTTGCCATGCCGGCGCGCGAACTCTTCCAGCCCGGCATAGGTCTTTTCAAAGTCGGCGTTATCACGATCCATCTTGTTGATCACGAAAAAACGTGGCAGCTTGAACTCATCCGCATAGCGCCAGGCAAGTTCCGTGCCAACTTCCACACCCGCAACCGCATCCACTAAAATAACCGCGCCATCGACCACGCTGAGGGCCGAAATGGATTCACCCACAAAATCGGTGTAACCGGGCGCGTCGATAACATTTATCTTGTGATCACGATGCTCAATGGGAATTACGCTTGCATAAATTGAAATCGTTCGACGGTTTTCCTCTTCATCATAGTCAGAAACTGCCGTCCCGTCCTCCACTTTCCCCAGCCGTGTGGTTGCCCCAGTTGCATGTAGAAATGCCTCCGCCAACATCGTTTTCCCCGCGCCGCCATGCGAGACCAGCGCAATGTTGCGAAGAAACTCAGTGGTATACTCTTTCATGAAAAAGCCCTTCCTATCATGGTTATGTCTGTAAATCTGGTTGCGTGATTGTAAAAGAACTCAATCGAATTGTCAAAGTGAGAACATTCACTTTCTCGAAATGACATTGTAGTTCCACTTATAGATAAAGAGTGCAAAACCTGTTTCGCCGCCTCCTTTTCCATTACTGGTATTTTGGCCAACCGCCCTGGGACACGGGTGTGAGCCCACCCGAACTGCTTCAATTCATACAAGAACACGAACCTGGTCGCGCTATCGACATCGGATGCGGCACAGGTACGAACGTAGTCACGCTGGCCAAGGCTGGCTGGCAGGTAACAGGGGTGGATTTCGCCCCGCGCGCCATCAAACTTGCCAGGCAGAAGGTTGCCAGGGCTGGCGTCCGGGCAGAATTATCCGTCAAAGATGCAACGAAGTTGAAGGGGATTGACGGTCCATTTGACTTTGCTTTCGACCTTGGCTGTTTTCACGTCATTCCACAGGACGGAAAGAATAAATATCTGGAGCAACTCGATCGCATCCTTGCCCCGCATGGATTCTGGCTGATGTATGGATTCCTCAAATCAGATACGCTTCACGCGGGTCACGGGCTGTCTGAGGCGGACATCCGCGGGATCTTATCCCGATTGACTCTGCTCTCACGCCGCGACGGATTTGACGACAAGCGCAGCAGTCCTGTGGACAAGCGCAGCATGCCGCGGAGCGGCAGTGTGGACAAAGGCAAAAAGTCGTCAGCCTGGTTTCTCTTCCAAAAACAGGAATGAGCCAAGCCTTGCGAAGGCTGCACTTTTCTACAACAGCCTTTGCAAGGCTCTAACCCTAAGAGAGATATGGGTATGAATGACCGCACTCCATTTGCCAATGCACTGACCGGAAACCTGGTCTACGAGCTTACAAAAGCACTTGCCCTTCCGCAGACAAAGGCGGTCAGGAAGATCATTGCCGCGCTGACAGGCAAAGCAATCCGGCGGTTTGCCGAGCTTGCCTCGGAGTTGGACTGTGTTGTCGAAACTGATGGGGTTGCCGGAGGGGCACGCTGGCTGCTGCCTCGATTTGTGAAAGAACATTCGGCCCAGGGTGTTGAAAATATCCCACCGGCCGGACCGCTTGTCATTGCATCGAACCATCCGGCTTCGATCGATTCGGTGGTGATCTCGGCGCATGTCCCGCGGCGGGATTATAAAATCATTATCGGGGAAATTCCGTTCTTCAAGAATCTGCCAAACATCAAAAATAACGCCATCTTTGCCCCCGCTTCAGAAGATTCCATGGGACGCATGCAGGTTGTTCGCGAGGTGATCCGACACTTGAAGAAGGATGGCGCCATCTTGATCTTCCCGCGTGGAAGCATCGAGCCTGACCCGGCCTGGATGTCTCACCCGGATGCCGAATTCGATCACTGGTCCCACAGCCTGGAAATATTCCTGAAGCATGTCCCCCGGACACAGGTGCTTGTTACAATAGTCAGTGGGGTGATCTCGAAGACCGCCATGCAGCATCCCATCAAATGGTTTCGCAAAGCGAGGCCCGACCGTCAGC